>Ga0182021_10005129_pt1 | contig 15485 bp, 15 predicted proteins | sample 612E3MmetaG_FD_120493 | JGI IMG/M metagenome (GOLD analysis project Ga0182021, IMG submission 120493) | Permafrost microbial communities from Stordalen Mire, Sweden - 612E3M metaG (Illumina Assembly) | ecosystem: Environmental > Terrestrial > Soil > Wetlands > Permafrost | place: Sweden... | reverse complement strand
TGGACTTCTGTCAGCGCGCCTTCAGCCGTCTGGACCATCGAGACGCCGTCCTGGGCGTTTCGCTGAGCCTGGTTGAGACCCGTGACCTGCGCCTGCAGCTTCTGGCTGATGGCGAGACCGGCCGCGTCGTCGGCCGCGCGATTGATCCGGAGGCCGCTGGACAGCTTCTCAACGCTCTTGGCGAAGGTCGCCGCCGTTGCACTCAGGTTACGCTGAGCGTTCAGCGCCTCGATGTTCGTGTTGATGCGAACACTCACGGAAGTAGGCCTCCTAGCCCTGGTTCGATGCGGCGTCCTTGCCGCTGGCGGGTCATCTGCCCACCAGGGAAGGAGTCGGGCTCGGCCGGCCCGACTTGAGGGCCTGCCGGCCCCAAACGAGCTACATGGAGGCGCCGGCGGTGCGTGGCCGCGCCGCGCCTGCGTTCTCCGCCGCCCAGCGATAGGCATCGGCCCACTCTGCCGCGCGGGCCGCCACCTGGTAATCGGCCAGGACGCGCTCGCGGGCCCCCGCGGCAATCTCCGCCCGAAGGTCCGCCGACTCAACGAGCGAGCGCAGGTGACGCTCCCAGTCGGCCGGGGAATGGGCCACCAGGCCGTCGACGCCGTCACGTACGAGGTCGTAGGGGCCCGGCCCCGCCAGCCCCGAGACTATCGTCGGAGCGCCGGCAAGCGCATATTCGAGCCAGTGGAGCTCGCTGCGGGCCTGGTTGTATGGCGTGTCCCGGAGCGGTGCCAGGCCGATGTCGGGGCGGGCGGCGGCGAGCGCCGCGGCGAAGGCGGCCGTGCCCGGCACCCATGGTCGGGCCTCGTCGACAACGGCGTCGATCTCCGGCGAAGTGGCTCCTAGCCACACGCGTCGGAGGCCGCGTGTCTCACGGGCCACGGCGTCCACCGCAGGACGGGCGACCTCGTAGTCGCGCAGGCGCCCCGCCACTCCGTGGTAGACGACCCGAGGCTCTCCGGGGGCGCTCGCCGGGCCGCATCCGCCGGGTTCGTACCAGGCCGGGTCGAGAGCGTTGCGAATGACCCGGACCGGGGCCTTCGTCCGGGCCCCGAGTCGATCGCCCAGAACCGGCGTCGTCGTGGTCACGAGATCGGCCAGGGCCAGCATCCGTTCGACCAGATCGCGCTCGAGCCAGTCCTCGGCGCCCGCCGGCAGGTCGGCCGAGAAGAAGTCGTCGTCGGTTTCGTAGACGATCGCCCTGCCGCCGAGAACGCCCGGCTCGGCCTCGAGGAGCCCGACCAGAGGCCGGACCAGCGCGAACGGAGATTCCACGGTCCGATGACCAGCGGCTTCCGTGTGGCTGCGGATAAGGGCCCGGTCGAACGTGCGGATCGAACAGTCCATGCATACATGGGCGGTTCGATATGTCCGCCGCAGAACGACCACGTCGGGCCAGCTGAGGGCAGCCTCGAGAGCCGCGAACTCGTCTGTCGCGCCGGGGCTGTCGGCAGGCGACCAGCTGACGAGCTCGACACCTCGATCGGCCAGAGACGGCGCGACGGCTTCGAACCGGAGCGCATCCGAAGCGCTCGATGCCCCAGGGCCGATCACGAGAACCCTCAACGGCGCAGCACCGCCAACCGGTTGCTCCGCCGCCCGCAGCTCCGGCTCCAGCGTCACACCGGGCGTCATCGTGGCGACCCTCCCCCGCCCCATGCCGGCGTGCTCGGCTGCCCAGAGGTAGGCGCCGGCCCACTCCACCGCTCGGTCGGCCAGTGCGTACTCAGTCACGACCCGCTCGCGCGCCCTGCCGGCCAGTTCGGCGCGCAGATCTCTTGACGCGCACAGCGCGCGCAGGTGGCGTTCCCAGTCGGCCGGGGAACGAGCGACCAGCCCGTCGAGTCCGTCGCGGACGACGTCATACGGCCCGCCGCCTTCGAAGCCGGACACGATCGAGGCCGCGCCGGCCATCGAGTACTCCAGCCAGTGCAGTTCGCTTTTCGCCCGATTGAACGGCTCGTCCGCCAGCGGTGCGAGACCGATATCCGGCCGCGCGGCCACCAGCGCGGCGGCAAACTCCGGCAGGCCGTCCACCCAGGGCCTGACTTCGTCCATCGCGGCGACAACGCGAGGCTCGTTCTCGGCACCCAACCAGACCCGTTGCAGGCCCCCGATGTCGCGCGCCACCGCGTCGACGGCGGGGCGTGCGACCTCATAGTCGCGCAGCCGGACCGGCACGCCGTGATACAGAACCCGAGGCTCGCCCGGGGCATCGGTCGGGCTGTCGGGCACGGCCCCGGCATACCAGGCAGGGTCGATCGCATTGCGGATCACTCGAACGACGCCCCGAGTGTGCGCCGCCAGGCGCTCGGCCAGGATCGGCGTTGTCGTCGTAACCAGATCGGCCAGGCCCAGGAGACGCTCGATCAGGTCGCGCTCACGCCGGGCGCTGGACCCCAGACCGGTCCAGTCGGGGTACGAGAGCACGTCGTCGTCGGTCTCGTAGACGATGCCGCGCCCGCCCAACACGCCTGGATGGGCCAGCAACTCGACGATGGGCCGCAGGAGCAGGTCCGGCATAACGCTGCTGTGGCCCGACGCCCTCAGATGCATCTCGAAGTCGCTCGGGCCGGCGAAGGCCGTCTCGCATTCGGTGCACACCGAATGGGTCGAGCGCCAGCGGCGGAAGAGCAGGACGTCCGCCCAGGCGACAGCCGTCAGACCTGCCTTCCGCAGCTCGGAGGCATCCGGGCGCTCGCGGGCGGCGAGCTGTCCGGCAGCGGTCCCGGGGCGTGGTGTGCCGGAGCCACCCCCCAAAAGGTCATCGGTGAAGTTCGACCAGGTGCGGATCTCTACCCCGAGGGCAGCCAGCGGCTCGCGGTACACGCCGACGCGCAGCGAATCGGTCACTCCGGAATCGAGCTCGCCGTATGCCAGAAGATGCAACCCGCGCGTCGCGGGCAACGGGTCGGTCACGGGAGTCCTCACGGCCGAACCTCAGGCTACGCCTGGATCCTCGGGCGAGGAGGCCGGCTCGGGCTTCGCGGCGGCGTGAAGCGGGGCCAGCATGACCCGCAGCCTTGCCCGCGTGTCTGCCGCCTCACGTAGCTCGCCGGAGACCTCTTCTATCAACTCGGATCGCACGACCGCAACGTGGCGCGGAGCCGCAATCCCGAGCACGACGCGATCTCCCTCGATCCGAACGACGCGGACTTCGACGTTCGGGCCTATTCGAATCGCCTGGTTCGCTCGACGGGTGAGAACCAGCATCAGCTTGGCTCCGAGACCGGGGCCTGGAGCGGAAAGTCGGGGTCCTCGAGGACCAGCTGGCGGGCGGTTGCGCTGTCCAGGTCCACCACCAGCGGGCCGGCCAGGTTGGCCGTCACTCCGGGAGGCTCGCCGTGGACGGCCAGGATCGCCAGCACCCATTCGCCCGCGTTGACCAGGCCGCGCTCGCGCAGCCGGTCCGTCATGCCGGGCTTGACGTTGTCGACCGGAGCGGCGATGAAGCCCATGGCCGGGTCGTCGTCGGACACGAGCTCGTACAAAGCGGAGTCGGGGACGGCACTCAGCCGGTGACGGGTGAGAGCGGGTAACCCGACGAGGCCATCGGGAAACGTGATCTGGGCGACAGTAACGGTGGTGCTCACGGGCTATTCCTCGATGGCGGGCTCGTGACCCGGATGGCCTGCCCGCCGCGGCCCACCGGTGCGGACCTACCTCAGGTAATCGAGCAGACTCGTCTGGATCACCTTGGCTGTCACCGCCAGCGTTGCCTGATACGTGGTCTGACGCTTGGTCAGCTCGGTTATCGCAGACGGCATGTCTGCGTCCTCGAGCTGGCTGAGAAGCGCCTGGTTACTGGTTACGAGCGCCTGCTGCGAACTCTTGGTCTGGTCCAGGCGGTTGGCCCGCGCACCGATCTGCGCCCTTGTGGCGAGCATGCTGTCGAGGGCCCCCTGGATCTGAGTGATCGTCCCCGGCTGGACGGGATTGCCTGCCGCCAGGTCCGTCTTGAGTTGATTCAGAGCGTCCAGAGCCGGCTGGAAGACGCTGTCGCCGCTGACGCTGATCTGCATCGTGCTGCCGGCGCCGACACGAGCGACCGACACGCCATGGTCCCCCTGGTAGGCGCTCACCGTGCCGGGTCCGGTCACCGTGTAAGGGGGTCGGTCGACGCGGAAGCCGCTGAAGACATACTCGTCGTTGACCTTCGCCCCGGCGTCCTGTGCCATCGCCTCGATGAGCTGTGAAACCTCTTCGCCGATGGCCTGGCGGTCGCCGGCATCGAGCGTTCCGTTGGCGCCTTCGATGGCCAGCTCGTTGGCGCGCTGCAAGAGGTCGCCGGCGCTGCCGAGGGCGGTGTCCTGAGCGTCGACCTTGCTGCTGGCGACGTCGATGTTGCGCAGGAACTGATTCAGCTCGGATAGGGTGTCGTGGAGTTGGACGGCCGATCGCGCGTCCGCCGGGTTGTCCGAAGGCCGGTTGAGTTGCTTCTGCGAGCTGACCTTCTCGCTGGCCTTCTGAAGCTGGGACAGGGTCCCGGCAATGCTCTGGTTCGCGGAGTCGTAGATCATGCCCTGCGTGACGCGCATCGCTCAGCCCTCCATTCAGCGGCCGACCAGGCCGGTGTTGTTGATGAGCGTGTTCAGCATCTCGTCCATCGTGGTGATCACCCGCGCAGCCGCCTGATACGCGTGCTGGAAGCGGACCATGTCCGTCGCCTCCTCATCGAGAGATACGCCACTGGTCTCCTCGACGCGCTGCGTAAGCTGATCGACGACGAGTTGCTGGTTCTGGGACATCTCCTGGGCCTGGCTCGACGCGCTCCCGATCTTCCCGACCAGCCCGGCGTAGTAGTCGGACGTCGTCTGCGGCGGTGTGTAGATGGATGCGGTGACGAGGGTGTTGTGGCCGCCTGTGGTCAGATCGGTGACCAGATCGGCGCCGGCCTTGGCGGCGGTCGGAGCGGCGATCGTGAGCGCGATACCCAGCTGGTCGAAGTTGAGAACCTGGGTCGCGCCGGCAGTCATGTCCGGCACGGTGATCGTCTGCTGGTCGCCGTTTGCGCCGGTGAGGGTGAGGCTCGATCCTGCGCCGCTGAAGGTCCAGGTCTGTGGTTTGGCCTTCGAAGCCGCGATCGTCATGAGGCGGGCCGTCGCGGTGGTGGTGAGGTCGGTGGCGCCCATGACGTTCGTGCTCGGGTCGCCGGCGACGTACGAGGTCGCATTCCGCAGGTCGGCGATGAGCCCGGCGACGGAACCGTCACCGGGGGTGTTCGGCGATGCGGCCGCGGCGACCAGACGCGGGTCGGCGGCGATCGCCTGGTTCACGGCAATCGTGGCGGCTTCGTTGCCGGCGTGGTAGGTGAACAGGGGTTGGCCGGCCGTCCCTGTCGCGTCAACACCGCGCTGTTGCAGCGCGTTCGTTGAGTCGGCGAGGCCTTTGGCCAGCGAATCAAGCTGGGCTTCGTAACCGGCCAGGTCCTCATCGCGGACTTGCAGCAGCGACTTCAACTCTCCCGACGGGAGGGACAGAGAGCTGCCGTCGGACCAGACGGGCTGGACATGTCCATTGGCGTCGGTCTGCGTGCTGATCGTCCGGGAATAGACGTTCGAAACCAGGTCGGTCCCGCCGACAAGCACGTTCATGGTCCCGTCCGCTCTCGTGAGGAGGCTGACCGGGACGATCTGGCTGAGTTGCTGCAGCAGTTGATTGCGCTGGTCCATCAGGTCGTTTGGGTTCTGGCCCGTGACCGAGACGCGCTGGATCTGCCCGTTGAGGGTTGCGATCTGTTTGGCCAGGTCGTTGATGCTCTGGACCTTTGCCGACACCTGCGAGTCGATGCCGGACCCCATCATCCCGAGCTGCGTGGAGTCGCGGTTGATCTCCATCGCCAGCGACGCGGCCTGCTCGGTCAGGGCCGATCGGGCTGCCGTCGAGGTGGGGTCCGAGGCAACGTCCTGCCAGGCATTCCAGTACTTGCTGATCGTGCCGCCAAGCCCGGAGTCGGACGGTTCGGGGAAGATCGCCTCGATCTTGGACAGCTCCTGCTGGCGGGTATCCCACTCGCCCTGCAAGCCGGTCTGGGCCTGGACCTGGAGATCGAGGAAATTGTCACGCACGCGCGTGATTGCGGCGACGGTGACGCCCGAGCCGATCTGACCGGGAAGGCCGCTGCGGTTGAACGAGGGGTAGGTGTAGGGCGGCGCCTCGGTCAGGGTCACTCGCTGACGCGAGTAGCCGGGGGTGTTGGCGTTGGCGACGTTGTGGGCTGCCGTGTCCAGGAGCTGCTGAGCGGCCCGCAGGGCCGAGGCTCCGATGTCGATGCCGTAGAACGGCGAGCTCATCGCTAGGCCTGCCGGTCCACGAATGCCTGCGCCGGCGCGGACCCGTAGCCCGTGCCGTCGGGGCTCACCTTGCCGATGCCTACCAGCATCCGCATTAGCGCGGCGTCGACCGCCCATGCCTGCTCGATCAGATAGGCGTTCCGGCGCCCGCCTGCAGCCAGCCGTTCGCAGAGAGCGCCGATGCCCGTTTCTGCGACCAGGGCGCGGTCCCGTTCAGTCAGTGACTCCGCCAGCGCGTTGACCTCGAGAACGAGCTTTTCGGCTCGCACGTTCGACTGTTCGAGAGCAATTCGGTCGTGGCGCTGGACGGCCAGAGTGACTGCGTCCGAGATGTCCGCCAGCGCGGTCAGCGCCCAGGACAAGGCGTCTAGTCCGGGCGACGCCGGCCCGACCGGACAGCCGGGGGCGTATGCCTCAAGCTCGCGATCGCCCGGCGCAAACATTTACGCCCGCTTGTCGAGGATCCCGCGAGCCACGACGTCGGCGTTGACCGTGTACGTGCCCTGGGCGATCCGCTGCTTGGCGTCGGCCACCTTGTCGGCCCTGACGTCGGGAGCGGCATTCGCGGCATCGAGAGCCTGATGCATCTCCCGGCTGCGCGTCGAGAGCTCGACGCGGGCCGCCGGCTGGCCGGCGGGACTCACACCGTTCTGGGGCCGCTGGACTTCCGGCCTGGCCTGTCCCGCGTTCGCGGGCGGTGTCTGGCGGAGTATCGGCGACGAGTTCACGGACCGCGGGTCTTCGATCTTCATATATGTCCTCTCTTGGGCGTCACCATAGGGATCGGCCGGTACCGAGAAGCCTTGACCCGCGGGAGGGGTACTTCTTCACCATTTCGACGTACGCGGTGCGCATGAGCGCCGGTCTGGCACGCCGGCGAGTCGCCAGAGCCTGCGGCTCGCCCTGCCGGGCCAGCATGCCACTGCTCGAACGAGCCGGTAAGCACCCAGTTAGAGGCACTCCGAATGCCGTAGGACCTTCTGGGACCCGGTCTGCCGACGCCACGCGCACCATGCTCTTATCTCACCGAGAACTTGAAGACGGTCGTCGTCTTGTAGGTATCGCCGCGATCGAGAGTGACGCTCGGAAAACCGGGCTTGTTCGGAGAGTCCGGGTAGTGCTGGGTCTCCAGGCAGAAGCCGCTGCGACGGCCATACGGCTTGCCGCCCTTGCCGACGATGCTGCCGTCGAGGTGGTTGCCGGAGTAGAGCTGGACCCCGGGCTCGGTCGTGAAAACCTCGAGGACGCGCCCCGTGACCGGGTCGTGCGCGCGCGCGGCCAGCACCAGTCCCTCGTCAGAGCCGCGATCGATTACCCAGTTGTGGTCGTAGCCACCGCCGCACTCGAGCTGCTGGTCGGCCCGGTCGACCCGGGCGCCGATGGCGGTCGCCTGGCGGAAATCGAACGGCGTGCCCGCGACCTCACGCAGTTCACCCGTGGTGATGAGGTTGCTGTCCACGGGGGTGAACCGGCCGGCGTTGATCTCAATCTCGGTGTCCAGGATGTCGCCGCTGCCCTCGCCACCCAGGTTGAAGTAGGTGTGCTGGGTCATGTTCACGATGGTGGTCTTGTCAGTCGTGGCTGAGTAGTCGAGTTTGAGCACGCCGCCCGGCTGGAGCGTGTAGACGACCGTGGTCGAAAGCTTGCCGGGGAAGCCCTCCTCGCCGGCGGCGCTCACGTACTCGAGTGTGAGAGCGGCGTGGTCCCCTGCCGCCTCGTCCGCGCCATCCCACACTCTCTTGTCGAAGCCCCTGAGCCCGCCGTGGAGGTTGTTCGGGCCGTCGTTCGCGGCGAGCTTGTACTCGACCCCTTCAAGGCTGAACCTGGCCTTGCCGATTCGGTTCCCGTACCGGCCGATCAGCGCACCGAAGTACGGGCCCGCCTTGAGGTATCCGGGGTTCGTATAGCCGGCCAGATCGCTGAAGCCGAGAACGATGTCCTCCTGCTTGCCCGCCCGATCCGGCGCCGTCCAGCTGGTGATGATGCCACCGTATGTCGTGATCGCGACCTCGGCACCGTCGTCGCTCTTCAGCGTGTACAGGTCCACGGCCCTGCCTTCGAAGGTGCCGAACGGCGCTCTGCTGATGGTCGTCATCTCGTCGCTCCTGTGAGGGGCCCACTCAGAACCGGGCCGCTACAGGATATCGAGGTGGCTCGAGGTTCCGCCTCCCGGACCGAAACGCGACCGATGCCGCCGGGAATGCCGCTCTCGCGAACGTCGGCGCTCACGCCGGCTACCTCAGCCGTCCGAGCTGGGCGGCGTCGCCGATTGTGCCGTCCTGTAGCGAAAGTGCACGAGCGCTGAGCTGGAACTGGCGCTGCTGCGTTATCAGCTCGGTCATCGCCAGAGAGACGTCGGTGTTGCTGCCTTCGAGCATCTGCTGTCGGATCTGCCCGGTCGCGGGCGGGAGATTGCCCGCGGCGGCGTAGAGATTCTCTCCCAGGCGGGACGCGCCGCCAGCGGGCCACGCCACCAGGGCGATCCGCTGGCCGGTCTCCACGATCGTGCCGTCGGAAGCCACGGTGAACTTCTGGCCGGGCTGGATGGTGTGACCGGAGACGTCCAGGACCGGGTATCCCTGCTCCGTGACGAGCGTGCCCGTGGCGTCGGTCTGGAAGTTGCCGGCGCGGGTGTAGGCGATGCCGCCGCCCGTCCTGACGACGAAGAGCCCGTCGCCCTCGACTGCGAGGTCGGTCTGGACGCCGGTCACCTGGAGCGGCCCTTGGCTGATGTCGAGCCGCAAGCCTGTGGGAATCGTGCCGCTGCCCAGCAGTCCGAGCTCGGGGCCGACCGCATTCATGATGTTTAGTTCGTAGTCGGTTTGACGAGTCCGGGATTGCTTGAAGCCGACGGTGTTGACGTTGGCGATGTTGTCGGCTACGACGGCCTGGCGTGTCATCGCCGCGACCACGCCGCTGAGGGCCGTGTAGAAGCCTCTGATCATGGTCGCGCCCTGCGTCGTCCCAGCCGGGCGGCCACGTCCGGGTCGACCAACCGCGTCCGCAACGCGAGTATCGCCTCGGTGTGAATCTGGCACACCCGCGACTCGGTCACTCCGAGCACTTGCCCGATCTCCTTGAACGTCATCTCATCCTGGTAGTACAGAGAGAGGACCATTCGAGGGCGCTCGTTCAGCCGGCCGATCTCGTGGACCAGCGACGCGATTGCGTCGCGACGAGCCGCCTCGTCGGCCGGATCCACCGCGTTGGGGTCGGGGGCGCTATCGGCCAGCGCGACGGACTCGTCGTCACTGTCGCGAGAGTCGTGCTCGTCGAGCGAGATCGTGACCACCGACGCCGCCTGAAGCCGCTCGCGGTAGCGGGCTACGGGCATGTTGAGACGGGTGGCGATCTCCGTCTCGTTCGGCGAACGACCCAGCTCGTGCTGGAGATCGCGGATCGCTCCCTGTATCGCACGCGCCGCCTCTCGTCCCGCACGCCCGACCGTGTCGAGCGAGCGAACGGCGTCGAGGATGGCGCCCCTGATTCGAAGGATCGCGTACGACTCGAAAGACGCCGCGGCGTCGGGCCGGTAGGCGTCGATTGCCCGCAGCAGGCCGAGCACGCCGGCCTGCATCGCGTCTTCGTGGTCGAACAGACCCGGAACGGAAACCCCCAGACGACCGACCACGTACTTGACCAGGTGGGCGTACTTCTGGACCAGCTCGTCCCGGCTCAACCTCGGGCCCGGCGCCGGCGTGTGCCCATAGGCTTCATAGCCGCTGAGATTCGGAGATTCCTCGATCGGGGCCACGGGCTCGAACGATTCGGCTGCCGCGGCCGCGGCCTCGTCAACGTCCACGTCCTCGTCCCCAACGGCGTCGACGGCAGCATCAACGACAGATCCTGACTCCGACTCGACGAGCGGATCGGCGGCGGGTCCGTCGCCGTTGGCATCGCCATCGGGACCGCGTGGCGGTCTTCCGGACGGGCCGTCCCATGACCCTTCGGAGCGGAGCCCGTTGTCGCCGCCGACCGACCCGAGCTTGGGCCGCGCGCTCGTGGCGTCGATCACCGTGTCGAGCTGGGCGGGCATCAGCCTGGCCGACGGCCGCAGCAGCATCGAGCCCTGGAGACGGGCGTCGACGGCCGGAGGTGGGAGGGGGTGTCGGTTCAACATCTCTTGCTCTCCTCAGCCTCAGGCACTGCGACTGACGGTGGATGGCGACTTGCTCCGGGCTGCGGCGCGAGCGTCGGGGTCCGGCTTGCCGGCCTTGCCGGCTTTGACAGACCTGGTCGCCTTCGCCCGACGAGCCTCGCGCTTCTTGCGCATTCGCGCCAGTCTCCGTTCGGGGGGCTCCAGCCAGCCCATCAGCCAGCGACCGGCGAAGGTGAACAGAACGGCCGCGGCCATACCTCGGTCGACCGAGTCGACGGCGGGAGCGCCGGCCGAGTAGGAGGCGCCACCAACGGCCAGGGCGGCCACGATGGCGATCCGGAGGGTCCAGGTGGCGACCAGCAGTTCCATCTATCAGACCTCGACCTGAGCGTGGACCTGGACGGAGATGCTCGGCAGGATCTCCTCGTACGAAAGGACGGCCATCTGCGGCATGTGGCGCTCCGTGAGGTTCCGCAGCGCCAGCCGGACCCGCGTAGTGCACAGGAGGATCGGCTGGTAGCGCTGGAGGGCGAGCTGCCGCAGCGAACGATCGATCGATTCGACGAGGGCGCGGCTGTCGGAGCCCGAGAGCTCGAGCCCCACGTAGCCGGGTTGGACCATCACGGACGCCCCGAGACGGGTGTCCAGATCGGGGGCCAGGGCGATGGCGTGGATCGCGCTGTCCGGCGCCCGGTAGCGCATGGAGATGGCCCGAGCGAGGGCGTGACGAACCGCCTCGGTCAGGAACAGCGGCTCCTTGGTGCTGCGTGCGCCGTCGGCGACCGCCTCGAGGATCGTCGCCAGGTCGCGGATCGGGATGCGCTCGCGCAGCAATCCCTGCAGGACCTTTTCGACATCGCCGACGGCCACGAGGTTCGGGATGATCTCCTCCACCAGGCCCGGCTGATCGTGCTTGAGCCCGTCGAGGAGCTGGTTTGTCTCGGGCCGGCCGAGGATCTCGTGGGCGTGGCGGCGGATCGTCTCGGCCAGGTGAGTCGCCAGAACGGATGCGGCATCGACGACCGTGTAGCCCAGGCTTTCGGCGCGCTCCCGTTCGGCGACGCTGATCCAGGAGGCAGGCAAGCCGAATACGGGTTCGGTGGTGGGGATTCCACTGACGGCGATCTCGCCGCCGTTGGGATCCATGCACAGCATCTTCGTCGGGTCGACGGAACCGCGGGCGATCTCGGAGCCGCGGAGCTTGATGACGTAGGCGTTCTGGTCGAGAACCAGGTCGTCGCGAATGCGGACCGTGGGAACGATCAGCCCGAGCTCGCCGGCGATCTGGCGGCGTATCAGGCCGATGCGTTCGACCAGGCCACCGCTGGCACCGCCCTCGACCAGGCCGACCAGGCCGTAGCCGACCTCGAGCTCCATCGTCTCGACTTTGAGCGCGTCGAGCGGGCTTTCCTGGCCGCTACCCAGCGCCGGCAGCGATGGCGTGATCACGGATGCGCCCGCTGTCGCGGTGGCAGTCGCGGCCGCCGCCGATTGCGAAAGGAGATAGCCCCCGCCGGCGACGATGGCGCCGCCGGCGCAGAAGACGAGGGTCGGGAAGCCGGGCACGACGCCGATCACGAACAGCACGCCGCCGACCACCATGAACAGTTTCGGGCGGCTCAGGAGCTGCGCGCCGAGGTCGCTGCCGAGGCCCGCCTCGGAGCCGCTGCGGGTCACCAGGACGCCGGTGGCGATCGACACCAGAAGCGCGCTGATCTCGTTCACGAGACCGTCGCCGACGGTCAGGACGGTGTAGGTCGTCAGGGCCAGGCCGATGTCGAAGCCCTTCTGCATCACGCCGACGGTCAAGCCGCCCACGATGTTCACGACGATGATGACCAGGGCCGCGACCGCGTCGCCCTTGACGAACTTGGAGGCGCCGTCCATCGCACCGTAGAAGTCCGACTCGTGCTCGATGGCACGGCGCCGGTTGCGCGCCTCGTCGGGAGTGATCAGGCCGGCGTTCAGATCGGCGTCGATGCTCATCTGCTTGCCCGGCATGGCATCGAGCGTGAACCGGGCCGCCACCTCGCTGACCCTGCCGGCCCCGTTGGTGATGACCACGTACTGGATCACGACCAGGATCAGGAAGACCACGATACCGACGACGGTGTTGCCCCCCACGACGACCCGCCCGAACGCGCTGATCACCTCGCCGGCATGGGCGTTGAGGAGGATCAGCCGCGCGGCGGAGACGTTGAGGCCCAACCGGAACAGGGTCGCGATCAGCAGCAGGGGCGGGAAGGAGCTGAACTCGAGCGGCTCGCGGATGTTGAGGCTGACCAGGAGGATCGTCAGCGAAAAGGTCAGGTTGAGGACGATGAGGACATCCAGCAGCATCGGCGGCAGCGGGATGATCATCATCGCCACGATGCCGACGACGATCGCGGCGAGGAGCGCGTCGCTTCTGCCCAGGACGGTTACGGGCGCCGGAGTCGACTGGGTCGTCATCGGTCAAGGTCCTCGTCGTGGTCGGGCGATTGGTCGGCCTCCGGGCCGGTCGAGCGGGTGGTGCCATCCATCTCCCCCTCGTACCGGGCCAGCTCTTCGGGTGTGAGATCCGCAAGCTCGTCCTCGGCCATGGCCCGAGCGAGCGCTTCTTCATCGACTTCGGACACGGGCTCGGCCTCGTCGCCGGGCTCGTCGAACCAGCCGTCGTCGGGATCGTCGGCGGGTTCCTCGGCGGGTCCCGCGGCGGCCTCGGCGGCCTCGGCGGCTTCTTGCCGGTCTGCAGTCGCATCACCGTCGGAGTCGGCGGTGTCGGCCCACCAGGGCCGAGTCGCCAGACCGACGGCCGCGGACCGGCGTGCGCCGTAGTTGTCGCCGTACGTGCCGCCGGCCGTTGGGCCACTGCCGCGCCGGCCGCCACGGTTGGCCAGCCCAAAACGAGCCTGGTGCACGAGTACCAGCAGGCGGGCGACCGCTCTGTAGAGGTGCGCCGGCACCTCGGCCCCGACCGGCCGCGAGAAGAGCGCTCGGGCCAGCGGCTTGTCCTCGACGATCGCCACCTTGTGGTCGCGAGCGATCTGTTTTATGCGTTCTGCCATCAGGCGCTGGCCTTTGGCCACGATCCTGGGCGCCCGCATCGTCAGCGAGTCGTACTTGAGTGCGACGGCCAGGGTCGTCGGGTTGGTGACCACGACGTCGGCGGTGGGGACCGCGTCCATCATTCGGGCAAAGGCCATCTGGCGGGCGCGACGGCGGCGAGCGCCGCGGATCTGCGGGTCGCCTTCCTGTTCCCTGTACTCCTGCTTGACCTCTTCCTTGGTCATTCGGATCGATTCGTTGGCCTTGCGGCGCTGGACGACGAAGTCGACCAGGGCTACGACGGCCAGCAGGATCGTGATCGTCAGGCCGAGTTGGAAGATGGCGCCCAGGCAGCTGCCGGCGATCGCGCCGACGTCCGATCCTTCGGTCGAGACGATCGATGGGATTCGACTGCCGACGACCTGCCAGGACATGAAGGCAAGGATGACCAGCTTGGCGGTCGCGAGGCCGAGCCTGACCAGGGCCTGTTTGTCCGCGATCCGCTTGAAGCCGCTGATCGGGTTGATGCGGCTCAGGTCGAAGCGGATCGTCTTGTAAGAGAAGACCAGACCGCCCGACACCAGGTTTCCGGCGATGCCTGCCACCATCACGAGCATCGCCAGAGGCAGGATGAGAGTGACCATGGCCAGGAATGCGTCGCCTGTTTCGGACAGCAATCGGGCGTTGCTGGCCCGCGGGTCCATCGTCAGGATCGCCGACTGGGTGCGCAATACGAGTGAGCTGGCGACGCCGGGCAGGAGGCTCGAGAGGGCGAGGGTCCCGACGCCGAGGGTCAGGCCCATGGAGAACTCGTGGCTCCGCCCGATGCCCTGGCCTTTGGCGCGTGCTTCGTCGCGCCGGCGAGGAGTGGGTGCTTCTGTCTTCTCGGCCATAGCCCGCCTACCCGGTCACAGTGCCGCCGGAGGCGGCCTGAAATACGAACCGGTAGATCGCCTGGGCGCCCGAGATGAGGGCCGGCATGGCGACCGCGAGCACGGCGAAGCCGACCAGCATCTTGAGCGGCAAGCCCAGGATGAAGACGTTGATTTGGGGGATGGCACGGGCGAGCAGGGCTACCGAAAGCTCGACCAGCAGCAGCACCAGTGCGATCGGCATGGCGACCCGAACGCCCAGCTCCATGGCCAGGGCCACGGTCTGGGCGCCGGTCTGCGACAGATCGACCGGCCAGCCTGCGCCCACCGGATATGCCACGAATGAATTGGCCAGGACCCGAACGACCGCCAGATGGAGTCCCATGGCCAGGAATACGAGACCGGCCAGGACGGAGAAGAACGGGTCGATGGCCGTGGAAGCTTCTTCCTGGGTGGGGCTGAAGACCGACCCGAGCGAGAGGCCCAGCTGGATCGAGATCACCCGGCCGGCCAGCTCCACAGCCTCGAAACACAGCGACAGGATGAATCCGAGCGAGAGGCCGATGACCAGCTCGATCGGGGCGGCGAGAAGAAGCGGCAACGTGCCTGCGGAAGCCCCGGCGGGAGTGGCCAGGGCGATGGCGAGACAGGCTGCCAGACCGAACTTGAGCAGCGTCGGAATGGCGTGGTGGCCGAACAACGGCGCCGCGAAGACGAGACCGGTGCAGCGCAGCATCACAAGGAAGAGCAGCGCCGTCTGGCCGCCGCTGAGCTCTACCGTCATCGGGACGCCTGCGAAGCGACCTGGAAGACGTACTGGGTGAACTGGACCAGCTGATCGATCATCGACGGGCCGAGGATCACCAGTACCAGCGCGACGAGCACGAGCTTGGGGACGAAGGTCAGCGTGGCCTCGTTGATCTGCGTCGCCGCCTGGAAGATCGAGATCGTCAGACCCACGACCATCGAGACGAGCACGATCGGCCCTCCGACCATGAAAGTCGTCCAGAGCGCCCGCTGCATGACCGTTCCAACATCGGCTGAAGTCATCGAGGTCTCCTAGCCGAAGCTGTGGACGAGGGACTGGACGATCAGTACCCAGCCATCGACAAGGACGAAGAGGAGGAGCTTGAACGGCAGGGCGATCTGGGTCGGCGAGACCATCACCATGCCCATCGACATCAGGGCCGAGGC
>Ga0182021_10005128_pt1 | contig 15485 bp, 17 predicted proteins | sample 612E3MmetaG_FD_120493 | JGI IMG/M metagenome (GOLD analysis project Ga0182021, IMG submission 120493) | Permafrost microbial communities from Stordalen Mire, Sweden - 612E3M metaG (Illumina Assembly) | ecosystem: Environmental > Terrestrial > Soil > Wetlands > Permafrost | place: Sweden... | reverse complement strand
GGCTCAGGCAAAACAAGCATAGCTAAGCAACTTTTTCCAGACAATTACATCCGAGGCTTTGAATATGCAAGCAAGTGTGTCTTGGATGATTTTCCGCAAGAGCTTGAAACCGGCGAGATTACAAAAATGCTTTGCAGCGTTGGCTTTGCTTCTCCACCTGACTGGCTCAAAAGCTACGATTGCCTGAGCCAAGGAGAAAAGATGCGGGTAGACATTGCTCGTGCGCTCTGTTTGGAGAAGCCGTTAATTGTTTTTGATGAGTTCACAAGCGTTGTTGATAGGGAAATAGCTAAAGTTAGTGCCTTTGCCATTAGCAAAGCTGTTCGTCGATCAAATAAGAAGTTTATAGCTGTAACATGTCACTATGACGTCATCGACTGGCTTGATCCAGACTGGGTTTTCAGTACTGACTCGATGGAGTTTAGCCGAAAAAAAGAAGCCGGCCGCCCGTTGAACTCAAGGTTTACCGGTACGGCGTTGGCGCTTGGAAGATGTTTCGGCAGTATCACTATCTAAATGGCTCCCTAGGTGCAGGAGTCAGATGTTACATAGCTATCTACAGTGAAAAACCTGTTGCTTTCATGGCTGTAGCATGCATTAGGATGAAAGCAAAGTACTATCGAGTCAGCCGTTTAGTAGTGCTGCCAGACTATCAAGGAATAGGCATAGGAAAACATCTATTAAACTTCATTGCAGAACTCTACGTTTCCCAAACTAAACTTCCATTTTACATTTTAACAAGCAACCCGCAAATCATTAGAGGGAATATGAAAAATTGGAGGATAACTCGATTTGGTCACGCAAGCAAAGGAAGAGGAAACACAAGGATAAACAATGAGATTAGGAATAGTCTAAGTCGAAAACGAATAACGGTATCCCTGCAGTATTTTCAAACGACTAACTTAAAACGCTAAAGTAACGCTTGACTCTAAGTTCAAGTTTTTTTCCTAAACACCTTGACCTCAGGCCATCCCCATCCATCTGGAGCATGCGTTGTCTTTTCAGTCAGAATAAACGGTGCAGATTCTCTTTTTGAATAAGTGATTAGGCTTCTCGCGATCAGCGTTTTTGCTGAAAAGTGCGGTGTATCCTTATATCTCTCCTCCAGCTTTGCCATTTCTTGTGGCCACACCTTCATCGAAAGCCACCCAATCCTCCAAGCCAGAAACCAACGTGACATAGGCAGACTTGAAAATATCATAAAAGGATATGCTCTGCTTAACTTCTACGATCGAAATTGGCACAGTGAATTTTATCGAGACTCCTCTGGGACATTGGAAACAGATCCGATAACAGCGATAACAGTTCAACTCAAAGATGTAGAAATAGGCTTCAAATACTACAACACAGTCGCAGAAGCAAACGAATTAGGCTTGCCTCCAGAAGTCTACCAAGTCTACCAAACATTCTACCAAGAAATGGAAAACGGTTTCACTCGTAAAGATTTTCAAAGTATGTATTTTAAGAAATTCCGTAAACCCTGCGGAAGAAGCAAAGCAAGCGCATTCATTGAAATGTTAGAGCAGACTGGGTTAGTAGTTCAAGATGAAGAGAACTCGGATAAGAAAACTAATCATTACAAGTTAGCGGATATGTGTGTCGATGGGGTGGGGGATACTAACAACGACGCCAACAAAAACTCACCCCCACTCCCTAAGCACACATGTTCTGAAGAAGAGGTAAAATGTGGATTCTGTGAGAATTTTAGAAAACCTAGCTGTCAAATGGACAGTTGGAAAGACATGAATTGGAACCAATCTGCACTTGGCTATCCATGCTTCAAAGGATCAGAGGAACTCCTGCATGAGTAGAGACCTAAACTCGACAAATAATTTTCGTAGAAATAGGAGGTTTCTTAGGGTTTATGGTTGAGGTTCAGGGTAAGGGCAACTCTTCAAATTTCGCTCCTGCAGGATCACAAAATGCGTTTACCGAAGAGTTGCAACCAAGCCAAACGCACCTTCCCCAAAAAGAACCTCAACCTTTAAGCTGCCCTGAATGTGCTTCTGTTGGTCCTTTTGACAAAGCTGGAACTAGGCAAACTGCCGAAGGATTTACCTTGCAACGCTACTACTGCAAGGACTGTAACTTTAGATTCAGTGAACCAAACCCTTTTAAATTGTCAAGGACAAATAGCGATCACCAATTAAGCGCAATCCTGCAGGACAAGGCGAAAAAATTGGAACCACAACAAAAAACCGATGTTGTGGCAATTAGCCGAAACCAAACACACCAAACGCAAATTCAAGGCGAAATCATTGATTTTCTTTGGTATCTCAAGAAGCAAGGGAAGTACAGCGATGCAACAATAAAGACAAGGGTTAAATTGTTAAGGTACCTTTCCGAGAAAAGCGGCGTTAATTTGCATGATCCTGAAGCGGTCAGAACAGTTCTTGCTACAAACGAAAAATGGAGCAATGGATACAAACAGAACTTTGTAAGCGCCTATGACAGTTTCGCTGAAATGCTAAAAATAAGCTGGGAACCCCCTTATTACGAAAGCAAGAAATCTCTGCCCTTTGTACCTTTAGAAAAAGAGGTAGATGCTCTAGTAGCCGGTTGCAGTAAAAAAGTAGGAACTTGCGTGCTTGCACTCAAAGAAACAGGCTTCAGAATAGGCGAATTATGGCAATGCAAATGGACAGATCTTGATGAAGAAAACTTTACCCTCAAATGCGTAGCTGAAAAACACGGCAATCCAAGACAAACAAAAATATCAAGCAGATTAATGGCAAGACTCTTAGCACTGCCCAAAACAAACCAGTACATCTTTGGAAATGGCAACCTTAACGCTTTCCGCTGGAAATATGACAGACAAAAATACGCTCTATCAATCAAACTACAAATCCCACGCCTCAAACAAATAAGATTTCACAGTCTACGGCATTTCTACGCTACAAAACTATATGCTCAAACAAGAAATATTTTACTCGTTAAAGAGCAGTGTGGTCACCGCAACATAAACAGCACTTTAGTCTATACTCACTTAGTACCTTTTGATGATGAAGCCGAAAACTATCACCATGCAACCGCTAAGGACAGTAAAGAAGCTGGAGAACTGATTGAACAAGCATGGCAGTATGTTCTAACTACCCCTCAAGGCGTTATGATGTTTAGGAAGGCGAAAAAACGCAATGAGTAGTAGGTGTATTAGTAAAATAGGCTGGTGTGTTGGACGTAACCCGCCTTATGATACATACTTGAGTTTCATTTGGCGTTTATCTGTTGAAACTCTGGATGTTTCCATATCATATTAGGAAATGACTTTGTGAATTTGAACAAAAATACAATTTACTGTTTCAGATAATTGTTAAAAAAAGAATAAAGTAGAGTTTAATCACGCTATTCTACTATTCACTGAATCCCTAAAGTTCTATTGAGTTTTTAGTCTTAGCACTCTGCAATCTCTTGAGAGCTTTCCAACTCTTCTATAGTCCTAGAAATCGTTACCACATGCGCTACTGCTTGAACCATGCTAACTGGAATGCATATTTTGGAACTCCTAAATCTCTTCTTCATTCCAAGACTCTCAGCGGCATCACCCGTAAGTTTCACGTTCAAGAACTTTATTTCCCAAGTCGCGGTATCAATTTTTGCTCCCTTTACTTCTCCAATAATATGTGCTCCTGAAGTTACTACCTGTAACCCTACAATTTCTTCAAAATTATTCAAAATATCACCAGTATTTATTTGATTTGTTACAAATATATGTTTTATCTTTTCTATTCTCTTTCGCGTGTGACTGTCTAAAGTCAAGATTCCTATACTTATAAGATTAGAATGTTGCAACAGAATCCTTGCTTGCGAGAAAGGTGAGTAACATATACGTTTTCAAGCAGGAGTGCTTCTGGCAATCGTTGGAAATAACATATTTCACAAGTGTCTAATTAAAACAATGTCATGAGTGATGCGGCCTGCTTTAACCCATTTCTTGCCAACAAGAGATAGGACCGTTTCGCATTCCTTCATGTTTTTCCAAACGTAAATTTTGCCGTCGTACTTAGCGACGTTGTTTATGTTTCGGCTGAAAGATACTTGAACTTTGACGGTTTGCCAGGTTTTTTCGCCGGTTAAAAATTCTAATGTGACCTTCATTTTATTCACCATTCTTGGGAAACGATTTCTTTTCTTGTTTCGGCGCTGCAGGTGCAGCTCTCACTGTTTATCCATTCTTGAAGGCGATAGCAGAAAACACGGTCGCCGTCTACGCGAGTGATGTTTTCACACTCGATTTTTTGTTGAGTTACTTTCTGGTTCAACATTTTGTTTCAATCCATTGCTACAATCACTGTAACCCACCCTCAATAACAGTAGCGTTTATAAGACTGAATTTTGAAATTTGAAGTTGTAGCAAATAAAAGAAACGTTAAAATAGTGAATCAATCACTGCAACAATCACAGAGAAATCAATATGCGCGACTATGTATTAACCCCAAACGAAAGAAAAATCATAAAAGAATACATAGAGACTGGCAAGAAACTTGAAGGCTTCCGTGTTCTACTCTGCAGGGCCAGAAAACAAAGCCCCGAACAAATCATAAGCGACTCAGAATTACTAAAGCAACTTCTAGCAAAAGCAGGCGAAAAACCTTAAACCGAAGGCGACCTATACAAAGAAATTAAAGAAGCAGTGGTTTTTGGTGAAAATACATGAAAGATTTTAAGTGTCCAATATGTGGTGCACCAACAGAAAAGATTTGGGAAAATGCAACCAAAACAAAATACGGAATGAGATGCACGAAGGGCCACACAAAAAAAGGTGGCAAATCAGGTGATTCAATGGAGTACCCCACATTTCTTGTTCCAAGAGAGGAGCTTGTCAAGTAAAGACAATTCTTAGCCAAAATAGAAGGGTGATGGCTCGCGTTTACAGACGGCGACGCCATGATTAAGGGTTAAGCATTGTTTTGTGGGAAAGACAGAAGGGGAAAATGGCTAAACATTGCAACCCTTAACCGCTTAATATTCAAGCAAGCAAGCATAAAAGCTTTATTCCAAAAACATGGGGTAAAAATAAGCTTTTTGATATCAACAAGCTCAGCGTTTCATCAGGCGTTTATCTGTTGAAACTCGAATTTGTCACGGTAAATCTGTTTTGATTGTGGACTTTTTTTCTTGCAAAGGCCGCACCAAAATGATGGCTATAAGAAAATTGGTATAGTATATTAGTTTAAGTTGTTATCGCGGTTTCTTGCCAAGCTTATGATGCGACTTAAAAGCGAAATCAAGAAAAATCCTGTGAAGGCATATTGCACGAAGCTGTAGGTTGCTTGTGTGGGGAAAACAGGTGTTAAAACTATCCCGATGTATAGGGCGCTTCCCATGTATTTGCCGACAGGGTTATAGATTTTTTTGGCGTAGTGGCTTGTCGCAATGAATTGAATAAATGATGCGGCTATGAGTACTGGCAGCCAAATTGGGTAGTCACCTTTGATGGTGAAAAATGTGAATATGCCGATTACAAGTGCAAAGTCTGTTGTGGCATCGTAGTAGGCGCCAAACCACGAGGTCGCCCCTAATTTTCGAGCCAAGTAGCCATCAAAAAAGTCTGTGCTGGCCGAAAAAGCAAGCAGGATCAAGCATGGAATTGGGTTTGCTGTGTTATATAGGTAAAAGAAGAGGGGTAGGACTGCGATTCGCAGTGAACTTATGACAGTGGGAATTAGGATTCGTTGCAAGGGTCTGCCACTTTGTTAGTATGATGTGCTTTGCCTTGCTTATTGTTGGGTTTTGAGATTAAATGCCTATCTATCAGAATCAATTTTCAAAATGTAATTATTTAATGCATTACTTCAAAGGTTAAATCGGTTAAAAGCTCAAACGGCTTACCCAACAACCCATAACCCACTTTCCCAAGATATCGCCTACCATAAAACTGCACATGCGCTTTCCCAATAGCAAACTTCAATTTTCCCTCGCTGAACCCCGAAGCATAAAGCAGCTTATGTCTAACCAAACGGTAGTTCTTCGGTTCCTCCCAATCCTCAATTGCCACGCCCTTATCTTTGACCCGTTCATAAAGTGGTGTTCCCGGAATTGGGTAAGGCAAAGTGAATGAAACATAATCAAGCGGCAAAGAAGAGGCAAAACGGACTGTATCCAAAACTGTTTTGTCGCTTTCACCTGGATAGCCAATAATGAAGAAAGCACCCGTTTTTAATCCAGCAGCTTTCGCATTGTAAACAGCGTTTTTTGCCTGAGACGTTGTAATATGTTTGTTCATTAAGCCTAAAACGGAGTCGTTGCCTGATTCTATGCCGAAGAAAACTCTTAGGCAACCCGCGCGTTTCATGGCTTCTGCAACTTCGGCATCCATCGTGTCAACCCGTGATAGGCACTCCCATTTAACTTTGACTTTGCGGCGAACAAGTTCATTGCAGACATTGACAACATATTTGCTGTTTAAAGTAAAGCAGTCATCGGCAAACCAGACCCGATCATAACCCAAAGCAGAAATCTCTTCTACCTCATCCACAATGCTCTTCACTGAGCGGCTTCTTATTTCTGTACCAAAGATTGGTCGGCTACAGAAATCGCATGAAAAAGGGCAGCCCCGTGAAGTTATCATTGCAGAGGTAGAGTAGCCAAAGTGATCAAGGTAATATTTTTTGTAGGCTTCATTATCGAATAATTCGCGTGAAGGAAATGATAAACTATCCAAGTCCTGAACGAATTCTCTGGGGCAGTGTGAACAGTCCGATCTCCATCTTTGTAAACAAGTCCTCTTACACCTGAAAAGTCAACCCCTCGCGCGACACATTCGGCTAGCTCAACCATGGTTTTTTCGCCTTCACCGACAACAACCCCATCGAAAGCCCCAAGAAAACTTTCAGGTGCCCAAGACGGCAATGGACCACCAACAACAAATAAGCCACTGTCAGTTCCACCTTCCCCCTTTATGGCGGCTACAAGGTCTAAAGTGGTTTTCTTCATTGAAAACATTGAGTAAAAACCCACGATTTGCGGTTTGACACGCTTAACTCGTTCTACCGCTTGGCTGAACTTCATAAATGTGCAATCAACCAAATCGACTTCGAATCCTTGCTTTTTCAAGGCAGCGGCGATGTAACCCAAGCCCAAAGGTGGGAAACGAAAAATTGAATTATCGTTTGCAGGATGAAAATACGGGTAAATCAAGGCTACTTTAATTGCCATTTTAGTTTTTAACCGCCAAAATCAATTTCAAAAAACTAATTAAGCTCTATTTAAAATAGTTATTTTATCCCTTAAAAACCTTATAGTAACCAAGCGACCCATTGAATTTAAAATTTAAATTGCAACGGAATTGTGTTGGCAAAACTTTAGTATTACAATGAGAAAATTTTGCATAAACTAAAACAAAAAACTTATCACTTAATAGGTTATTCAAGTTGGTTTGATGGCGAACCTTACCAATTTAGGTTTCTCAAAAGGCATAATTTCAGAAACCATAGTTACCACCTACAACAAAGATGGAACACCAAATGCTGCGCCAATGGGCATCATCATGGAGGACGAAGAACACCTCACCATTAACCTTTTCAACTCATCAACAACCAGCAGCAACATTAAATCAAACAGGTGTGCGGTTGTAAATTTAACAAGTAACATAGAAGTTTTCTACAAAGCTGCCTTCAAAGAAATAAATCATAGCGGCAAACTACCTTTTGAGTGGTTTGAAAAAGCAAGTTCCGTCAACGCCCCAAAACTCAGTTTGGCCGATGCCTCAATTGAGGTTTCAGTTAAGGAGTTGGTGAAAGTTGATGCCCAAAAAACCCAAGCTGTCTTCAAAATAGACTCGATTAAGTCACCGCTGAAATATCCTCAAGGCCACTCTCGAGCCATGTCCCAAACGCTTGAAGCCATCATACATGCCACCCGTGTTAAAGCGCTGTTAAACGACTCAAAGCAGCAGAAAAAAGTCAAGCACCTCTTGGAAATGATTAAAGACTGCCAAGACGTAGTGAATCGTGTGGCGCCGAACTCCCAATATTCCTTAGTTATGGATGACTTGATGAAGCAGATCAATTCATGGAGGCAAAAAAGTTGAAGGTACTGCTGATTACAGGATTAATGGCAAAAGAAAGTGTTGAATACAACGCTAAGCAAAGCACCGTGCACACAGAGGTTCTTGCACTAAAGGTACCCGTAGCGGCTTTTTTGACACCCCAAACCATCAGCGACGCCATAAAAAAAATGCAGTTAAAAGATTTTGATTTTATTCTTGTTCCAGGGCTAATTCGCTGCGACACATCAGTCATCTCCAAAGTTACAGGTGTGCCAGCGTTTAAGGGACCAAGATACGCCGCTGACTTGCCAACTGTTCTGGATTCGCTAAGTGAATTGACATTATCAACAGTTATTCCTGCAGATGAATTACTCCGAGAGAAACTTAAAAAAAAGGCTTTTGAAGAAATAGCAAAAGTTGAAGAAGACAAGAAAGTCCTCCTAAAAAAACCGAGCAACATTTTGATCAAGAATTTGGCAGTCGGCAAAGATTTTCCTATGCGGGTCATGGGCGAAATTGTTGATGCAGCCCTAAAACCTGACGAAGAAATTAAACGGTTGGCAAAGCATTACGTCCAGTCAGGAGCAGACGTTATAGACGTTGGCATGATTGTAGGCGAAAGCAGACCCAAAGATGCCAAGCGAGTTGTAGCCGCCGTGAAAGCAGCGGTAAACGTTCCTGTTAGCGTTGATTCGCTTAATCCTGAGGAAATCAAAGCAGCGGTTTATGCAGGCGCCGACTTGGTTCTGAGCGTTGACGCAGGAAACATCAAAACGATTGCGTCTTTCATACGAAATGTTGCGGTTGTAGCTATTCCAACAAACCAAAAAGAAGGCATCTTCCCAAAGAAACCGCATGAACGGGTGCAACTCCTCGAAGAAATCATATATGAAGCTAAAAGCTTGGGTGTAACCAAAGTTTTAGCTGACTTAATCCTTGATCCCTTGGACGTTTTAGAGTCATTTACTGCATTCCGCCAATTCTCAGAGCGAAACCCAAACGTTCCGCTCTTTGTCGGCATTTCTAACGTCACGGAGTTAATGGATGCAGATTCGGTTGGGGTAAATGCATTGCTTGCCAAATTGTCTTCGGAAGTGGGTGCAAGTATGCTGTTGGCAACTGAAAAAAGCGACAAGGCACGGGGAACGATCAAAGAAGAAAGCATCGCAGCAAAAATGATGTTTTTAGCTAAAAGAAGAGGCTCAGTTCCCAAAGATTTGGGGGTAGATTTGCTTTTGTTTAAGGATAAGCGAAATCGGGAAGAATCCTATGATAAAGGGCTTGAGCAAAAAACTCGAGTTTTGGTTGGTTCACAAGAAAAAACTGCTGAACTTGATGAAAAGGGGTCTTTTAGGATTTTTGTGGATCGCCAAGGCAAAAATATTATTGCTGAACATTTCACTTTGGTAGATGAGGCGGCGCCGAGTCTAATTGTTAAGGGCAAGACGGCTGAACAGGTCTTTGGCGTAATTGTTGAGTCCGCTTTAGTTTCGAAGCTTGATCATGTGGCTTACTTGGGAAACGAGTTGGGGAAGGCTGAAATTGCTTTGAGAACGGGTAAAGAATACATTCAAGATAAAAGGATGTTTGGAGAACAGTAAATCTTCATTCCCCTGAGCAACTTCTGATACCTTTTCCTGCCCTTAGAAAGGAATATACTTCTCTGCAGACCACATATTTATAGAGGCTTTTTGTAAAATGGTTGACCAGATAATTGTAGGTACTTTAACTTGGTTTCACATATTCTCCGTAATCGGCTGGACTGGAGCAGCGCTCACATTTCTGATTACAATTAAGCCCACCATTGCGAAATTTTCCCCTCAGGCAAGCGGAGAATTCATTTTAAAAGTATTTCCATGCTTTACCAGGTCCGTGCAAATACTTTCAGCTCTAACTCTTACTTTTGGGCCGCTTTTGGCTTTCACGATGAATGATGGTCCGCCAAACCAGTTTAATCTCTTGTCGCCTTGGTCAATATGCATTGTTATTGGAGCATCGATTGGAATTGCCGCGTTACTTGTAGTTTTTCTCCTTCTTACCCCAACTGCTAGAAAACTAGAGCGTATTATACGGCAAATGCAGCAGAACCCTCAATCGTCTCCGCCCGCCGAGTTAAAAAATTTGCAGAAACACTTGGCAATCATTCCACCTTTAGCCGTAACCCTCTTACTGTCAACTGAAGTATTCATGGTGGCAGCAGCCCAATTCTAGATCAGCGTCTCTCTTGTAAAGATGTCTTTTCTATGTAGTATACGGAATTCAGATGTTAAAGAATAAACAATTACGCTATTTTTGAAAGCTCTTCAAGACTTTTCTTTTATCCAAATAGTTTAGGAGAATCACAATTAGAAATACAAGTAAAATTGCACACAGGATGGTTGAGAAAATAGCGAGGTAAATATCAATTGAAATTTTTAAAAAAATATATCTGTAAAAATTACTTACTGCACCAAAAATAAAAAACGCTTCCAAAGCTAAAAGTCCGATGACTGCTAAGCGATCTTTAGTTTTTTGATTTAGTGGCTTCATTTTTTCTCCTCTTGACTGCTTTTCAGATCACGTAGACATTCCATGTGAAATACGATAAGCACGATCTCGTCGCCGTAAAGGAGTGTGGCTACAGTTTTTTGAACTGGTTTAATCCTTCCGCGACTTTTTCTCCGAGGTAAAGGTTACTAAAGACCGTTCCCTCGCTTTCCTTAAGATGCATAGCATCAACGAGTTGTTTGTATTTGCCATTGGCTAATCCGTTAGCGAATACTGCTGCGCCTTCGGCTGCTTGCTTACTTACCTTGGCGCTTCCTTCAAGCACATGTATATCCATGTTTAATCCGATTTTTTCGAAGAAATCTGACAGCTCAGCATTTAGCGCAGTTAAAAACTCTGGTATCCGTGTGAATCTTCCGCTGAGAATTATTTCTCGTGGCTTAACCGATGGAAGGAGCGACCCCACATCTTTAACTATTGACTCCAGCATCATGTCACAGCCTTCCTTGATTTTTGGCTTTGTTTTTGCGTTTTTGACAAATTCATCCAGCGGCTTAGAGGAATCAATTCCTGCAAATGATGCTACTCCTCCAGCGAACAGGAGCTGTTTTGAAAAGTCGTCCGTGGCGTTGGCTACGGCGTAAGCTACTTCTGAATCCCAAAACCCGCTTCCGAGAAATGATGGAAAACCCGCGGTTCCAGCCATTGCATCAACTATCTGCCCGTTGCTAACAGCAAGCGCTGATGTATAGGCAAAGCCAACTTCAACAAGAATAAACGATGTCTTGTCATATGGACTTTTTAATCTTTCAGCCTGATCCTTACTTGCCAAAACGACGCTGTAGAGTTTGTCTGATGTGCCCATATCGATTTTGTTGGCTTTCCTGTATTTTGGAACTGTTTTCAGGTGAATGATTCCCTGAGTAAACCAAGTATTCAAATCGTCAGCTTCTCGGAGCAGCTGCATAAGTTCGCGTAAACCAATAATTCGCAGTCTTCTTTTGACATCGGCTTCGGAGACAAAGGTTGCGGCTGCAATTTCCTCGTCTGTTGCGTCTTTGGCTTTTTTAAGCTGCATCCCATAACCAGATGATGAAACAATTGCATCTATTTTTCCAACACGCTTCTGTGCTTCTCTTAGTTTTTCAACTACAAGTTTAGCGCTTTTTGTTATTTCGTCTCTGGGAATGGCTATGTCAATTATGGTGCTGCCGTCTTGGTCATCGAACCCAAAAATATCCATTGTTTTTGTGCCAGAATCGATCCCGACGGCTTTAACCAAAGCTACATCTCCTTGATGCAAGCCCCAGCGTTAGCTGCTTTAGTGTAGAAGACTTGTCCCCCGCCATTCTTCGACAAATATTTTTTAAGTTCATTTGTTAAAAGTTCAGCTTGGGTTTGGCGGTCAACTATGCCATAAATTGTTGGTCCCCAAGATGTTTGGCAGGCGCAGGTGCTTCTTTTCAGCATGATTTTTATTGCCTCTTCGACTACGGGGTGGCAGTAGGTTCTACCGCATTGGTATTCATTCCAGAATTTGCCAAGCTCCGAGTTAAAAGCGGTTAAGCCTTCGCCAAACGATTTAAGGTCATTTTCAACGATTGAGGGAATAATTTTGACGAGAACTATTCTTGAGAGCATGTCTGAGGTTTCTTTGGGCATTAACTTGAGGTTACGCAGGATGATGTCTTCTTTTTCTCGCATTTTCACAATTTTCTCTTGGGGTTCATTTGCGATTGCAATAACGAATATCCAATCTTTAGGCACTTCCTGATGGAATATCAGCGGAGGAATCATTTTTTCTCTCTGATCCACTTTGAAGCCGCCTTCAACAATGAAGCCGCCCACTTTGAACGCGTGAACTCCCAAGCTTGTTATTGCGCCTCTCTGCATTGTCAAAGCGATTTGTTCAGTGGTTAATTTTAAATTGTAAAGTTTTGCCAATGCAGTGCCGATTGAAAGCGCTAAAGTCGTATGGTACCCCATTCCAACAAACTTTGGAATAGTTTTCTTAACGTTCACTTCAGCTCCAGCAAGATCGAATGCGTCAACAAAACGGCTGGCAAAAAGGTAAGCTGCCTCATCTTCAGATCTCACATCAACGCCTTTAGCAACTTCAACTTCAAGCTGCCGGTCAACTGCGAAACCAACTGTTCCATATAGCCTTCCAAGATCTCCAGTCATATCAAAATTGCCCGTATGCAAATGAGCAGCCGCAGTTACTGAAATTTTATTAATTTTCGGCATTTTATCCACTGACAGGTTGAAGCTGGCGTTAGCAGAATTATAAGTTTTTCGTATGCCAACTATTTGATAACTTTGATGATTGCTCCCCGATTATTGGTTTTGGCAACAAAGACTTCTCCGCCAATGCTGCTGTCGAGGAAAGCTTTGGTTTTGACTTGCAGCTCTCTTGCTTCACCGTTTTTTACTATGCTGTAAATGGTTGGTCCCCATGAACTCTGCCCCGCGCCGTAAGCCCCAATTTGCATCATAAACTCTATGCATTTTGAAGCTGTCGAACTTGAGTATCTGCCGCCTTGCGCCTTGGCGAAACTGTCGCCGACAATACTTTGGATCAGCGTTAAAGCTTCTCCAAAACTTTTGATGTCTTTTTCAACGACGGCTGGAAGAAGCTTCATCATGGTTAACCTGCAGATTTTGCCAACCTCTTCAGGAGCCATGGGTGGAAGCAGTTTAAACGCCAAAGCCTCAGCCTCATTTGCCAAACCCTTCGCTACATTGGGAATCGCAACGACAAAACGCCACTCATCTGGGAAGGGAAGGCGACAAATAAGTGGAATAATCCTTTGGGCAGGATCTTTTGTGTTTTTTCCAGCATCCACCACTAAGCCGCCTTGTTCAAACACAGCGGTGCCCACGCCTGACTGCGCCACTCTCCCCATAACAGCGGCAAATTCGTTAGTTGACGCTTTTACACCATACAACCTTGCAGTTGCCGTTGCCACCGCCAAAGCCAACTGTGTACCAGAGCCAAGTCCAACATGCTCGGGGATTGCCTGCTCAACATAAATTGAGACTTTCTCTTTTAATCCATAGGCTTCCAGAAAGTTTGTGGCAAGTTTTCGGGTTAATTCCACTTTTTTGCCGCTAACAGTTAATGTTTGGGATTTTTCGGCTTCTAAAATTACATTTGGATGATCGATGGCCACACCTAAACCTCCGAAAACTCTGCCCAAGTCACCATTCAAATCTATAAGTCCTAAATGCAGTCTTGCGGGGGTTTTAATGTAAACTTTCATGCTTTGTTCATCGGCTCCGGCTTTGTTTTTTGGGCTCTGATTTCTGACTTGTTATAATCCAATTTAGATAGCAGTTGGGCGATAGTTTCTTTGCAGATTGGATGCATAAGTTTTGGCGCAATCTCGGCCAGCGGAACAAGAACAAATCCTCTTTCTGCCATTTTAGGGTGAGGAATTTGCAAATCTTTCTCGCTTACAACTTGTTTTCCGTAAAAAATAATGTCCAAATCTATAATTCTGGGTCCATTTCTTTCAACGGGTTTGCGGCCTAATTTCTGCTCTATGCTCTTTAAAAAGATCAAAAGTTCTCGAAGTGTTAGTTCAGTTTCGATTTTGGCGGCGCCGTTTAGGAACAATCCTTGATCTTCAATATACATGGGTTTGGTTTCATAAAGTGCAGACGTTCTGATGATTTTGGTTTTTTCTTTCAAAAGATCCAACGCTTTTTTTACGTTAGTTTCTCGATCGCCGATGTTGGAGCCTAAAGCAATGTACGCTTCAACCATGGCGGTCCCTGGTAATTTCAATACCCATGATTGGCTCTTTCGAGTATTTTTCCTTCTTGACAGCTACTTTTATTTCAAAAGCTGCCGGGTCTTTAAGAACCAGCCACGCCACATTTTCAGCGAGGGTTTCGAGAAGTTTAAATTCACACCCTCTGACGGCAGCAGATACCTTTTCTTTAATTTCATAATAGTTAATGGTTTTGTTCAGGTCATCTGTTGCCGCAGCTTGGCTTAGGTCACATTGTATTTCGACATCTATGACCACGTTTTGCTTTTTTATTCGCTCCTCTTTTGAAACCCCAACATTACAGGGCAAAACCAAATTTTTGATGAAGACTTTATCCTTCAAAGTATTCAATCCAGCTTTTCGGCGTTTCCCAAACCCTAACCCTCTCCAAAACCGCGCCGCCGGGCAAGTTATTTTTTAATTGTTGAAAAATGTAGCGGGAGAGGTTCTCGGTGGATGGGTTGCCCAATTCTTTGTAGTCGTTTAGGTAGCTGTGGTCAAACTGTTCAGTTATTTTGGCTAATTTTTCTTTCAGCTGCCTGAGGTCAACTGAAACGGCAATTACGTCTAAGTCTTTGGTGAGGAAAAAGGCTTCAACTTTGTAGGTATGTCCGTGAAGTCGGGCGCATTTGCCTTGGTAGCCCTCCATTTTGTGGGCTGCATCAAATTCGGATTCTACTCTTAACCTGTACATAGCGGCATATCCATCTAAAGTGTTCCACGCCACTCGGAGTATGCATTATGGTCATGGATAGACTCGTAACTGGAACATTTTACAACGCAATACTTATGGGGGTATTTTTCTCTTAGCGACTGAACACATTTCCTAACAACATCTTCAACGAACCTTGCATTTTCATGCATTTGCTCAACCAGCTTCTTTTCTTCAGGACGCTTCAAAATTGAAAATGTCGGTGAACTAAAACTTTCGTTGCAAACATGGATGATGTCTGCGAGTTCAACTTTGCCCTTTGAAACATCAATATCTATGCTCAAATTTCCACGCTGATTATGAGTCAGCCCGTTACACATTTCTTTTGAACATGGGCAAGCAAGGGCACCGTTAACTGAAACCCCCAGGGTTTTTCTTTTGGTAAAAGTTGAGTATTTAGCGGACATTTGGGCTATTCCATTTTCTTTTTCGCCGTTTGGTCGTGTTCGTTCAAAGGGAAACTCACAGAAAACTTTGGTGCAGCAGTCGAACTTGTGCTTTGCTAGGGAGGTTTCTGAGATTT
>Ga0182021_10005127_pt1 | contig 15486 bp, 11 predicted proteins | sample 612E3MmetaG_FD_120493 | JGI IMG/M metagenome (GOLD analysis project Ga0182021, IMG submission 120493) | Permafrost microbial communities from Stordalen Mire, Sweden - 612E3M metaG (Illumina Assembly) | ecosystem: Environmental > Terrestrial > Soil > Wetlands > Permafrost | place: Sweden... | reverse complement strand
GTGACGCTCCTGCCGCACAACGGCGGGCTCGGGATCTCCTACCGGTTCCAAAGGCCGCTCGTGGCCGCGCCCGCGGGCGTGCTCATCGCGTGGCGCGTGTTCGTCTACCGGAATCGTCAGCAAGCCGCTGACCCGGCGGCCGGCATCACGCTCACCGTCGAGGACCGGGGCGCGGGTTGGCAACCTTCGGGTTGGACGATAACGACCGCCTTGGGCACAAACCTCGGCCAGGTGGACGGGAACGTGTACATCAACAAGGCCCGCGACGAGCTCTCCGTCTTCTTCCCGAAAGGCTTCGCCAACCTGCGCACCCCGTTCTTCTGGTACTCGAACGAATGGGAGATAAGGGCGTTCCTTCCGACCAAGAAGAACAAACCGGACTACACCGTCAATGGCTCGGTCTCCTTCGACTGCCCGGCCGGGGTCAACGCGAGCGGCCAACCGGACCCAAAATTGCTTCTGCACGCGACCGGTTGATGTCTGACAAGGAGCTCTCGCCAGTCCCAGCTTCGGCTTCGTCATCCGTGACAATCACTCCGTCCGCGGGCGGCGGTTCGCCGCAAATGAGATGCAACATGGCAGCTGTGACCTTGTACGAACACGTCTAACATATAGCGCAGAGCGTTCAACACCAGGCTCTCCCCCCAAGGCCGGAGAAAAATGAGCACTGTCAAGCTTTTCGGGCAACAGGAATTAGCCAACATTCCATGGGAAGATCGTCCAGAAGGAGCCCACGGGCCCCTCTGGCGCTACTCTCGCAATCCCGTGATCCCGAGAGACCTTGTCCCGACGTCCAACAGCATCTTCAACAGTGCTGTCGTCCCCTATGAAGGCCGCTTCGCAGGAGTGTTCCGCTGCGACGACTGGACGAGGCGGATGGAGTTGCACGTGGGCTTCTCGGACGACGGCCTCAAGTGGGACATCGCCGCCGAACCGCTACAATTCACTTGCGACGACCCCGAGATCGGCCGATTCGTCTACGGCTACGATCCCCGCGTCGTCCGTATCGATGACCATTACTACGTCACGTGGTGCAACTGGTACCACGGACCTACTATCGGAGTCGCCTGGACAGATGACTTTCAGACGTTCCACCAGCTGGAGAACGCCTATCTGCCCTTCAACCGCAATGGTGTGCTCTTCCCGCGCAAGGTCGACGGCCGCTTTGCCATGTTGTCGCGACCATCGGACAACGGGCACACACCGTTCGGCGACGTCTTCTACAGCGAGAGCCCGGACCTCTGTTTTTGGGGGCGACACCGTCATGTGATGAGCCCGGTCCCCAACTCTTGGCAGGCGACGAAGGTCGGCGGAGGCCCCGTTCCGATCGAGACCTCGGAGGGCTGGCTCCTCGTGTACCACGGCGTATTGACCTCCTGCAATGGATACGTGTACAGCGCGGGAGTGGCGTTGCTGGACCTGGACGAGCCATGGAGGCTGATAGCCCGCTCAGCCCCCTACATTCTTTCGCCGCAGACGTCTTACGAGTGCGTGGGTGACGTGGCAAATGTTGTGTTCCCGTGCGCCATGCTTTGCGACGAACCCACTGGCCGATTGGCGATCTATTATGGTGCTGCCGACACCGTGACGGCAATGGCATTCGGCTATGTCTCTGAGTTGGTCGAGTTTGCCAAGGAGCACTCGCTGCCTGTGTGAGGCCTGGTTGCGGCGACTCGGAAGACCTCCGAGCCTGCCGCGGCGGTCAGATCAGGCCGGCGGTGCGACAGGAAGCCGGGCCCCGTCCCTGATGAAGACGGGGATCTTCTCCAAAGGCGCCTGGGCAACGACCACTTCACCGCTCGACAAGGGGGCACCGGTCCAGGCGTCAGTCCACTCAGCGCCCAACGGGAGGTAGACCGGTCGTTCCCGCGCTCCCTGCTCGAGCACCGGCGCCACGAGAAGATCCCGACCGAACATGAACTGGTCGTCCACGGACCATGAGGCCTCGTCGTCGGGGAACTCGAGCAGGAGCGGGCGCATGATGGGCACACCCGTCTTGCTGGTCTCGTCGGCCTGGGCATGCAGATAGGGGCGTAACCGCTCTCGCAGCAGCACGTAGCTCCTGAGAATGTCGTAGGCCTCGTCCCCGTAGGACCAGATCTCGTTCGGGCCACCGGTCATCGTGTCCGATCCCATTGGCACCTGGGGCTCTCGGTCCCCGTGCGAGCGGAATATCGGGCAGAAGGCCCCGTACTGGAACCAGCGCACGAAGAGCTCCCGGAAACCGGGATCATCAGGGTCACCCCCGAAGAATCCACCGATGTCGGTTGTCCACCAGGGCATGCCGCTCATTGCCACGTTGAGCCCGGCACGTACCTGGACACCGAGCGATTCAAAGGTGGTGGGGATGTCCCCCGACCAGAGGGCCGCGCCGTAGCGCTGGCTGCCGGCCCAGGCGGACCGGACAAGGGTGAGGATCTCCTCCTCTCCGCGCCCGACCATGCCTTCGTAGAAGCCGCGGGCGTGCTCGCGGGGGTAGAGGTTCGCGACTTCAAGGCCCGGCCCCGCTGCGAACCTCAAGCTCCCCGGGTAACCGGGCTTGATCTCGGGTTCACACGCGTCCAGCCAGAAGACGCGGACGCCGGCTTTGTAGTAGCCGTTCTCGATCTGCCCCCAGATGTACTCGCGCGCCTCAGGGTTGGTGGCGTCGTAGAAGGCGGATCCGATCCAGGCACCGAGTCCGCGTTCGGGCCAGGTGGAGTGGAACGTCGGGCCTTGCTCGCTGGAGATCAGCAAGCCGCGATCCAACATGGGCTTGTAGTTCACCGAAAGTGGGGTGAGGCAGGGCCAGACGGAGACCATGAGCTTGGTGCCCATGAGCTCGAGCTCGCTCACCATGGCGGCCGGGTCGGGCCACTCCCCCGCGTCAAAGTTCCAGTCGCCCATGTGCTCCCAGTGCAAGAAGTCGCTCACGATCACGGCCAGCGGGACTCCTCGGCGGTGGTACTCCCGCGCGACGCCGAGCAATTCCTCCTGAGTTCGGTAGCGGAGCTTGCTCTGCCAAAAGCCGCTCGCCCAAGAAGGCAGTTTCGGTGCGTGCCCAGTGGCGTCGGCATAGCGGGTCAGGATCTCGGCCGGGTTGTCCCCCGCTGTCACCCAGTAGTCAACCTGGCGCGCGCTGTCTGCCACCCAGCGGGTGCCGTTGGACGCCAGCTCGACACGACCGACGGCGGGCGAGTTCCACAGGAATCCATAACCTCTGCTTGACACCATGAACGGGATCGAGACCTCCGCGTTGCGCTGCACCAGGTCCATGACGAGCCCTTTTTGATCGAGGCGCCCGTGGAGATGCTGACCGAGCCCGAAGAGCTTCTCGCCGTCGTAGGCTTTGAAGCGTTGCTCTATGCGGTAACGCCCGTTGCCGTTGGCCACGAACAACCTCGATCCGGGCCACCAGAAGTGAGCTTTCGCCTCAGCGAGCAGATCTCGGCCGTCATCGGACCGCGAGAAGCTGACCGTCCCATCGGCGGAGACATCCGCCCTCAGCTTGCCGTTGACAAGGGTTCCCTCGTCGCCTGCTCCATCTACAAGGGAAGGCCCGACTCCGACCAGCGCGCCCGGCAAGTCCTCGGCGACCTGACCCTGGCCGGCACGGACTCTGATCGAATCCTTGCCCCAGGCCTCCAAACGCAACCTCTCCTGACCGAAGGACAACTCGAGCACTGCTCCGTTCTCGTCGAACATCTAGACACCTTTCTGGAGATCGTGAACCACTCGTCTTGCGGCAGGCCGGCCACCGTCCTGACTCGCGGCCTTTGTTCCAGACGGGCTTTCTCGGTCGATGGCTCGTTGAGTCTTGACGGTTGGCTTGCGTCCTGCCGATCGCTTTCGATCTGAAGCGCGCACGGGCACTTGAGTCTCAAAAGGGTGCGCGACGGTGCTGCCAGGCACCAACGTGGCAGGTAGCAAGATCCCGGGCCCACCTTCGGCGAGGAGGCGAACCGCGGTGCGGCCCATCTCGACCGCGGGAACGGTGACGTGTGTCAGTGACTTGACCGCGTGTCTGGTGAGTTCGCGAACCTCGACGGTGATGACCGAGATCTGGGCGGGAACCCGCTTGCCGCGTTGGTGAAGCGCGTGCATGACGAGGTCGATCATGCCTTCGTTGTGAACTATCAAGGCGGTCAGTAACGGCTGTTCTTCGAACAGAGCGTCGAGTGCCCGCTCGATGCCCTCGATCGTCGCCTCCATCGGGCGGCCGTGGAAGGCGAGTCCGGCGTCTTCCATGGCCGTGGCCACCCCACGAAAGAGTGCGTGGGCGTAGGCGAGGTTCTTCTCGAACGCCCCTGGAGGCGATGCGAGCAGTCCCACGTGCCGGTGGCCGACGTTCACAAGGTGCTCAACGCACAGACGGCCGGCGGATTCGAAATCGAAATCGACGTAAGGCACTTTGACGGGCATCGATGGCAGGCCGACGGAGACGGCGGGAATGCCAAGCCGTTCCACGAGCTTCAGGCGCTCGTCGTCGATTCGCACCTCCATGAGGGCGACCCTGTCGACCAGCTTGCTCTTGACGACTGAGTCGATCTCCGACACGCCTCCCGCACCCGTGAGCAGGATCACGTTCCAGCCGCGCAGGCGGGCGGCATCCACCACTCCATAGACGAAGGACATGACCGAGGGCCATGTCGCCCAGTCGTAGAAAGGTACGACTAGCGCCATGACATCGGTCTTGCCCGCGCGCAGCGATCGGGCACCGGCATGTGGCGTGAAGTCGAGCTTCTGGATGGACTGAAAGACTCGGGCGCGCGTCTGCTCCGAGATGCTCCGGTTACCGCTCAGAACGTAGGAGACGGTGCTCTGGGAGACCCCGGCATGCTTCGCGACGTCACTGATGGTCGCGCCCCACGACTCTCCTTGCGCCCGCGACGCTTTGGCCTTTCGGGGACTCGACACCCCACCTTCCTTGCACTCACCGCGTATAGGAGTCAAGTCTCCCACTGTCGTCGCGCTCACTCTTTGGTGGAGCCAGCCAGAATACCGGTGACCAAGGCACGCTGGGCGAACAGGAAGACGATCAGGACAGGGGCGACGGCGACCAAGGCTGCCAGGGCGAGTTCAGGCCGTAAAATGCTGAGGTCGTTACCGCCCAGTGTGGGGTTGAACGAGGGCGTGTTCTCGAGCAAGTACTGCAACCCCACCTGAACAGGAAACTTGGTGTCTTCTATGAACATCACGTAGGGAAGGAAGAAGTTCGTCCAGTCGGCGACGAAGGCGAAGAACGCGATAAGGGCCACTATGGGACGAGCGAGAGGCAGGGCGACCCGGCGGAAGACGCCCCATTCGCTGCACCCATCAACCCGGGCGGCGGCAAGGAGGTCCTTCGGTATCGTCGAGGAGAAGAAGATGTAGGAGAGGTAAACGCCAAACGGGAAGAACCCAAAGGGCAGGATCACCGAGAAAGGCGTATCTGTGAGGTTCACCGCGTTCATCTCGAGGAACAGCGGAAGCACCAGCGCGCTGGCGGGCATGATCATCACGATCAGCGTGATGGTCAAAAGCACTCTCCGGCCAATGAACTGCGTCAGGGCCAAGCCGTAGCCCGCAGGGATGGCGCACACCATGGCGAGGAGCACGCCCCCGACGGAGTAGATCGCAGAGTTCTCGAGCCAGCTCAACAGCTCGTGGTTCTGGAAGGTGAACAAGTGGCTCCATGCCTGCGCCAGAGCGTGGAACGAGCCGAAGGCGAGGGGGTTGTTGAAGACCAACTGGTGGTCGGTCTTCGTGGGGGCGAGAAGGAGCCAGATCACCGGGACGACGAAGAAGGCCGTGAAAGCCAGCATCGCGATGAACCACAGCAGCATCGCTGAGTTGTGTCGCCTCCGACGCCGAGGTCGGGCGGACGGCTTGGTCATCGTCGAGCGCGACCGCCTTGGCTCGGAGGCTTGTCGGGCATTCACCTGAGTCATGGCGTCAGCACCTATTCGATCTCGAACAGCTTGGAGCGGAAGACGAGCAACGCCGCGAACATCAACCCCAAGACCAGCAGGTCCACGGAGATCGCGGCTGCCTCATTGAAGTCGCCGTTCTGGGTCGCCACGTAATAGGCGAGCTGGTTCGGAGACCACACCGGCGGCACCATCCCGAGACTCGCCTCGCCCACCAACAGCGGCTCGACGAAGATCTGCGTCCCAGCCGCGAAGGCGAGGATGCACATGTAGACGACCCATCGCTTGATCAAAGGCAGCTTGATACGGAAAGCCATTTGCCAGACGTTGGCCCCGTCAACCTTGGCGGAGTCGATCACCTCCTCCGAGATGTTGTTGAGCGCCCCGTGCATGACGACGATCCAGCCGCCCGCTCCCGTCCAGAACGCCATGATGGCGAAAATTACGGGCAGGTGGGCCGGTTCTATCGTCTGGCCCAGCTCGGAATAGTTGAACAGGGAGAGCACAAAGTGCCACGGGCTGACAGTCGGGTCCAGCATGAACAGCCAGACAACCACGCTCGCCGACCCTGCGAGTGCCCCCGGCACGTAGAAGAGGAACCGGAAGACGGCCCCTGACCGGCGCAGGCCCCCGTGGAGCATGAGCGCCAGGAACAACACGAAGACCACCAGGGCCACGAGCCAGATCGCAAGATAGGCCGCGATGTGCTCAAAAGCGGGTAAAAAGCGGAAGTCCTTCGCGCTGGACACGAAGTTGGAGAAGGCGCTGAAGTTTCCGTTGTTGGGATTGGTCAAAGACAGGTAGATGGCATAGCCGCTCGGGCCGACACCAAACAACGCCAGGAGCACCACGTAACCGGCTACGAAGAAGTAGCCGGCTCCGTGATGGCGCCCACGCAGCCGCCCGTTCCCGGGCAGCGCCCCTGCCGGGACGGGCGAGCTGGTGGGCATGCTCAAGGGATGCTGTCCTACGGGTGACTGACGACCGTGTAGCCGTCGGTCATGGCGTAATTCTTGATCGAGGCGGCAAACCCTGGAATCAGGGAAGAAACGCTCTTACCTTCCAGGAGCCCCGGAGAAACCGTGCTGTTCCAGATCCCGTACACGTCGTAGCGCGTTTGCGACCAGCCCGCCCAAACCTGGCCGGCGGCCTGGGCAAAGACCGGGGCCAGAGGGTTAACGTAGTAGCCGCTCGCGTCCTCTTTGGCTATCCACTTGCCTGCCACCGGCTTGTACGCCGGGTACCCGGGGGACAGGAACTGGGATGCAGAATTGGTCGCCATCCAGGTCACCAGCGCGGCCGCGGCCTTGGGCTGCGTCGTGTGCGAAGAGATGATCCACAAGCCACCGCCAACATCGCCGGTAAGCTTCTGGGAGCTGCCGGCCCACTGCAATGGGGGCGCTGCGGCCATCTGGCCCTTAGGAATGTTGAGCGCGCTCGAGGGCGCGAAGATGGATCCCCCGTACCACGCCGGTCCGACCATCATGAGGACCCTGGCGCTGTACTTCTGGTCGAAGCTCGAGCCGAAGACACCGCCCGAGACAGCCGGCACGGATCCGTCTTTCGCCAACGGGTTGAGGAGGTTGGCCATGCGCGTGCAGTTCGGCGAGCTCGGGTTGTCCAGCAGCTTCGTCGGGGTGAGAAGCTCGTTGATCGGGCACCCTGCCGCCTGCAGATAGACCGAGTCGTCGTAGGAGTTGCCGAGCGAGCCGATGATGTAGCCCGGATGGTTCTTGGCAACGTTCTCGCCAATGGCCTGCCACTGCTGCCAGGTCGTGGGAACCTTGTAACCGAACAACTTCATCGCCGGGGCGTTGTACCACAGCACGTCGAAGGCAAGGTCATTGCGAAGGCAGTAGAGCGTCGTGCCGATGTAGCACGGAGCCAGAGAGCCCTTGGCGAAGTTGTTGAGCACCGAAGTCGGGATCAGGCTGTTCAACGCCCCTGCGTAGTGGAACGTCGGGTCGGCGAGCGAGGTGACGTCGTTCTGCTCCGCAGAGAAGATGACGTCCGGCCACCCATGTCCGGTGCGGTTGAACAGGGACACCTTGGTCTGCATCGTGCCCGAGCCGTTCGCGTCGGCATCGAAGATGACCATGCTGATCTTCTGGGCCGGGTGCGCCTTCATGTAGGCCTGGAGCATCGGTTTGCGCGTAGCGTCCACCCACACGACGAGCGGCCCCGCGTTCCCGTGATGGATCGCAGCCGGCCGCGGTGCCGCGCTGCTGATGCCGCCTGTGACGATCATGCCCATGGAAAGCGCCAGTCCGCTCACGAGCACGTACGCCGATTTGCGCTGCCGTCGGGACCCGTCCTTCGAGGATAACCGTAGTTTCATTATCTCCCCTTTCCCTTTGTTGCCGTTTGGTTCGCAGTCAGGGCTGCCAAGTGGGACCTGCTCCGTCGAATCAATTCGATTGAGATGCCACCAACGACCACTCAGTCAAATTGAGGTGGTAAACGTTTTCTACTCTCTCTGCGGGGTGTCGTCAAGAGACCCGCGCCGCCGCCGGAGAACCCGGATCGGCCTCCTCTTCTCAGCCGCTGCTGATTCAAGCGCCGCGGCGCCTGATGCGGGCGCCTTCGAGCTTTGATTCGTGGGTTCTGGCAGGTCAGAGCAATTGTTGACAAATATCATCGGGATCATCTAAACAATGGTTTGCCGTGACGCATTCGCCCGCGGTGATGAAGACGACGAAGGAGGGAAGCAAAGCCTGTGAAACGAAGAAGAGTTCTCAAGTTGAGCCTCGTTGGGATGACGGCCGTCGGCCTCACTCTGGCCGGCGGCGCCAGGGCGTGGGCCGACTACGGTCCGCAACCGGGGGACGTGGTCGGTGTTGGTGGCGACACGCCGCAGTACGCCTTGCAGTTCGTGGCGGACGGCGATTACAACGGTGACGCTGGGTTCAACTCGGCGGGCGCATACAACCGCCTTGTGACGTTCAACGCCACCGCTGACGGGAATGGCCGGTCGGCGTACACCAACAGTGTCACTACCGGCGCGGCGTCCACTCCGCTCAACCCGACCGACGTGCTGAGGGCCGGCACCTTTCCGGTGCAGCGGGTCCAAAGCAGCGGGGCAAGCATCAGCGCCCTGCTGGCAGACACCAGCTCGCCTGAGGTGATCAACTTCGTGTTCAGCGCGAGCGAGCCGACAGCTGCACAGCAGACTCAAGCTGGAACTCAAAGTTGGGGATACCTGCATGTCGTTGAGATCGGCACCGACTCGGTCAAGATCGCAGCGGACAGCACCACGAACGCCCCTGCTGGGTTGTCGGCCGCGGAGCTGCTCGGCATCTACACGGGCACCTACACCGCCTGGAACCAGCTGCCCGGAAACTCGGGAGGCTCCAGCGCCACCATCATCCCTTTGATTCCGCCGTCCAGCTCGTCTATCTACAAGACGTTCGTGGCTGATCTGAAGACCGCAAACGGAAACGTCGCGCCGACGCTGTCGGCCAGCGTGAAGACGGTCGAGCAGAACGACCCGACGGCTATCACCGGGGCGTCGAGTCCTGCGAACGCGATCGTGCCCTTCTCGTCTGCTCGCCTCGCGCTTTGGAACGACGGCTACTTCCACAACCCTGCCACAGTCTTTCCAGGCGGTACCACACTCACCCCCGGGATAAGCCTTCTGGCGGGCAGTCCACCTGACGCTGGCGCTGTGTACGCCAGTCCGATCACCGACTACGTCATCTTCCGGCAGAGCGATGCCACCAGCACGACACCTTTCGAACCGGGTGGTGCGCGCAACTGGGTGCAGACGCTGTTCTCGAACCCGGGTGGCTCGACACCGCTCGTGGGCAAGTCTGCCGGCCAGGCCCTCATCGCGGCCTCCGGGGTGACGCCGAACTACGTCGACCTGGGCGACGTCTCGTCCGGGTAGTCGGACCCGGAAGGCCGGGCTGGGTGGGATCCGCGTAACGGCCCTCCCAGCCCGACCCGGCCGGGCCAATGAAGTCTCTTCCCGTTGTGCCACACGACCTTAGACAGTCAACCTCGATCGAACTCGACCAAAGGATTGGAAAAGACCAGATGAACAAACTACTACGCTCCCTCGCGACGTTGGTCGTCGCGGCCGCCGCGAGCGGTGCTCTCGCTATAGGCCTCGCGGGCAGCGCGTCTGCCGCTACGAATCCACCATGGGAACCGGTTGGAAACCCGCCGGAAGTCGGCGGTCTCAGTTTCTATGACAGCAACGGCCTCCAGATCATCGGGGGCAGCCTCACTGCCGCGCCGCTGGCGGCCTACGTGCAGGGCTCGTCAACGATCCGCTCCGGAGACACCAAGGCAACGCTGTACGGCTACCTCCCGGTCAGCGGCCAGGTGCCCGGTACCTGGACCGGGGAAGGCCTGAGCGGATCGACCACGTTCCCCAACGCGTCAGCTCCGACGGCGCTAGCCGCATCGGCCCTTCCTCTCGTGACCGGTGCCAGCGGCGACACGAGCATCTCGCAGCTGGAGTCGGATTTCCCCAACACCGACACCTCGACGACGGACGGGTACGGAGGCGCCTACGTTCTCCGGCTGAAGACATCTGCAACAGGTCTCAGCGCGACCACCAACTACGACTCGGCTGACATCGCAGTGAACACCTCGGCGGGCACATGGTCGGTCACCTACCCGACGCCGACAGCACTGTCCACGACAACCACGCTCACGACGGTGCAGACGAGTCCTCAGGTCTCAGGTACCTCGGTGACATTGGACGCCACCGTGAGCCCACCGGTTCCCGGCACTGTCCAGTTCGAAGTCGGTACTACCGACATCGGGACGCCAGTAGCGGTAAGCGGTGGTGCAGCCAGCACCTCGACGACCTCTCTGCCCGTCGGCCCAGACAGCCTGAGCGCGGTTTTCACCCCGGCGCAGTTCTATGACTACACGGGCTCGACCGGCACGACGCCCTTTACCATCACCGGTGCTGCCGCCACGGCTACGACCACCGCTCTCGGGGTGAATCCGACCTCTGCCGCGGCCGACACGCCCGTGGCCCTCACGGCCACAGTGACCAAGACGAGCGACAGCAGCGCTCTTCCCGCGGGCGCCGGAACCGTCGTCTTCTACGACAACGGGACATCGACGAGCGACATCGTCAGCACGAGCAGCACCAACTTGGGCAGCGGTCCCGTCGGTTCAGGGGGCGTGGCGACTCTGAGCTACAGCTCGTTCGCCACCGGCGCCCACAATCTGCTAGCGCAGTTCACCCCTGCCAACGGAGTCAACGATGCCACCTCCATCTCACCGGTGGTGTTGTTCACCGCGACGGCCCCGACGATCGCGCCCGACGCGCAGCCCATCACCGTGGGAATCCCAGCGGGGGCGCTGACGATCAGCACGCCCTACACCGCCGCAAACCCGTTCCAGTTGGGCACCGCGGTCCTGAACCCGGCCGGAGGCAGCTTCAGCGCGAGTGCTCCGTTCGGCAACTCGAACAATCCCAATAACGGAGTGACCATCACCGATACCCTCGCCGGTGACGCGCCGTGGACGGCATCGGCGACAGTGACCAACTTCACCGACGCCACGAGTGACGTGATAAATGCACAGAACCTGACCTTCACCGGCGTCACGCCGTCGTACATCACTGGCAACGCCCTGCAAAGCCCAGACGTCGTGACAAACGACGTGACCAACACCAAGGTGTATGGACCGACGGCCACCGGCAGCGACGGGCTCGCGGGAGGTCCGCACCAGTTCGCAAAGGCTGCTCTGGGCGACGGGTCGGTCTATATCTACGGTCTGCTCACTTTGACGGCTCCGTCGTCGACGCCTGCGGGCACCTATACCGCGACCATCACCTTCACGATCACCTGAGGGCTTAGCCGCAGCTCGTAGCCAGCGGGGAGCGGGCCGGTCACGACCGGCCCGCTCCCCCTCTCGCCTTCGAAAATGAAACCTGATAACTTGCATCAATTCCACAACAACGATAGATTTACACAGATATCGAACCCGCTCATGAAGACTCTTCCGCCAGGGCCCGCCGCCCCTTCCCGCCTCCGTTGCCACCGAAAGCGGTGGTCGGCCGAGCGCGCGGTATCGCTAGTCCTTGTTGGCTGGCTCGTCTGTGCAGGCCTCATTTGTGGCAGTGTGCTGCCAGCGTCCGCGACTTCTGCGAAATCCGCGGATCGGGCCACCTTCGGCATCGCTCCCGCCTCGGCACAGGGCCCTAACGGCCGTTCGTACCTGTCCTACGGCGTCACACCAGGTGCGCTCTTGAGCGACCACGTCGCCGTGCTCAACTACTCGACGATCCCACTGAGCTTGCAGGTCTACGTAACGAATGCGACGGAGACCCTGAGCGGCGGCTTCGGATTAGCCCCGGCCGGTCAGGCTCCGACGGGCTTGGAGTCCTGGGTGAGCGTGCCTTTGCGACTCTCAACCATAAGTGTCCCAGCCAGATCGCCTGCCGGGCCGGGCGAAGTGGTCGTCCCGCTCACTGTCCGGATTCCGGACAGCGCCACGCCCGGTGACCATGTTGGAGGCGTTGTGGCCTCGCTTCGTACGGTCGGCACCAACGCAAAGGGCCAGCGCGTGATCCTTCTCCAGCGTGTCGGGACCCGGCTTTTCATCAGGGTCAACGGCAAGCTCGCGCCGAAACTGACGATCGCAGACCTTCAGACCGCTTACCAAGGGACGCTTAACCCGTTCGGCCAGGGCCAAGTGAGAATCAGCTACCTGGTCCATAACACTGGCAACGTCGATCTTGCCCTCGGCCACCAGGCAATCTTGGTCTCGGGGCTGCTCGGAAGCACGCGGCACGCTGGCGTCGGAGGCGTCAGCTTGCTCATTCCAGGTGCGTCGATAGACGAGAGCCTGGTCGTCCATGGCGTGTGGCCTCAGTTGCTGCTCCACACAACTGTGTCTGCTCACCCGATCGTTCTGGCAGGCGGCAACGCTCTCGGGTCGGTCTCGGTCGCCGCAGGCACTTCGATGTGGGCATTTCCGTGGTCGCCCCTCGGTCTCGTGGTCGTGATCGTTTTGAGTTTCGTGCTGGCTTATCGCCTCCGCGCTCGCAGGACGGCCCGACCCGGCGCGCACCGGCCTCAGGTGGTGGGCGCATGAGGGGCTTCATCTGGGCGGCCCGTCTGCTCACCGGTGCCGTACTGGGCTTGGCCGGCCTGGCCGGATCCGCGGCCGCAAGTCCGCGGGCGCCCTTCAGCGATCCGAACGCGGCCGGCTACATCGGTCTTTGCAACAAGGCAGGCCAGCAGATAACGAGTGGAAGCATCTATGCGACGCCTTTCGCCTGGCGGGCTGTCTCCTCAAAGCCCGCCCCTGCGCCGTACGACAACGACTGGCGCACGGCGATCCTGCTCGCCTACCAGCCGCGCGAGGGACTTCCAGCAGGCGAGTGGAGCGGGGCGGAGCTGACGGCCTCATCGCGCTACACGAACCCGAAGCATCCGATGGTCGCCGCGACAGGAGGCGACGACTCCCTCGAGGACTTCATCCAGGCCTATCCACCCGCTTGGGACGGCTACTTCCAGTTGCGCATCTACCTGGGCACTCAGAACGCCGAGACGTACTCCCTGCACTATCCCGAGCTTGCCATCCAGGTCAAAGGTGAGACTTGGCATGCCGTCGGAGGCGGTCCAGTCGACTGTCAATCCGGGCGTGCGGTGTCGCTCGAGTCGATCGTGCTCCCCAAGTCTGCGACCTCGCCGCCAACGACTGCGAACACCGGCGGCAGCCGCGGAAAGTCGGCCGGCTCGGCCACCTCGCCTGGATCGGCCAAGACCGCCTTGGGCGTCACGGGACAGCCTTCGTCTCCTTCGACAGGCGTCGTGGTCCTCGCCATCGCGATCCTGGCCGCCGCCGCCTTTGTCCCGGGGCTCTTTGTCTCCCGTCGGCGACGCCCGGCTCTACACCAGCCCAATGCGGGTACAAGCGACAGCTCAAACACGAAAGGTCACTGACCCATGAGATTCTCCTTCCGCCGTTCGCTCGCGATCACATCGGCTGCCGTTGTCGGCCTCGCCGCCAGCGGCACAGCGCTCACGGTCGGCATGCTCGAGATCCCGGGAGCCGCAGCAGCAGCAGGCCCGAACGCGACACCACCATGGGAGCCGGACCCGAGCTCGGTCGGTGGCCTGGTCTTCTACAACGCCGCCGGTCAGGTGACCACCGGAGGCAGCACCGCCGATTCGCCTATTGCCGCCTACGTCGAGGGGACTCAGACAGTTCGATCGGGAGACACAAAGGCAACTTTGTACGGGTACCTGCCGGTGAGCGGCGAAGCACCCGGCCAATGGAGCGGAGAGCAGTTGGGGAGATCGACCGTATATCCGAATACGGGTGCGCCGTCGCCGTTGAACGCGTCGGCACTACCGGTCGAGACCGGCGCCAGCGGCGACGAGACCGTGGCGCAGCTGGAGTCGGATTACCCGAACAACGACACGTCTTCGACTGACGGTTACTCGCACATGTACGTGCTCCGGCTGAAGACATCAGCGGCCGGGCAGCCCGGCAACACGAAATACGACTCCGCCGACATCGAGGTCGACAACACTGCCAACACTTGGTCCGTCGTCTACGCCGAGTCGCCCCAAGTAGCAACTACCACGACGCTCGCAATCTCCCCGCCGTCGAAGGCCTCGTACGGCTCGACGGTCGATCTCACGGCGACTGTGAGCCCGAGCTCGGCTGCTGGTTCCGTGCAGTTCCTGGACGGAACGACGGGCCTGGTGACGGTGGCGGTCGCGGCCGGTACGGCGTCATTCTCGACCTCCGCGCTCGCGGGCGGCTCGCACACATTGTCGGCGACCTTCGTACCGACCGACTCCGCCAGTTACAGCGGATCGACGTCGTCGGTGGATCTGCTCACCATAAGCGCCCGGGCCACGACCACGTCGCTCTCGGCCTTGTCGAGTGCTTATCACGGCTCGACCGTCAAGCTCACCGCGAGCGTAGGTCCGAGCGGAGCCGCCGGCTCGGTGCGGTTCCTGGACGGGAGCAAGGTCCTGAAGACGACGGCTCTCACCTCCGGGAAGGCCTCATACTCGACTGCCTCTCTCGCTGACGGCACGCACAAGCTGTCTGCGACATTCGTGCCGGCGGACTCGGCGAGCTACGTGGGATCGAAGTCGTCCGTGCACAGTCTCAAGATCAATGCGCACCCCACCGTGACCTCCTTGAAGACGTCGAAAGCCAATATCACAAAGGGGCAGAAGCTCACCCTCACGGCTCAGGAAAAGCCGGCGGCCGCAGGATCGGTGAAGTTCTACGACGGCGGGAAGAGGCTCGCGACTGTAAAGGTGTCGAAGGGATCGGCACTTTTCAGCACCACTGCCCTAACAGTCGGAAACCATTCCCTGAAGGCCACCTTCGTTCCTTCGAGCACTGTCGCAGATGCGGCGTCGACATCCAAGGTCGTGAAGGTCAAGGTCGCTAAGTGAAGTCGGGGTTAGCGGAACCCGACAACCGGACGACGCCTGCCCATCCCCGCGGAACTGTGCCACTACAACACAGGTTGACAGAACAATCCGGACCGCGTCGTGGCGGTGCTCGCGTCGACGCCGTCGAGGTCTCGGCCTGGTTCGGCTCGGTCAAGGTCCTGAGTGATGTGACCCTGTCGATGCCGGCGGCGGTGGTGACGGCG
>Ga0182021_10005126_pt1 | contig 15487 bp, 15 predicted proteins | sample 612E3MmetaG_FD_120493 | JGI IMG/M metagenome (GOLD analysis project Ga0182021, IMG submission 120493) | Permafrost microbial communities from Stordalen Mire, Sweden - 612E3M metaG (Illumina Assembly) | ecosystem: Environmental > Terrestrial > Soil > Wetlands > Permafrost | place: Sweden... | reverse complement strand
TCCAGCACGACGATCTCCGGGTACTTGTCGTAGAGGCGCACGAGTGCGTCACCATAGGCGTGGCGGGTGGCGACCGGCGTGTCTTTGGGATAGTCGAATGCGACGGCGGACGGCGTGGCGGCGCCTGCGGGCGAAGCCGGCTGCAGGTCCTCCGGCTTGATGATGGTACCCCGGGCCGAGCGGTCCACCGGCCCGAGCGCCTTCACGGCTTCCTCGAACATCGCCTGGTCGAGAACTTTGCCGTGCCAGCCGTCCTTGTTTTCCAGCGCCGGGACGCCCTTGCCCTTGATGGTCCTCGCGATGATCATGGTCGGGCGCTCGGTGGCCCGCGCCGCCTGGGTGTAGGCGTCGATGATCTGGGCGAAGTCGTGTCCATCGATCTCGATGGTGTCCCAGCCGAACGCGTCGGCCCGCCGGCGGTAGACGTCCAGGTCCCAGCCGTACATGGTCTCGCCCCGCTGACCCAGGCGGTTGACGTCCATGATCCCGGTCAGATTGCCTAACCCGTAATATGCGGCGATCTCCATCGACTCGTACTGGGAGCCCTCGGCCATCTCGCTGTCGCCCAGCAGGATGTACGTGCGGTATGGCAGTTTGTCCAGGTACTTCGCGTTCAGCGCCATCCCGACGCCTATGGACAATCCCTGGCCCAGCGAGCCCGTGGCAGCCTCGGTGTAGGGGAACCGCATGGACGGATGGCCCTCCAGCGGGCTCCCGAACTCCCGGTAGGTGGCCATATCTTCCTCGGACACCTTGCCGGCCGCCAGCCACAGAGAGTAGAACAGCGGCGAAGCGTGTCCCTTGGAGAACACCAGGCGGTCGTTGTTCGGATGATCGGGATGGTCGACGTCGTACTGGAAGGTGCCGCCGAACATGAGCCCCACCATGAGGTCGGCGGCCGAGAGCGAAGACGTCGGGTGCCCGGAACCGGCCTTGGTGGTACAGGCCAGGCTTTCGTACCGGACCAGCTTGGCGAGCTTCTTCAGGTGATCGAAGCCGTTAGTCATGGTGACCCGTTGCCTCCTTGTCGTTGGCGCGGCAACAAACGCGGCGCCCGGGCCGCGAAAGACGCACCAGATTCGCGACGGATCTTTTTCCCCAGAAGCTCAGGTTGCACACATACTGGGCCGTGCGGGCGGCAGATCCGGCCTGGGTCCGGTGGGCGGACCGGCTCACGGCCGCCCGCCTGCACCGGCCTACGTCAGCGCCGGGCGCCCCGGCAGCTGCCGCAGCTCAGTTGCGGGTCTTCCTCCGATACAGCCACCCCGCCACGGGGGCGCACACCACCAGGATCGCGAAGGCCCACATCAGCGCCGCGGTGACCGGGTGCTGCATCGGCCAGGCGTTCACAGCGGCCGACGGGTTCGGCGCACCGAACAGGGTCCGGCAGGCGGACGCCACCGCGCTTACAGGGTTCCAGTTGGCGATGGCGCCGACCCAGCCGGGCATCCCCTGGGTGGGCGTGAAGATGTTGGACACGAACGACAGCGGGAACATGATCACGAACACGACCCCCTGAGCCGCCTCCGGGCTCTTCATCCCCAGCCCGATACATGCGTTGAACCAGGTCAGTGCGTAGCTGAAGAACAGCGCGATGCCGATGCCGGCCAGGATGGAGCCGGCCCCCGCGTCAGGTCGCCAGCCGATCGCCAGCCCTGTGACGACCACGAACGCGCCGCAGAGCACGGCCGCCAGCAGGTCCGAGATGGACCGCCCCACGAGGATGCTCGTCTGAGCCATGGGCAGCGTCCGTAAACGGTTGATAACGCCCGTGCTGAGGTCGGTGCTCAGGCCGATGGCGGTGCCGACTGTCGAAGTGGTGAGGTTCATCACCAGCAGTCCGGGGATGAGGAACGCCTTGAAATCGCCCCCGGCCTTGGCGGCCAGCGCCGCGCCGAACACGTACACGAACAGCAGAGTGAAGATCACCGGCTGTATGGTCACGTCACTGAGCTGCTGTGGCTCCCTGCGGACGTGGATCAGATTGCGGCGGGTGAGCACCCACACGTCCTGCAGCCACGACACGATCCGCGACGCAGCCGGCAGCTGCGCGGCCGGCGGCCTCAGTGCGATGTCTCCCCTCATAGCAACACCTCCTCGAATTCCGCGGCGGCCTCGCCGGCATCGCCGCCTTCGCCGGCGTCGCCGGTGTCCGGCGCACCGTCCGGGCCAGTGGCACCCGTCAATATCCCGAACACGTCGTCCAGCGTAGGCCTGTGAACGGCGATGTCTTCCACCTGCGCCCCCACGGCGTCCAGCGACCGCAATGCGGCCACAGCCAGGCCGGGCTCGTTGCGGACCGGCACCGTCAGGCGCAGACCTCCCCCGGACACGTTCACCGCGCCGGTGCCCAGTTCCGCTAGAGCGGCGGCGGCGCCCGCGTGCGGCGCCGCGAGCGTCACTTCCACCAACTGCGACCCGGTGGAGCCCTTGAGCTCCGCGGGCGTGCCTTCCGCGATCACCCGTCCGTGATCGAACAGGACGATGCGGTCGGCCAGCGAATCGGCCTCGTCGAGGTACTGGGTGCTGAGCAGCACGGTGGTCCCCTCGGACACCAGGGTGCGGATGACTGTCCACATACGCTGGCGGCTGGTGGGGTCGAGGCCGGTGGTGGGCTCGTCGAGGAACAGCACCGGAGGCCGGGCCACCAAGCTGGCGGCCAGGTCCAGGCGCCGCCGCATGCCACCTGAGTAGGTCTTGAGCACGCGTTCGCCGGCGTCGGCCAGCTCGAACGCCTCCAGCAGTTCCGCCCCCCGGCGCTTCGCGTCGCTTCGCTTCATGCGGCTGAGCTCGCCCACCATCAGCAGGTTCTGCCGGCCGGTAAGCTGCTCGTCGAGGGTTGCGTCCTGGCCGGTGACGCCTATCATCCGCCGCACCGCGCTCGGGTCGTTCACGACGTCGTGGCCTGCGACCCAGGCCGAGCCCGTGTCGGGGACCGTGAGCGTGGTAAGGATGCGGATGGCCGTGGTCTTGCCCGCGCCGTTGGGGCCGAGCACGCCGAGGATGGAGCCCGCGGGGACATCCAGGTCGACATCGCGCAGAGCCCGGACTTCACCGAAGCTCTTGCTGAGGCCTTGTGCAGTTATCATCGATCCGTTCTTCATTTGTTCTACCTGCCGCCCGGTAAGTAACTTGACGGCGCGAGCATACGTGCTTTTTTACCGGCCGTCAAGTAAAATATGAGACATGGACGATCCGATGGAAGAAAACGCCGCTGACTCGGCCGATCCGGCCGCCATCCCAGCCGCCGCCGCGGCCCCAGATGCCACCCGCGGGTCAGTCACTCGCACGCGCATCCTCGAGGTAGCCCGGGATCTCTTCACGGAGAAGGGCTACGAGAAGATGTCCCTGCGCGAGATAGCCGAAGCCGTGGGCATCACCAAGGCCGCCCTTTACTACTACTTCCCCACCAAGGAGAAGCTGTTCGAGGAGTTGGTGCGGCCGCTGTTCGACATGCAGCGGGAGGGGATGAGCCTGCTGGAGGAAACGCCCGATCCTCGAGTGTGGGCCGAGAGATTGCCCGAGATGCTCGACTGGATAATCGACCACCGCAAACTCTTCGAGCTACTCCAGAGTAACCAGGCCAGCCTGCATGAGCTTATGCACCAAACCGGCGGCTACATGGAAGAGCACGTTGACATGCACGAGCGGATGCATCAAGCGTTCACAGACGAGTCGGTGCCGCTGGCCACCCGGGTGCGGCTGGCTGGGGCCATGATGTTCGTCATCGGGATCGTGGCCTTCCCCATGGACAGTCCGTTCGGGGGTGTTGAGCCCGAGCGGCTACGCCCGGTCATCCTAGCCGCTATCAGCGACCTGCTTCTGCCGCTCGTGTAGTTCGGGCCACACGGCCCGGCAGGCCGCAACCACGGCCTGGTCGAACTCGCCGGAGAGCCGGCCGGTCAGTTCCTTCCACATCTCGCCCTCGTCCCGGGCGGGGCGATACGGGCGGTAGGACGTCCGTGCTTCCACCGCGTCGGCCACGGCAAGGATCCGGGACTCCAGCGGGATCTCTTGGCCGCGAAGCCCGTCGGGGTAGCCGGAACCGTCCAAGCGCTCGTGATGCTGCAGCACCATGGTGGCGATAGGCCAGGGGAACTCTACGTTCTTGAGGATCTGGTAGCCGGCTTCCGGGTGGGTACGGATGATGGCCATCTCGACGTCGGTGAGGGGGCCCGGCTTGCTGAGGATCTGGGCCGGCACCTGGATCTTGCCTATGTCGTGCAAAGTCGCCGCCAGGAAGATGCCGCGAACCCGGTCGTCCGGCAGCCCCAAGTGGACCGCGATGGCCTCGGCCAACTCCGCCACCCGCCTCTGATGGCCGGCGGTATACGCGTCCCGGCTCTCCAGGGCGGAGGCCAGCGCCTGCACCGTCCCTTCCAGCCCCCGCTCCACCTGCTCCACGCTCACGCGCAGGTCGGCTTCCGCACGGAACCGGTCGTTCTCGGCCTGCTTGCGCTCGTTCTCCCGGCGTAGCGAGGAGATGCCGTACGAGAGACCCGAAGCCAGCTCCTCCAACAGTGCGGTCTCGTCGGGACCGAACGCTCCCGGCACGCTGGAGTCGAGAGCCAGGATCCCGAAGACCTCGTCCCGGTCTTTGAGCGGCAGGGAGATGACCGAACGTACCCCGAGTTTGTGCAGGTATTCGCGGCGCGGAAAGTTCATCTCCACCGCTTCCACGTCGTCCATGATCTGTGTCCGGCCCGTCCTGATGGCAAGGGGGGCGGGGAGCTCCGACTCCTTGTCGGGCCATTCGAAGGCGACGGTGTCCAGATAACCGGCGCCGTCGCCTGCCCATGCGACCGGGCGCAGCACGACGCCCTCGCTCGGCTCCACCAGCCCCACCCAGGCAAGCTCGTAGCCGCCCGAAGCGGCCGCTATCTCGCACATCTCCAAGAGCAGGGCCTGCTCATCGTCGGCGCGCACCAGAGCAGCGTTGGCCCGGTTCAGCGCTATCAGCGTCCGGTTGAGGCGACGCAGTTCCTCTTCCGCCGCCTTCTTTTCGGTGATGTCACGCGCGGTGCCATAGATCAGATCGCCCACAGGCACTGACCGCCGTTCGAGCCAGTGCACGCTGCCGTCCTTCGCTATGAACCGATGAGCGAAATCGGAGATCTCTTTCTGGTCCCTGAGCCGGCCGGCCGCCTCCTTCGTCGCTTTGATATCTTCCGGGTGGATGAAGTCCACCCACGGACGCGCGGTCAACTCTTCGATGGAGTACCCCAGGACCTTCTCCCAGCCGGCACTCAGCATCAGGAAGTGGCCGGACTGATCGGCGATGGAGAGCAGACCGGCGTCCAGGCTGAAGAACCGGTTGAGCTGCTCCTGCTTCTCCTTCAGCTCCATCTCCGCCCGCACCCGCTCACGCAGGTCACGGAGGATGCAGAGCACCTGCCGCACGCCGCCCGACCCGATCGACCGACCGCTGATCTCCGCGGGGATCAGGTCGCCGGTCTTCGACTGGACCACCGTCATGAACACCGCCCGACCGTTGTGGACGATCTTGTCGAGGGTCTCGCGGAATGTGTTGATGGCTTCCTTGGCGTGGAGTTGCGCGGCGTTCATGCCCAGCAGCTCCTTGCGGCTGTAGCCCACGAACTCGCAGCCCGCCTGGTTGACGTCGAGCACCCTCCCGCTCGGGTCGAGCAGTATCACCATGTCGCTGGCGCTTTCGAAAAGGTTGCGGTAGTGCTCTTCGGTGCGGCGGTTCCCTTCCTCCGCGCGCAGCCGGGAGACCGCCAGGGCGAGGAAATCAGCGGACTCCTCCCAAAGGGCGACACCCTCTGCGGTGAACACGCCGGGACGATGGTCGTTCAGCTGGAGCAGCCCGATCCGCTCCGAGCCTACCGCCAGCGGGATGAGCGCCACCGACTCGTAGCCCTCCCCCACACAGCGGCACCGGGCCCGGTCGGGCAGGGTATCGGAGGGCGGGGTGTCGGAGGGCAGGGTGCGCACCAGGTCGGAGATACTGTTGGTCCAGAAGCTCCCACGTAGGGTGTAGTAAGGCTGGGTCGGGTCCGTCTTCCCGCGGATGATGGTGCCGCACATGCAGTCGAGAAGCGCTTCCCCGGCCTCGTCGCTGAGAAGTCGGCCTTCAGCGTCCCGGGAGCAGAGACTGTTCTCCATCGTGATGAACTCACCGCTGAAACCGTTCGCCTGGAAGTAGGGGAAATCCAGCCCGTCGTTCAGGCGGACGCCTACGGCCTCGCACCCTGACTCCTGCTGGAAGAACGTGGCGGCTGCGCGGGCCAAGTCCACAGTTGAGTGGCTGGTCTGGATGACCTTGAGCAGCTCGAGCGAGATCTCGTGGACGCTGCGCCGGGGCAGGCCTGGGAGCGGCGTTGTCCGGCCGCCGTTTCCGGGGGGCGCCACGCGGTGCGTTGCGCCTTGCTCTCTTCGCCCTGTCGCTCGTACGCCCGCCACTGCAGCCCCCGTCGACACTTTTCGGCCGATCTGCGGTACCTCGGCCTCCACCCTTGAACCGTCTGTCGACTTGTCCTTTATGGTATCGGCAAGAAAGCGCCGCGCAATGAGCGTCGCTAACGACAAACCCACCCACTGGTCACGCCTAATCTCGCTGCATCTCGCGCAGATCGATGAGCTCTCGTTCCCTCGAGAAGTCGTGACGGCGCATCAGCAGCAGGAACGCCACGGTGGCCACCGGCACGCCGAGAAGGATGGTGATGTCGGAGCCCCCCAGGTCCTTCGCAAGGGGGCCTGAATACAGCGGATTGCTGAAGAACGGGATCATCACGGCGAAGCCCACCAGGTATGCAGCGATGCCCTTGCCTGCCCAGCGGCCGTAGACGCCGCCGTCTTTGCGCAGCAACTCCGCCACCGCGTAGCGCCCGCGGCGCACGAAGTAGTAGTCGGCCAGATTGACGGAGGTCCAGGGCACCAGGAAGTACAGCATAAGCATGAGGAAGCTGTTGTAGGAGGTCAGATAGTCCACCGGCAGCGCGACCACGAGGACGTAGACCACCACGGCCAGGGCGAGCACCCAGCTCACGCGCAGGCGGGCCGAGGTCCGCACCGGGCGGAAGGCGTCCACGAACGACAGCCCGCTGAGCATCGCCTCGTAGAGGCACACCGCCACGATGCCGAACATCGACACGAACGTGAGGATCTCGAGCGCCGTCCCCACCCCGGGCACCAGCGAGTTGCCGAACCCGCTGAGGCCCGCGATGAAGTCCTCGCTCGGCTTGGCCGTGGCCACGGCGGCCCCCAGGAACTCCAGCCACACGGCGGCCAGCGCCGACCCCGCGAACACCACGGCGAAGACGGCCGGGCCCGACACCTTCTTGGGGAGATAACGGGTGTAGCTGGACATGAGCGGCGCCACCGTCAGTTGGTAGCTTGCGGAGATGCCGAACTGCAGCAGGAACGCAGTGGTGACGAACCCGCCTTGGCGGAAGAGATGCCCGAACGGGCTCTCCACCACGACGCCCACGGTGATCACCGCGAACACGACCACCGCCAGGATGGACAGTACCCGCTGCACGCGATGCAGGAAGTGGTAGCCAAGGACAGCGGCCAGCGTCGCGCCGGCAATGATGATCCCGGCGTACGCCGGCGGATGCGCCCCGGTGAGCTGCCCCAACGCATCCCGGCCCATGATGGTGAAGAACACGGCGAAGCCGACGTCCATGAAGACGGCCACCGCCAGGATCAAACTCGCTCCCCGCGCCCCGAACTGCACCCGGGATTGGATCATCTGCGGGATGCCCAGCCGGGGTCCCTGCACTGCGTGGAACGCCGAGAACAGGGTGCCGAACAGCGTCCCCACCGCGATGGCGACGGCGGACCAGGTAAGGCTGAGCCCGGCCAGCGCTCCGTATACGCCGGAGAGGATGGTGAGCACCGTGGCGTTGAGCATGAACCAGAACGGTCCCTGTTGCCACACCTTGCCGCGCCGCTCCGCCTCGGGGATGTGGTCGATGGAATGGACCTCGACGATGCCTGCCATCCTGCTCCGCTCCTTTCGGGTCCGCGGAAGAGGATGCACGGCTGTCATTACGACAGCCGGAAGAACGGCAGGCGCCCCCAAGCTTGTCCAAGGCTCGGGGGCGCCGTATTCCGCCCGGTCTGTCGACGCCGCGCCCCTCTCCGCGAGGGTCACCGGTGTCGCGCACGCACAGGCAGGTCTTCTGGCTCCCGGATCGTCCTACTCGACGCGCCTTCCCATTCTTTCGAACAGTGGCCTGACTCGTTTCAAGACGAGTCCTAGCGTCTTTCGTCCCCGGTCACAGCGGCGGGACCGCGACGGACTCACACCGTCTTCCCTAGTGGCTCGTTTTGAGCCGCCCGTACACGCTGATCATGCTACCACGGGACCGGGTGGGATCGCTCCTCTCGGATCGGCGGCGGAGGCATATGCCGTAGCCAGGCCGCCAGCCGCCCGGCCCAGTATCCGCAGTAGGCGCAATAGGCGATCCCGGCCAGCCAGGACGACACGAGAGACACGAAGAACAACCCGAAGAGCGGGTCTTCCCCCGCCGGTATGACGGGGTTAAAGTGCAGGAATATCCGCGTAAAGACCCGGAACAGAGGGATGAGCGGGAACGGGCTGGTGAGGAACCATCCGACCTCGGCCACGAGGATGCCGCGCAGGGTGCAGGCCCGAGTCGTCCCCGGCCGCACGATGACCACGTAGACGAACGCGGCCACGGGCGCGGGAACATACAGCGGGAGGAAGATGAGCCGCCAACCCGAATTGAAACTCCACCCGTACGCCAGAATGAGGAAGGCCAGCCCCGCCCAAACCGCCAGTGCGGCAAGGAGCGCGCCTGCCTCGTGCGCGACCTGGGCGGGGCGAAACCCACCGAGCCGGCCCGCTGCCCCCATGGACCCTCCTACCCCATCATCTTCAGGATGTGCCCGGCCAGCCCGTCGGCGATGTCGTGGTGCCGCGGGACCGGCTGACTCACCTTGGTCGCCGGGTTCTGATACCAGTCGTGCTTGGCCCCGTGGCGGATGAGCACACAACCCATCGACTCGAGCATCCGGACGAGGTCGGTGTGCTTCACGGGACGGTCAGTTCACCGACCCTGCGCACGCACGGGATATCACCGCAGGTGAGTTCCTTGTGGATCTCGAGGAGATGCTCGCGGAGTTCCTCCATGGTCTGGCCCTGCGTACGGTAGTCCGGGAACTCCTCGAGCCAGCCGATGAAGAAGCGGTCCTCTTCGTAATAGATGAAGCGCTTGGTTTCCATGTTCTGATTGTAGACCCCGCGGCCGGAGGCGGCGGAATGGGCGCCGGTCTTCGACCACGGTCTGAACCCCCAAGCCGGTCTTCCTCCAACCGCACCTCCCGCGCCAGGTTGCAGTTAGGGCCGCCAGCTCCACTCTGGCGGCCCTCTACCTTGTCTATGTCCGGTACCGGATGGTTACTTACAACGGTACCAGCGCTTTTTGTCGCAAATTGCGCTCTTTTCGCGCAAACGCCGGGGCGAGTCAGCTTCCGGAAACCCGGCCGTTCCCTCCCCCGCCGACTTCGTCGAGCCGCCATACGGTGCCGCTGGAAGCAGCCACGATGACCACCAGGACGATCAGGACTCCCGCGCCGATCATCACCCACGATGCGCTCAAACCGATGAGCGCACCCGCGATCACGTTTGATACGGGCGCTTGGCCCACGGAAGCGAACAGAAGGATGCCGATTATCCGCCCCAACTCCGCCCGGGACGTGCGCAGTTGCAGCCAGGTGATGAACGACACGGTGAGGTACCCCTCAGCCACGCCGATCACGAAGGTGGCGGCGGTGGCGGCAAACGTCGACGAGAAGGCCCCGAGGATGGCCATGCCCACGCCCAGCAGCGCTGACGAGCCGAGCATGGCGGCGGCGAAGGCGCGGCCCGGTGGACGCTTGGTTATCCCGCCGGCCACCACTCCGCTCAGAGCGCCGGCCCCAAGCCCGGACAGTACGGTGCCGTACGCCAGCGCTCCCCCAGTGAACCGAGTGGCCGCCAGCACGGGGATGCCCACCGACAGCGGTCCGAGCAACGCCAGGTTCACCAGCCCGATGAGCACGAAATAGAGGCGCAGAGGCCTGTCCCGCCAGACTCGCCCGAGGCCCTCCATCAGCGAGCGGAACACGCCGGGCTTGTCGGCGTCCCGGGCATCCACCCGGCACGGGACGGGGAGCCGAATGAGCATGAGGGTTATCGCCGAGACGAGGAAGCTGACCGCATCGATGATGAAGACGATGCTGATTCCTGCCTGTCCGGGCACGGCCGCCGCTTCGGTGCCCTCTCCCCTGCCCACGACCGCGATGAGCACCCCGGCCACCACGGGCCCCATGAACAGCGCCAGCTGGAACGTGCCCTGGATGATGGCGTTGCCGGCCTGCAAGCGGTTCTCGGGGACCAGCCGCGGGATGATGGCCGACTGGGCCGGCAGGTAGAAGGCGTAGCCGAGCCCCAGCAGGAGGCTGAAGACGTAAAGCATCCATGGCTGCACCAGGCCGGCCACTGTGATGAACGCCAAGACGGCGACCAGCACCATCCGCCCGACGTTGGCGTAGAGCATGACGGTGCGAGGCGAGAACCGGTCGGTGAGGGCTCCGCCGATGAGTATGAACACGGTCCGGGGCGCTGCGCCCACGGCCACCACCGCCCCGATGGCGAGCGGGCTGCGGGTGAGTTGCAGTACCAACCAGGCCAGCGCGACCACGAAGAACTGGTCGCCCAGGAGGGATATGAACTCGCCGCCCCACAGGAGCCGGAAGTCCCGTCCGCGCAGGATGGCACCGAGACCGGCGGAGGCCAAGAGGCCGCCGGAGCGGCGCGGAGGATCAGACTTGTCATCGAAAGGCATGGGGCGATGATAACCGGACGCGGCACTGTCGCGCTACGCCCGGAGCCTGCCGCGGGCGCCGCCGAACGCAGCTATGCCCTGTCGTAGCGGGCCAGGATGGCGCCGGTGCCCGTCACCTGGCTGTCCAGGAGCCGCCATCCGCGCAGCTCGCCGCTATCGCTGAAGATGCGCTTGCCACCGCCAAGGACCACCGGATCGATCATGAGCCAGAGGTCATCCACCAGCCCGAGTTCCAGCAGGCTGCGGACCAGTTTGGTGCTTCCGAAGATCATGATGTCGGTGCCGTCCAGGTCCCGCAGCGCCTCGGCAGCCGAGGGATCGCTCCCAAGCACTGTGGAGTTCTGCCAGGCGAGCGGCTCGGTGAGCGTGCTTGAGACAACGTACTTGGGCAGCTCGTTGAGTGGGCCTGCCACCTCGGCCTCCTCGTCAGGCGCGCCAGGCCAATAGGAGGCGAAGATCTCGTAGGTCCGCCGGCCGAGCAGGAAGCCCCCCGCCCGGGCGAAGCCTTTCTTGACCCATTCTTGGGCGATCTCGTCCATATAGGCCATGTGCCAACCGCCGTGCTGGAACCCGCCGTCCCGGTCCTCGTCCACCCCGCCGGGCGCCTGGGCCACGCCGTCCAGGCTTAGGAATTCACACGCTACTATGCGAGACACGTCGGTCCCCTTTCTGGTCGTCCGTCGCGCCGAGCGGGCGCGCTGACCCCTATCTCCCGCAGATGGAGGGAACGCAATCAGGAACGGCGATGAGATCACCGAGAAGCTGATGGCCTGACTGGAGGGTGACCGGCGTCCTCGGCTTTACAGCGAGGCAGCCCCGGCTCGCTGGAGAGCCTCGAAATCTTCGTCGAACTCGTTTCCGCCGTCCGGCACATACAGGACCGACCCATCCCGCCCTCGAGTCAGCAGCACGCGGTAGCTATTCAGCCGGAGCTTGTGCGGATCCCGCGCCTGAGACCGCCTTTGGGGCGGACTCTGCCACCCGTGGCCGTTCCAGTGAAGATCGACCCCCCACCCAACGATCGGCAAATCCAACTCGAGCCCCTGGCACTGAAACTCGGTCGCTGCTGAGTCCAGTTGGCAGCATAAACCAGCCGACTCTGGCGGATCGTAGTACCGGGGCCCGACCTTCATACGCTGGGTGCTGTAAAAGTCCGTCGGAATGCCGAAGGTGTTAAGACGCCCCTTCGACGACCCCAGGAAGCCCTAACGCTTATCTTCCTCGGTTCGGTATCGCTCCCGGACATAGCGAGTGGCGCGCCGAAGTTCTCTCGTTACATAGAGCCGATATCCCTGTCTTTCCATCCGCTCGCAAAGCGGCACCGCTTCTTCCAGCCTGCCGTCCAGCACGTATTGGACCCACGTCTGCACATCCTCGGCCAGGTGGGAGCGCAGGGAGACGTCAAGGTCCAGGGATTCGGTCACGTCCAGCCGGCTGGCGGCCGAGAAGGTCTCCGCTACCTTGCCTGGACAGTGGACAGTCCAACGATCCGAGTTCTTTTGGATCGCCTCGTTCCATTGCCCGAGTCCCGCTTCCTCGCCCAGATAGATCTCCTGACCCTCGCCAATCAACCCAACCATCAATCCCCAGGAGCGCTTCCGGGAGCCAATCAACAGGAAGTCCTCGGGCTCCGAATGATCGTGACCGCGCTTCGCGCGAACCCGCTGTGCATCCCATGCTCTCTGGGCTTCGTCGTACACCCGGACGTTCTCCTCAGGAATCCGGCCGGTCTCTCCGCCGTATTGCTTAAGAAAGCCGTGCACATCCTGAACGAATACCTTGCTCTTGAGCGCGTACTGCAGAACATCCACCAGAGGGCCGTTGCCGGAGAGAAACACCGCAGAGCGTTTGCTGCCCGTATCTCCGAAGTAGTTCTCGTAAACAAACTGGAGACCGACCAAAGTCTTCCCCGAGCCCGGAACGCCGGTGATGAGCGCGAGATGCAACTCCTGAGCGTCGCGCGCTTCGGTGGCCGCCGCCACGAGCTTGGCGATCGTGTCCGGGATGCCCGCGCTCTGAGCCTTCTTGATCTGGGGAAGCGGCTCATGCTCGAAGATCCGACGGGCCGCGGTGACCAGCGAGGGAAGCGGCGAGTAATCGGCGCCGATCCAGGACTCACCGTCAACCGGCTCATTGGGGGCTCGGCACTCGAGTTCGGAGATTACTGACTGCACCCCCGAGGGATTCACGATGGTCGTGTCCCCTACCGCGCGACGTTCCTCAGCTCCCCTCGTAAGGACCAAGACGGGGTCAACCATCTTGTCGTGAGAGGCGGCGTGATAGTGCCGGAGGTCGCGCGCGTACGCGTCCACTTGATCGATGTACGCTCGAAGAAGCGTCTCCGTCTCTTTGAACTCAAGCACCAGCACCTGCGAGCCGGTGAGAACAACGACGTCCGGGCGGCGTCCACGCTCGCGGGGCAACTCGTACTCAAAGATAATCACCCATCTCGCCGCGCGTTGTACGGACTTCAGAATGTTCGAGAAGGCGGCTTGTAGGATTTCGTGCTCGCCTCGCCAGGCCTCCATCTGCCCGCCGTCAGGCTGCATCCCCATGATCTTGAGATGGCGGGCACGTAGGGAGGCGAGAAGTTCGCCCTGGCTGAGTCCCAAGAATTCGGGGACGGTGCCGTACCAGCCGCATGACTGGTCGACAACTCCGCCCGTCGAGCTACCCAAGTCGCCGTTCCCCGCCAACGTTCCCCCTGCCCCAAGCGAAACTAGACACGGTGCGCCTTCCGCCATCTGCCGCAATTGAGCGGAAGCTCATTCATCCTACAACTTAGGATCTATTAACGACATCTCCGCCGGAGATGGTATGAGGCTCGCAATGCTCGGCGTCCCGCCTGTGCGCCGGCGCCTGGGTGGTCAGCGAGTCGAGCAGGCGCCGCGAAGCGGCCGCGACCTCCTCGGTGGCCTGGTCGAAGGCGATCTGATTGGCGGCGGAGGGCTTGGTGAAGCCGCTGACCTTCCGCACGTACTGAAGGGCGGATGCGCGGATCTCCTGATCGGTGGCGGGCGGGTCGAGGTTGTACAGGAGTTTGATGTTTCTGCACATCGGAGCACCTCCGGCGTGTCGGATTGGCGGGCGTCGAGTCGCGGATCTGGTCGCGGGTCCTGGCCCCGGTCACGGGTTCTGGTCCTGCCGCCCTGAGTGTACCCGGCGGCGGCGCGCATCGATTCCCGCGACGACCGGCGGCAGCCCAAACAAACGCCCGCGCCTGACCCAAAGCGAGCCGCCGGTTGCAGCCGGTTGACACGCGAGCCCGCGTTGTGGAAGGGCCGGGAGATTCTTCTCCCGGCCCTCGTCGTTGCCGCCGGCTTCCTCAAGCCGCCCCTCCCCCGCTCCGATACAGGCTCTGATGGCACGCCACCCGCGCGCCGGCACAAAAGCATCCGAGCAGCGGCAAGCGGATCACGGAGGAACCGGCGCGATGAGTGGAAGGATCAGCGGACCGTCACCCATGTTCTTCAACACGAGTTGCGTCCAGTGCGGACGCGACGCGTCACTGGGGCGCCGGGTCGACAACACGCAGTACTACTATCCGCCGTATGTCTACCTCGGGATATTGCTGGGCCTTATCCCGCTGATAATCTTCCAGTACGCGTTCCGCAAGCCGCTCCATCTCTCCTACTCGCTCTGCCCTGACTGCAACCACAGGCGGACGGTCAAGAAACGCATCACGCTGGCGCTCTGGCTAGTGGTTCCCGTGACCTTCGTAGCGGCCATCGCTGTCGATAACGCACGGATCCTGATCCTGACTGCCGTGGTATTCGTCGCGGCGACAGTGATGTCGTTTCTCATCCGCTGTCCCCTCATGGTGGCCGGCTACAACGAGCCCTTCTTCGTGGTGAAGGGGTTCGGCGACGGGTTCGTCAGACTGGGCCTCAGACCGACGCCATACGACCCCGTCCACTACAGCCAGGCGCCCGCATACGCCGGCGTCGCGCCGTGCTACCAGCAGGTGCCGGCCTACCAGCAGGCGCCACCCCAGCAGCCGCAACCTAGTTGGGACCCGCTGGACCAGTACCCGCCGCTGCAGGGCTGAGCCCTGCGGCGCCTTGCCGGTATGTCCGCCACACTTTGCGGCACCTCTCCCCTTCGCCTCTCCGAGGAGTGCGTAACCTGTGGCGGCGACGCGTCGGGTGGCCGGCGGTTCGACACCAAGCGGTACTACTACCCGCCATGGGTGTGGGTCGGCCTGCTCGAGCCGGTCGTGCCCCTTCCCCTGCTCATCCTGTGCCTGATCGGAAGAAAGACGCTGGAGATCTCCTTCTCCGTCTGCCCGGCGTGCGACCGCGCGCAGCACCGGCCGCGGTGGATTGCGGCGGGACTGTGGGGGCTGACAGGTGCCTCCATCCTCGTGAGCGTGGGACTGGAGGACGCCTGGGTCCTCCTCTCCTCCGCCGTGCTGTTCGCAGCCGCCGTGACCGGGTCGTTCCTGGCGGCCGCCCCGCTGCGGATCGCCCGCCACCGGGACGGCGTGTTCACGGTGAAGGGGTTCGGGTGGAGAACGGAGAAGGCGGCCTCCATGCTCATGAAGAGAAGCCGGTCAGGATCATCCGCCACATAGCCGCGCCCCCCTCTCTGGGCCTCCGCGTTTAGCCAGAGGGACACCTCGGTACCACCTATCCGGCCGCATCAGTATGGGGCGTGGTATGCTCCATCAT
>Ga0182021_10005123_pt1 | contig 15491 bp, 11 predicted proteins | sample 612E3MmetaG_FD_120493 | JGI IMG/M metagenome (GOLD analysis project Ga0182021, IMG submission 120493) | Permafrost microbial communities from Stordalen Mire, Sweden - 612E3M metaG (Illumina Assembly) | ecosystem: Environmental > Terrestrial > Soil > Wetlands > Permafrost | place: Sweden... | reverse complement strand
TCTACAGCCAGAACGATTCCGCCGCCGCCCGCGCCTTGGTGGAGGCCCTGAAGTCACTCGCGGTCTCGGTCGAGAACAAGGTGGTTTGCGAGATCCGGCTGGCGGACGTGGAGCGGGTGGCGGGCAACAAGGACGAAGCCGTCCGGCTTTACAGCGACGCGCAGGACCGTTATCACGAACTGCTGCGCGCCGGGACTGCCGCCGCGAAACCCGCCGCGGCAACGACCCAGGAATTGTGGACGCGGCAAGGCCGGAAACGGGCCGCGCAAGGGAACGTCACGACCGCCGTGGCGCAGGCCCCGGCGCGCGATTGGAAGGTCGCGGCCATGCGGCAGGCCTCGTTCTATTCGACGGTCTCGGCGCTCGTGAAAGAGGATCGGTTCTTCGAGGCGCGCGACAAGTTGCGGCAGTGGGAACTGGAATTCCCGTTGGGTAAACTCAGCGGCGAGTACTCGCTGGCGGAGGCCGAGTACTTTATGGCCGTTTCCGACGACAAACGCGCCCTTGCCACCCTTCAACTCTACCGCCGAGGCGTCGAATTGTCCGATTCGCTGCCGGAGGCCATGGGGTTGGAATTGAAGTGCCTGGTCGAACTCAAACGGTCCGGCGAAGCGGCGGACCTGGCGCGCGCGATTCTCAAGCGGTTCCCGAATCATCCGGTGGCCGGAAGCGCCAGGCCGTTGGCGGGGGGCGGAAAATGAGGCGGAGGGGGAATGAATCCGTAGCGTGCGTACCTCTTCCGCACGACACGGCGAAGGTTGCTGGAAAGAGTTTAGTCAAGGAGCATGGACTCTGTAGGGCTGGCGCTTGCGCCACGCCGTGTGCCGGCACGCCGCAAGCGGCGGCCCTACAAAGTCAGAACGCGACGACATTGCGGACAACAAGGGCGAGCGTCCTGTGTGCTGCCGGCACGGTGCTCCTGCTTCTCGCCTCATTCCCCTCCCAGGCCGCCGACACGAAACCCAGCGGGACGGGGACGGTCCAATCCTCGCGGCTTTACACGCCGCCGGACCCCGCCGCGGGCGGTGGCGTGAAGGGGCGGATCGCCCGCGGCGATCAGCCGGCCCGCGCTGTATTCGCGATGGCCGTGGACGACTACCGGCTCGTGTACAAGGGCGAGATGGCCGGGGACGGCCGGGAGTTCGCGTTTCGCGGTCTGCCGGTGGGACGTTACGATTTGGTCGTGCTTTTCGATGACGCCTTCGCCGAAGGGCTGACCTTGACGCGGGACGAGAACTCGCTCGCCGCCGCGGACCTCGCGTCCATCGAGAGCGCCGTGCGCAAGGGAACCCCCTTCTTCGATACCAAGGCGATCCATCGGTGCGAGGGGACCGGCGGCGAGGCGGGCAAGGCTCGGGGCGTTCTGCAGGAAGTGCGAACGCGGCCGGTGACTCTTCAAAGCGCCGCGGTTCGGACGGATATTCAGGTGCGCAGCCTGAAACTGGTGCTGGCGGAGAACGTCGGAAGTCCGGGCTGGAGCGTGTCGAACACCCGGGAAATCGTCAGGCAGGAAGTGGGGCCGCGGGAGCCTCGCGGCTTGCTGAACCACCTCTACGATGCGAGGTTGGGCGGCATCCGGGTTCTGGGGGCGGTGAAGGATATCGGCGAACTTTCGATCAAGCGGTAGAGTGTTCTTTGGGAAACAGGGAGGTGTCTCATGGCAAGCATGACGGTGATCAAGGGCGGCGAGGCGGGAACGATCTTCGATCTGGCCGACTCGAAGCCGGCGCTGATCGGGCGGAAGAAGGATTGCGAGGTGATGTTCGACGACACCGTCGTTTCCGCGCACCATGCGCGAGTCGAGCCGGTCGCGGGCGGGTGGATCATCACCGACTTGGGCAGTTCCAACGGCACGACCGTCAATGGCCGTGCCGTCAAGGCCACGGTCCCTCTGGATGACGGGGCGGTCGTCGGGTTGGGAGACTCGATCGAGTTGCGGTTCCGCGTTGGTGTCGTCCCGGCCGTGGCCGGCGAAGCGGAACTGGCGCTCGTGGCGGCGATGCGGGAGCGCACGGATCTCATTCGCCGCGAAGTGGCCAAGGTCATTGTCGGGCAGACGGAGGTCATCGAGCAGATCATGATGGTGTTGCTGGCCGGCGGGCACGGGCTACTGGTGGGCATGCCGGGCATGGCGAAGACGCTCATGGTCAGCACGCTGGCGAAGGTGCTGGACCTGGAGTTCCGGCGCATTCAGTTCACGCCGGACCTGATGCCGAGCGACATGACCGGCACCGAGGTGCTGGAGACGAACCTGACCACGCAGGAAAAGGCGTTCCGGTTCATCCGAGGACCGATCTTCTGCAACCTGCTGCTGGCCGACGAGATCAACCGTACACCGCCGAAAACGCAAGCCGCGCTGCTGGAGGCGATGCAGGAGAAGCGCGTCACGGCCGGCAACCGGACCTACACGCTCGACGAGCCGTTCTTTGTGCTGGCCACGCAGAACCCGATCGAGCAGGAGGGCACGTATCCGCTTCCCGAGGCGCAGTTGGACCGGTTCATGTTCAATATCTGGGTGGATTACCCGGCGGAGCATGAGGAGGAACTGATTGTCCGGACGACCACGACGACGCGCGGGGCGGAACCGGGGAAGGTGTTGAGCAAGGCGGAAGTGTTGCAGTTGCAGGACGTGGTGCGGAAGATTCCGGTGTCGCCGCACGTGGTCAAGTACGCGGTGCGGCTCGTGCGCGCCACGCGGCCGGCGGAGCCGAAGGCGCCGCCTTTCATCCGGCAGTACGTGGCGACCGGGGCCGGCCCGCGCGCCGGGCAGTATTTGGTGCTGGCGGCCAAGGCCAGGGCCGTGATGGAGGGGCGGATCCACGTCAGTTGCGCGGACATCCGGCGGGCCGCGGCGCCGGTGCTGCGGCACAGGATATTGCTCAACTTCGCCGCCGACTCGGAAGGGCTGACCACGATGAACCTTGTGGATCGCGTGCTCGGCGCGGTGGAAGAGCCGTCCGAAGGCGACTACGCCTGAAGGCCGCTTGAGACGCGGATGAGGCAATGAGGCGCGTGTGACGCGCTGTATCGCCGTCGTGGGGCGCACGACGATTTTCCTCTCTGTTTACTTGCCCGGAACGGAAGTTGCGGCGGCTTCCTTTAGCCTCCAGAGCGTCAGCGTGGAGTGGCCTTGTCCTTGCCCTCTCCTGCCGCCTGACGATTGAGTTCTTGCAGGTAATGCACGTACCCGGCATGCGAGTACTTCCGGCGGATGCTTTCGGGCACAATCCGTTCCGCCAATGACCACGCTTCCAGAACGGCGAACGCCAGGTTTCGCCACCAGGATTGTCCAATCTCCGCCTGCTTGGCCTGGGCGAGTTTCTTGCCGGACGGAAAGGGCGGCATGTCCACATATCCGCTTCTCATGACGCGACAGTTCGCCGCCCGCAGTGCCGCGACCAGTTCGTCGCGGTCTATCCCTTTCTTAGCGCTCTTGTTGACCTTCGACGTGTTGTGATCGTTCGGGAAGAAGATCAGGGCCTGGCGGCCGAGCCTGGCGGCCTGCAGCAGGTAGGCCATTCGTTCCTCGGGGGCGAGGCGCTGCATTACGTCGCACGAGATAACCAGATCATAGGGCGCCCGGCCGGCATTCAGGTTCGTCAGCCCCGTTACCTTGACCGATTCGACGGCGTCCGCGGGCACTCCCGCAGGCGGTCCATATTGGGCGAGCGCCTTCCGTTGCCTGGCCAACGCCTCCTCGCGCTCGTCCATGATGGTCACCCGCGCCCCGGCGCTGTGGCCCAGCAGCACCGTATCGGCGCTGGTCCCGTATTGTTCCGGCAATCCGGCGATCAGGATGGTTCGGGGGTTGACCCCGGCGAACACGGTTCGCAACAGGCGGCGCTTGGCGAAGTACTCGTAGGCGGTGCCGACCCCCTCGCCCTCGGCGACCGTTACCGGATACAGATTGCAGATGCGGAACTTCATGGTTGTCTCCTTGGGTTGACTTGATCACCCTTCATTGTCGCGACCGCCGGTAATCGGCGACCGTGCGCCGCAAGCCTTCATCGTAGTCCACCACGGGCTCGAATCCCAATCCGTGTCGCGCGTGGTCGATCGCGTAGCAACGATCGCGAGTCATTGTCATGATCCCCTCGCGATGGATCATCGGTTCCGGCCCCGTCAGTTTCAGCCCGCACGCGTAAAGCCCTTCGAGCACCCCAGCCACGACACGAGCCGCCGCCACAGGAATGCGAAGTCTGGGCACCGTCCGGTCCAGCAGCTCGCTCAGGCGGCGAACGAGGCGGTCGATCGTAATGGGTTGGGCGCCGGTGACGATGAACCCCTCACCCGATGGAACCTGCTGGATCGCCGCCAGGCATAGGGCCGTGATCACGTCGTCGATATAGATCAACTGAACCCGATTATGGCCGTTGCCCACCGTGAGGTATGTGCCCTTCGCGATCAGTTCGGTCAGTTTCGTCACCATGCCCCGCGGATCGTTCGGGCCGTACACGATCGACGGACGAACGATCACCAGTTTGGTGGATGCGCCGGCGGCGGCGGCGCGGAGTTGACGCTCGGCCTCCCCTTTGCTCCACCCATACAACGTGTCGGCGCGATACGGATGCTGGTCGGTGATAGGCAGCGCGTCTGCGGCCGGCCAGCCGAAGACGGAAATCGAACTCACGAACACGAAGCGTCTGGCGCCGCCGCTGGCGGCGGCTCGGTAGAACGCGACCGGAAGATCGACGTTGCCCGCCCGATACGCCTCGCGCGTCGTGCCGAACTTGGGCCGGATGGCCCCCACGTGAAACACGACGTCGATATCGGCATAGTCCAAGGCCGCCACCCCGCCGGCCAGGGAGTGGGCCCGTACGTTCTGCCCCAACGGCGTTTCGACCGCCGGCGCGGCCGAGCGGAGAATATCGATTCGATTGCCGGGATCGGCTGCCAGCCTGGCCAGCAGATGCGAGCCGATGAATCCCGAAGCGCCGGTGAGCATGCAGTTCATGGGTTCACTTCCGCGCCAGCAGATTCAGGCCCACCCGCCACAGGGTCGGCGCGTGCATGAGCATGTTCGTGTAGCCCGCGTTGGCGAGCGGGCAACAGCATTCCTTGTTCTTAATGCTGCGCCGCATCGCGTCCGCCTTGGCCCCCCGCCAGATCTTGGCGAAATCGTAGTCCACGTCCCGGAGATTGCCGAGGGGTTCCGCCCGCACGCAGCAGGCCCAGACGTCCCCGTCCGGAGCGATTTGCGCGGAGGCCACACCGGCGTAGCACGGGAGGACCTGTTCTCTCCGCGCCAGCGTCTGCTTCACCAACTCGTAATATCTCAGCCGGAAAGCCCGTGCGATCCGCGCGAGGCCGACGCATTTCTGCGCCTTCATCTTGAGGATCAGAAAGTCGATCGCCTGAGTGTATTTTTCGAGGGAGGGCGTGATGCCTGTCCCGAGGGTGTCCAGCTCCACGCGCTCCTCGGCGATCTCGGTAATGTAGGAATCCGGCTCCAGGCGCATGAGTTCTTCATAAATGGCGGGGAAATCGTCGACATTGTAGTTGGAGATGACGGTATGAATGCCGATGGTCAGTTTGGGGTACCGGCGCTTGATCTCCTTCAAAACGCCGTAGGTCCGCATGGCCTTCTCGTAGTTGCCCGGCACTCCGCGGATTTCGTCGTGGCGCGTGCCAATCTGGTCCAGCGACAAGTTGACAACCACTTCGGCGCAGGGGCACGCCTCCAGAATACGCGGCAGATTCTGCTGGATCTTCTCGGTCAACAGGCCGTTGGTGGGGATGTTGACGATCCGCGGCCTGCAATGACGGCAGGCCAGGGCGCAGATTTCGGCGATGTCCGTGCGCAGGAACGGTTCCCCGCCGCTCAGGGTAATCCAATACGGATGCCGTCCGAGGGAGCGGAAGGTCTTGTCGTACTCCTCCAGCGTGAGATTCCGGGCCTTCTTCTTCCACACGTTACAGGTCTTGCAGCGCGAGTTGCAGGCGTACAGCAGGCTGACGGTCAGGTTCATCGGCAGTCGGCGGGGCATGCCGAAGCGGTAGAACCACTGAAAATGCGGGATTTGAAGCAATATCTCCTTCATTATGGCACCACTCGCTTGGTTGTCTCCGCAATATCCCACACGAAGGTATTCTTCTTGCGAACATAATAATCGTAACGTCCGAGAACCCGCCCCAAAGCCTCAAGACCGACGGCCCCCAGCGTCCAGAGCTTCGCCCGCAGGCCCTCCCGCCGAAGGTTCCGCCACACGAGCCGCCAGATTCGACCCGGATCCTGGGTGGCCACCCTATACGTATACTTGTCGCGCAGCCAACAGTGTCCCGAGGCAATGCAGCGGCGACGCATCAGAAAGTCGCGCAGGTTTTCCGGGCCCTTGTTTCGTACGATGGCCTCGGGCACATAGTTCAAGCTATATCCTTTCCGAACCAGCTCAACCTCGATGTTCGCTTCGTCGACGGGGCTCATCGGCGGGATGGCACGCAGCACGTTCCGGAAGGCCACCAGCTCGCCTAACTTGGGCGTCTGCAGCGCAATCTCGTGATGCAGTTCCCATAGCAGGTGGACCGCATGGCCGATAAACGTATCGCGCGCATTGGTCGGAACCGGATGCGCGCCGGCCATGCCGATGCGGGGGTCCTGAAACACGGCCACCAGCCGCTCCACCGTCTCGGGCTGCGGGAGGGTGTCGCCGCTCTCCAGAACACACACGTCGATCGCGGGATCGACGCCGACCAGCCACAGGTTGATGGCCGACGACTTGCCCTCCCGTTCCTTCTGGGCGATCAACCTGACACGGGCATCGCGTTGCTCGTAGGCCCTCACGATGTCGTCGGTGCGGTCCCGGCAGGCGCTGGAGACCACCACGATTTCCTTTATGATCGCCGTGGACAGCGATTGCGTCAGCAAGGCTTCCAGCAGATGGCCGATATTCTGCTCCTCGTTGAACGCCATGATGCCGACACTGCACGTTATCCTATGCTCGATCCCGGAATACCGGGACGCCTGAGCCTGGTTCATGGTTGATTCCCGCGCCATATACTCAAAGAGTATGCCATGCGCAGGTATAATGGTCCAGAAATTCTCATGCGGTCTCCGCCTCACAGGGTTCGGCGTCAACCCCACGCGCCCTACCGTTGGGACAACCCCGGTACGGCGGGAATGGTTGAGGTCTCGAAACCTTCCCGCCGCCTGCAGCCCTAATGCGAATGGCTGGACTGAACTCAGAGCCGCTTGACGTCGGGCCCCATGTTCGTTACACAAGAAGAGGAGGTATCCCATGAAGAAAGCAAAGCGGAAAATGAAGAAAGCAAAGCGGAAACAGGACCACCTTATCGTAGCGATTCACGTGACTGACCGGGTTGTGCAGGCCTCCCGGGTGCAGGCGATCCTCACCCGGCACGGCGCCAACATCAAAACGCGGATCGGGTTGCATGAACCCACCGGCCGGGGCTCGTCGCCGAACGGCGTCATTCTGCTCGAACTTGTGGGAACGCAGCGGCTGACCTCAGTGATTATCGCCGAGCTGAACAAGATCGCGGGCGTCGAGGCCAAGAGCGTGATCTTCGAGCACTGAACACGTTCCGTGGCTATGTCCGTGTGACGGAGCAGACGAGCACGCCGTGCTTTGCCTGTGAGACCGTCCGCCTGAGCACACTGTTGACCTCGATGTTCTCCCCGTGCACCTCGGCCGGCAGGTATTCGCCGGTCCATCCTCTGCCGAGGCCCTGCGTATCCACGGATTCGATGAGCACGTCCACTTCTTTGCCGGCGAATGAATCGGCGAAGGCGCTGCGTTTGCTCGTTCCCAGGTCCAGCAAAGAGCGCACACGACGGTGTTTGACCGGTTCCGGGATCTGGCCGGGCATGGCGTCGGCTCGCGTGCCGGGGCGGCGGCTGTAGGGGAAGACGTGGAGATTGCCGAAGGGCAAATCCTCCACGAGCTTCCTTGTATTCTCGAAGGCATCGTCGTCTTCGCCGGGGAAGCCGACGATGATATCGGTTCCGAGTCCGAGCCGCGGCAGGCGACGAACGGCGTATTCCGCGGCGCGCCGGTACTGGTCCGCCGTGTAGCGGCGCCCCATGGCGGCTAGGATGCCGTCGTCCCCGCTTTGAAGGGGAACGTGGAGAAAGCGGCAGAGCTTGTCGGAAACAGCCATATGGTCCACGATGGCGCGCTCGGCCGTCGTCATTTCGATGGAACTGAGTCGGATGCGGGCGATCCCCTCGACATGCTCGACAGCGATCACCAGATCAACGAGGGATCGGGCTCCGTCTCTATAGCATCCGAGGTTTGCGCCGGTGAGCACGACCTCCTTGAACCCGCACGCGGCCAGCCGGCGCGTTTCGTCAACGATCGCCTCCAGGGGACGGCTGACGGACGGGCCGCGGGCCGCGGGCACGATGCAGTAGGCGCAGCGGAACTCGCACCCATCCTGGACCTTGACCAGCGCCCGGGTGTTCTCGAAGCGAGGCGTGGCCGCGGCCGGATCGGCCGAGGGCGCCGGGAACCGGCCGGGGTGAATCGAGTGAAGCAACTCGGGGAGCGTGAATTTTCCGGCCTGCCCGACGATCAGATCCGGCGCGGCGTCCCCGCGCAACGCGTCGCCCGGAATCTCGGCGGGGCAACCGGTCATGACGACAACGGCGCCCGGCGCGAAGCGCCGCGCTTGGCGGGTTGCCCGGCGGCTGTCACGTTCGGCGTTTCGGGTAATGGCGCAGCCGTGGACGATGACGGCGTCGCAGGCGTCACCGAAGGGGACGACCTCGTAACCCGCCGCCGAGAAGCGCGCCGCCATCGCCGCGGTTTCCGCCTGATTCAGCCGACAGCCGATGGTTTTGAAGGCGGCGCGAGGCTTCAATCCTACTCCATGACCGCGCCCGTGCCGGCGCTGGTGACAAGCTGGGCGTAACGCTTGAGATAGCCGGTCGAGATGCGCGGCACGAACGGCGTTGCCGCCGCGCGGCGCGCCGTGAGCTCGTCCGCCGGCAACTCGACTTCCAGTTTGTGGCCGGGGATGTCGATCTTGACGATATCGCCGGGCTTGAGCAGCCCGATGACGCCGCCGGCGGCCGCTTCCGGAGAGACGTGGCCGATGCAGGCGCCGCGGGTTCCGCCCGAGAATCGTCCGTCGGTGATCAAGGCCACGCTTTCGCCGAGACCCTGGCCCATGATGTAGGAGGTGGGGGCGAGCATCTCCTGCATGCCGGGTCCGCCGCGCGGCCCTTCGTAGCGGATCACCACCACGTCGCCCGCCTTCACCTCGCCCTTGAGAATGCCGGCGCAGGCTTCCTCCTGCGACTCGAAGATCACGGCCGGGCCGCGGAACGTCAACATATTGGGGGCAACGCCCGCCTTCTTGACCACGGCGCCGCCCTCGGCCAGGTTGCCCCAGAGAATCGTCAGACCGCCGTCGGTGGAGTAGGGGGCCTCGATCGAGCGGATGACGTCGCTATCCTTGGTCTTTGCGCGCGCGACGTTCTGCCAGAGCGTCTTGCCGGTGACCGTCGGCGCTTCGCGGTGGATCAGGCCCGGGATCCTGCCGATCTTGCGGATGATCGCGCCGATGCCGCCCGCCCGGTCAACGTCCTCCATGTGGTACTTCGAGGACGGCGAGACCTTGCAGATGTTCGGACATTTCCGGGAGATGTCGTTGATCCGGTTCAGGTCGTAAGTCACGCCCGCCTCGTGGGCGATGGCGAGCGCGTGGAGGACGGTGTTGCTGCTGCCGCCCATGGCCATATCCGTCGCGAAGGCATTGTCGAGCGACATCTGGGTGACGATTTCGCGCGGCTTGGGTCCGCCCGCCTTGGCCATTTCCACGATGCGGCGCGCGGCCTGACGCCAGAGCGCGCGGCGGCGGGGGTCCTTGGCGAGGATGCTTCCGTTGCCGGGCAGGGCGATGCCGACGGCTTCGCACAGGCAGTTCATGGAATTGGCGGTGAACATGCCCGAGCAGGATCCGCAACCGGGGCAGGCATATTCTTCCAGCATCTGCAGCCCCGCGTCGTCGAGGCTGCCGGTGTTGCGGGCCGCGACGCCTTCGAACACGCTGATCAGGTCCACCGAGCGGCCGTCCGGGGTTTTGCCCGCGGCCATGGGGCCGCCGCTAACCAGGATCGTGGGCACGTTGGCCCGCAGGGCGCCCATGAGCATGCCGGGCACGATCTTGTCGCAGTTGGGGATGCAGATGACGGCGTCGAAACAGTGGGCCTTGATCATGGATTCCACGCTATCGGCAATCAGTTCGCGGCTGGGCAGCGAATACTTCATGCCGGTATGGCCCATGGCGATGCCGTCGCAGATTCCGATCGTGTTGAACTCGAAGGGAATTCCGCCGGCTTTGCGGATTTCGGTCTTGATGAGCTGAGCCACCTTGTTCAGGTGGACGTGGCCGGGGATGATTTCGTCGAACGAATTGCAGACGCCGATAAACGGCTTTCCGAAGTCCTCCGTCTTCAGTCCGACGGCGCGAAGGAGGCTGCGATGCGGCGCCCGTTCGAAACCCTGTTTGATCTGGTCGCTGTTCATGAGAGGTCCTTTCCGCGGTAACTCAAGCGCGAGAATATACCCCGACACTGGAGTGGGGCAAAGAACTTCTTTGGGGCCGTTGCCGCATCGTGCTTGGAAGGAATCTGAGTGAACGCCCCGCTGCCCCGTTGGCAAGCCACCGGGCGCGCCCGGACCGGTGATCAGAGCGCGTCCTTGTTGGACGCGCGCAGGTAAGCGAGAAGCTCCGCAAGCCGGGTGTCGGCGTCGTCGCTTTTCAACCGGGCGAAACGCCCGCCGGGCATTACGTACCCGCCTTCGCGACTGAGCATGATCTTGCCGTCCTCGACCTGGACGGATTGGAGCTTGCGTTCGGCGGCCGCGATCCGGATTTCGGCCAGTTGAAGCAGCCGTTGGCATTCGGGCGGAAGCGGGCCGAATCGGTCGCGGAAGGTCTTGCGCAATTCCTTGATCTCGCGGAGATAGCACGCCTCGGCAATGCGCCGGTACATGCTGACACGCAACCGTTCGTCTTCCACGTAGTTCACGGGAATCAAGGCGGCGTGTTGGGCGCCGGTGTCGGACGGCGAGAGGCTGATGAAGTCGAGCGTCATTTCGACGTCAATCACCGGCGGCACGGTCTCGCCGCGCGCGACGGCGATGGTGCGGCGCAAGAGCTGGCAGTAGAGGCCGAAACCGACCGCCGCGATGTGGCCGCTTTGTTCCGCCCCGAGAAGATTGCCGGCGCCGCGGATTTCGAGGTCGCGCAGGGCTAGGCGGAATCCCGCGCCGGCGCCGGAGTACTGCTTGATGGCCATGATGCGCTTGCGGGCGATCGGATCCACGTGGGCCTGGGTCGGCAGCAACATGTAGGCGTACGACTTGTGCTTCGACCGGCCCACCCGGCCGCGGAGCTGATACAGATCGGCCAATCCGAACCGGTCGGCGCGGTCAATGAGAATCGTGTTGGCGTTGGGGATGTCGAGCCCGCTTTCGATGAGGGTCGTGCAGAGCAGCACGTCGAACTCCCCGGCCGCGAAACGGCGCATGACCTCGGCGAGGTTCGAGGCCGCCATTTGTCCGTGGGCCACCTCCACGGCCGCCTCGGGCACCAGAGTGCGAAGCTTTTCCCTGACCCGTTCGATCGTCCGGACCCGGTTGTGCAGGTAGAAGGCCTGGCCTTCGCGGTTCAGTTCCCGCAGGATGGCTTCGCGGATGACCTCGTCGCTCCCTTGAGTGACGATGGTTTCGACCGCGAGCCGGTCGCCGGGCGGCGTCTGGAGGGTGCTGAGGTCGCGCGCGCCGGTCAGACTCATGTAGAGCGTCCGCGGGATGGGCGTGGCGGTGAGCGTAAGAACGTCCACCAGCCGGCGGAGATGTTTGAAGCGCTCCTTGTGCAGGACCCCGAAGCGCTGCTCCTCGTCAATGATCACGAGCCCGAGATCGTGAAAGGCGATGCCCGGCTGGAGGAGGGCATGCGTGCCGATCACGATGTCAACCGTGCCTTCCTTCAGTCCCTGAATTGTGCGGGCGCATTCGCGGCCGGTGCAGAATCGGCTCAACATCTCGATCCGGACCGGGAAGGGCGCAATCCGTTCGGTGAACGTCTGGAAATGCTGCTGGGCGAGGACGGTCGTGGGCAGGAGCACGGCCACCTGTTTGCCGGCCATCACGGCTTTGAAGGCGGCCCGCACGGCCACTTCGGTCTTGCCGTAGCCGGCGTCTCCGCAAAGCAGGCGATCCATGGGACGCTGAGATTCCATGTCTTGCTTGGCTTCCGCGATGGCGCGCTGCTGGTCCTCGGTTTCGACAAAAGGGAACGAGGCATCCAACTCGTGCTGCCACGCGGTGTCCGGCGGGAAGGCGAAGCCTGTTTGCGAGTCGCGGCTCGCCTGGATTTCCAGCAGGGAACCGGCCAGGTCCTGAATGGCGCGTTCGGCCGATTCCTTTTCCCGGCCCCACCGTTTGCCGCCCAGTTGGTGGAGCTGCACGAATCGTTTGCCGACGCCCACGTAGCGGGTCAGGAGATGGGCCTGGGAGACGGGGACATAGAGTTTGGCGCCGTCCGCGTACTCGATGGCCAGGGCCTCCTGGAGCCGGTTGTTGACTGTGATCTCGCGAAGCCCGAGGTAGCGGCCCACGCCATGTTCGACGTGAACGACGAGGTTGCCCGGCTCCATGTCGGTCCAGTCGCTGACGCGCGCGCCGGTCGCGGCCTGGGTGGCGGGGGGGGATGGGCGCTTGCGTTGAATCTTGCGGCCGTAGAAGTCGGACTCCGCCGTCACCACGAGCGAAAGTTCGTCGCTTCGGAACCCCTCGGACAGGGAGCCGAGGGTTGCGCGGACCCCGGCTTCCTCGAAAACGGCGCGATACAGTTCCATGAAGCGGTCGAGCGTACCCTGGCTTTCGAAGTAGGCCGTGACGGCGCAACCGCGGCGGGCGTCGCCCGCAAGGCCGTCAAGATAACGCGTTCGGGCCGCTTCGACCCGGTCCGGGTGGAAGCCGTGCATCGTCACGGCGGAGGGCACGCCTTCCACCGGCCGGAAATCCAACTCGATGGCGCGATGGGGCTTGTCGGGCGCGGCGCCCACGAAGATTTCCCGGGCGTTGCGGCAGGAGCCGACCCGCGCCTGGATTTCGGCAAGGGAACAGGCGAGGCCGTGAGTTCCGGAATCGCGGATGGCCGCTTCGTAGGTCAGCGCGTGGGCCGCGATGCTGTCGGCATCCGACCATACGACCACAGCGCCGGCGGGCAGGTAGTCGACGAGCGTGGACCGGTTCTCCGTCCGGGCGCGCATCAAACGCCATTCCGAGGCGGGTGGGAGCGTGACGGACTCGACCGGGGCGATGGACTTTTGTTCCACGGGCTCGAAGGAACGGATGGACTCGATCTCCGTGCCCACAAACTCGATTCGGAAGGGCGTCGGCGCGGTGAGGGGCCAGACGTCAAGGATGCCGCCGCGGAGGGATGACTCGGCTTGGGCCTGGACCTCCGGGACAAAGGAGTATCCCGCCGCGGCCAGGGCTTCAGCCACGACGCCGGGGTCCGCCTCGGCCCCCCGGGCCAGGCGCACGGTGTGCGTTTCGAGCGCGGACGCGGACAGCGTAAGCTCCATCAGGGCCTGGCCGCACGTGGCGACGACGGACGGCGTCTTGCCCGCGAGCAGGGGCAGGACCTGGAGCCGGGCGCCGGACGCGGCCGCGTCGGGCGACTCGGCTTTGGGGCCCGGCAGCGACTCCCAACTTGGGAAGAGGAGAGGCGCCGGGGCCTCGGGGGGCGACAAGGTCCGAAGATTGCGGTAGAATGTTTCCAAGGTCCGCGGGCCGTCGCCGATCCAGAGGACGGCGCGACCTGACAACCGGGCGAGCGCGGCGACGGTCCAGGCTTCGGCGGAGGCCGGCAGGTCGGGGAGGAGGCAGGGTTCGCCGAGGTCCAGCGGCGCCAGGCGTTCCAACAGGATCGAATCTATCTTGCGTTGATTGGGAAGGGTCATCTTTTTTTCAAGACTACAACTCCCCATGCCTTTCGTGTTTCAGGATGAATGGTTTCGAGGGCCGACCGCCGCCGGCGGGGGGGGCGGCGCCGGTGGTCCGGGGTTGACGGCCTTGATGGCCAGGCAGTCGAAAAGGACGCGGTCAGCCTGATAATGAGTGGCGGCCCTGCACAGGAGGCGCCAGGGGCCGCTTTCCACGCTTCCCGTCCGGTTGAGTGTCTCGGCCAGGCCGGGAATGCTTCCGATGACCTCCATCAAGTCGCGGTGTTGGGTGAGAACCACCGGCTTCAGGTCAGGCCCGGCGACGACCGTAACGGGTTCCATGGTGTAACCCGCGAGCGTCAAGGGGGGCGGCGAGGGCGTTGCCGCGAGTCGCGCCTCCAGGCGGATCATGCGGGCGCGAGTGTCCGGCCCCTCGGTGTCCTTGGTCGCGCTGATAAGGTCCAACAGGCGGTTGCGGATATCGTTGAGGTCGGCGGAGCTCTCCAGTCCCTTGGCATCCGGCTTATCCCTGATCGTTTTGACCAGAGACGAGATTTCCTTCAGGTAAACGTTCTTCTGGTTCTGGGGGACCAGATACATGACGACGATGCGTACGGGCTGCCCGTCCGGCGCGCCGTAGTCAATACCCGCCGGGCTCCAGCCGATCGCGCAGAGCAATTCGCCGTCGAACGGAACCCGGCCGTGGGGACAGGCCCAACCCAGCCCGAGCGCGGTATTGCCGGACCGTTCCCGATTCGCCACGGCCCCGGTAACGTCGGTCTCCGGCGGCAGGGACGGAACGGCTTCGATCAACGAGGCGAGAATCTGGAGCGCCCGTTCCTTGCCGTTTTCCGGCAGTTCGATCAGGCGGCCCTCTTGAATGGCATCGAGCAGTGTTTGCATCTCTTATTGATCTCCGAACCGGCGATGAAACCACACTTTGACGTTATGCGTCAAAACACTATAGAGGACAAGAAATCCCGCAATCCAGATCCAGTAGGCCGCAGGCAGGGGAACGAAGCCCAGCGGGCCGGCCAGGGGCGAGTACGGCAGCCAGGCTCCGACCGCCATGATGATCAGGGTGGTGAACAGCATCGGCCCCGAGGGACGGCTCTGGAGGAACGGCACCCGCCGCGTGCGGATGATGTAGACGATCATCGTCTGCGTCAGCAGGGACTCCACGAACCAGCCCGTTTGGAACAATTTCTCCGCCAAGGGCGTTGCCGCGCCGACGGCGGGCTTGACCCACGCGCTGGATTTGAACACGAACCACATCAAAGCGAACGTGGCGTAGTCGAAGATCGAACTGATGGGGCCAATGAAGAGCATGAATCGCTTGATGTTGTCCACGTTCCAGCGGCGCGGTTTGGCCACGAGTTCCTCGTCCACGCGGTCCGTGGGAATTCCGGTCTGCGAGAAGTCGTAGAGCAGGTTGTTCACGAGAATCTGGACCGGCTGCATGGGAAGGAAGGGCAGAAGATAGCTGCCGCCCAGCACGCTGAACATGTTTCCGAAGTTCGAACTGGCGCCCATGCGGATGTACTTGATGATGTTGGCGAAGACCTTGCGC
>Ga0182021_10005122_pt1 | contig 15491 bp, 12 predicted proteins | sample 612E3MmetaG_FD_120493 | JGI IMG/M metagenome (GOLD analysis project Ga0182021, IMG submission 120493) | Permafrost microbial communities from Stordalen Mire, Sweden - 612E3M metaG (Illumina Assembly) | ecosystem: Environmental > Terrestrial > Soil > Wetlands > Permafrost | place: Sweden... | reverse complement strand
TCAGGCTTCTTATGTGCTCACCGGCGAGGACAACTCTTTTAGTGGCATCAAACCGCTGCGGAATTTTGATCCGCTGAAAGGCGCCTGGGGCGCTTGGCAGCTCGCCGCACGCTGGAGTGAACTGTCGATGGATAACCAGACCTTTAGAGTCCTTGATCCCACGCAATCGGCCAGCAAAGCCAGCGCGTGGACGGTGGGCGCCAACTGGTTCCTTAACAAGAACGCCATTATTCGTACGGATCTCGAAGAGGTTATGTTTCTTGGCGGCGCAGGTTACTCAACCGGGTCAGGCGCTACCACTAAGTATTTTATAAGCAACCGTCCGAGCGAATTAGTGTTCTCTACGCGTTTCCAATTAGCATTTTAATAACCCAACCTAAGGTGATTGACTCATGAAAAATAGTATTAAAAGTGTTTTCGCGCTGATCGTGCTCGCTTTGGCGGCAGGCGGTGCTCATGCAGCGGAAGTTAAGCTGCTTAACGTGTCCTACGATCCGACCCGCGAGTTGTACAAGGATTACAATTCGGTGTTCGCCAAATACTGGAAAGCCAAAACCGGCGATGATGTGACCATCAACCAGTCTCACGGCGGCTCTGGCAAGCAGGCGCGCTCGGTATTGGAAGGCCTGGAAGCTGACGTGGTGACGCTGGCCTTAGGTTATGACGTCGATCAGCTTTATCAGAAGCGCAAGCTGATTCCTGAAAACTGGCAAACGTTGTTGCCCAACAACAGTTCGCCTTATACCTCCACTATCGTTTTTTTAGTGCGTAAAGGCAATCCGCTGCACATCAAAGATTGGGATGACATCGTCAAACCGGGCGTCAGCATCGTGACGCCGAACCCGAAAACATCAGGTGGCGCGCGCTGGAACTTTTTGGCGGCCTGGGCGTATGCGCTGAAACATAACAATAATGACGACGCTGCGGCTCAAGCCTTCGTCGGCAGGTTATACAAAAATGCGGCGGTATTGGATACCGGCGCACGCGGATCCACCACCACGTTCATCGAACGGGAAATCGGCGATGTCTTGATCGCTTGGGAAAATGAAGCCTATCTGGCGTTGAAAGAATTTGGCCCGGAGAAGTTTGAGATTGTGACGCCGTCATTGAGCATTTTGGCGGAACCGCCGGTTGCAGTAGTCGACGATATAGCCCGCAAACATGGCACTACCGAAGTGGCGACTGAATACCTGAAGTATTTGTACAGCAAGGAAGGTCAGGAAATTATAGGCAAAAACTTCTATCGTCCTACCGATCCTGAAATTGCTGCCAAGTACGCCAAGCAATTCAAGTCGTTGGAATTGGTAAAAATAGACGCCTTCGGCGGTTGGGATGTGGCGCAGAAAAAGTATTTTGCCGATGACGGCGTGTTTGACCAGATTTACGGCCCTGGAAAATAAACTGCTGTTAATCAGTCGTCCGTAGACAACCGGGAGGGTGGACAGGTTTCTTGTCCGCCCTTTGTTTTTTTTGGCTACCCACTTGAGGCGAGACAGATAACATCCCTTAGAGGGATGTTATCTGTATAGTGTCCCACTTTAAATTGGAAGCCTTTTTTGTAAAGCCGCCGTTTTCAAAGGATAAAATAATGCATACTAAAATTTTTAACGCGCGACTGATGCGCCGTACGCTGTATCTGCTGGGTTTGTTGGCGCTCGCTTCGGCCTTTACGGTCAGCGCTAAAGAATACACGCTACTGAATGTTTCTTATGATGTTTCCCGTGAACTCTACAAGGATATTAACGCCGCATTCAGCGAGTACTGGCTAAAGCAAACCGGCGATCAAGTGACGATACAGCAGTCGCACGATGGTTCCAGCAAGCAGGCGGCGGCTGTGATCGCTGGTCTGGAAGCCGACGTGGTGACGATGAATCAACAAACGGATATCGACAAGATTGCCGCAAAGGGCTTGATCAGCAAAGACTGGCGGAGCCGTTTTCCTAACAACAGCTCGCCTTACACGTCGACCACGGTATTTTTGGTACGCAAAGGTAATCCTAAAAATATCAAGGATTGGGGGGATTTGATTAAGCCCGAAAATGTCGTTATTTTGTCCAATCCTAAAACATCGGGTAACGCCCGTTACAGCTATTTGGCGGCATGGGGATATGCCTTGCGTAAGTTGGGTAGCGAAGCAAAGGCGCAGGAATTTGTCACTCAACTCTTCAAGCATGTCCCGATTTTGAGCACCGGCGGACGTGCGGCAACGAACGCCTTTATTCAGAATAATACCGGCGATGTGTTGCTGACGTTCGAAAACGAAGCGTTCTTGATTGCCAATGAGGTGGGTGCGGATAAATTTGATGTGGTGATACCATCGGTCAGCATAATCGCCGATCATCCGGTCGCCATCGTAGAGCCGGTTGCCAATAAAAAAGGCACGACCAAGATTGCAGAAGCTTATCTGGGTTTTCTCTGGACGGATGCCGGTCAGGAAATAATCGCCAAACATCATTATCGTCCGCGCAATCCTGAAATTCTTGCCCATTATGCCCAACAATTTGCCAAGCTGGAGTTGTTTTCAATTACCGACATTATTCCCGGCGGCTGGGAAGCAGCCCAGCGCATACACTTTGCCGATGGCGGCCTGTTCGATCAAATTTATACTCCTTAACGCCGATATTTTATTTATCGAACGCGGCGATAAAAAACCCGATGCCGCTCCAAAATGAGGCGGCATCGGGTTTTTTAAAATCAATACCGATACTGGTTGCATGCGTTCCCGGCTTAAAGACTCACCAGTTATCTCCTAATTAGATATGTGTATCTGATAAGATCATTTGCCAAAATGCCACCTTATCATGTAGGTCTTGACAAACTATAACGCATAAGATAATTTATACGAAAAGTAGCAACCGACCGGACAACCGGAGGCCAGCGAACTCGAAAGGGTCGCTGGTTTTTTTTTGCCAAAATTTAATTACATCAATCAGTTTACGTTTAAATTCAGAAGAGGCTGATATGTCACATTGTTACAAAAACAATTTCCACTCCACAAGAAAAGCGTCACTGATGCGCCTTGATTTTATCATCGACGTTGTGTTGTTTAATTCAGATGGATTTGCCGCATGAACGATACCGTTAGTCTAAACAGCCATTATGATTGGGGCATTGATGCACTGGTTACACGACTGCGTGAACTGCGCGTACAATCATTGGAAATCCGCAGTCGGCGCGACAAGCCGCCTAAGCTGCCGTCCCGAAAAGAACTGCATAAAATTCTGGAAGCTTTAAGCGCGGTGTTGTTTCCCAATCGCCTAGGGCTACCTGACCTGAACGACGAAGGCATCGATTACTTTGTCGGACATACTCTGGAAACTTTGCTGCGCGAGCTTTATACGCAAATTCGCAGGGAATTGCAGTTTATTTCCGGCAATCCCGGCATCGATAACGCCGCGCATGAACAAGCGATCAGTATTGCCCGCGAGTTTGCCGCGCAGTTGCCTTTGGTCAGAAAATTACTCGACACCGATATACAGGCGGCATTTGAAGGCGACCCTGCCGCGCGCAGTCCTGACGAGGTGCTGGTTTGTTATCCGGGCATTACCGCCATCATCCATCACCGACTGGCGCATATCCTTTACAAATTAGGTGCGCCGCTGGTGGCGCGCGTTATCGCCGAGATTGCCCATTCCGCTACCGGCATTGATATACATCCCGGCGCACAAATCGGCGAGAGTTTTTTTATCGACCATGGCACCGGCGTGGTCATCGGCGAAACCGCAGTGATTGGCCGCCATGTCCGCGTTTATCAAGCCGTTACACTGGGCGCCAAACGCTTCCAGAAAGACGACAACGGCATGCTGGTCAAAGGCAATGCCCGGCATCCTATCGTTGAAGATGACGTCGTCATTTATGCGGGCGCCACCATCCTGGGCCGCATCACCATCGGCCAAGGCTCGACCATCGGCGGCAATGTCTGGCTAACCCACAGCGTACCTCCTGACAGCAATATTACTCAGGCTTATGTGCGTAGCGAATTGTTCCATGATGGCGGTGGAATATAGATTTAAAGTTTAACCGTTCCCACGCTCCGGCGTGGGAACACATCCGGCAACGCCGGAGCATCAACAGTATTGATCCTAGGCTTAAGCCAAGGATCAATACTAAATATATTTACATAAACCACAATAGGAAAAAGTCATGACCGATATACATGAAGGCCAAGCCCATACCGCATTAGGCGATGTCGCCGCGCGTACCTTGGCGAATGCCACCAAAACAGTACCTATGCTGTCAACCATCACTCCCCGGTGGTTGGTGCATTTATTACAATGGAAACCACTGGAAGCTGGTATTTACCGGGTCAACAAGGTCAAGAATGAAAATGAACTCTTTGTTGATTGTTCCAGCCTTGATGAAAAAATACTGCCGCAAACCTTCGTCGATTACGAAGAATGGGGCCGTGAATACCGTTTGAATGCGGTTAACACCGTACTCGACGTGCATACTCGTATCTCCGATTTGTACAGCAGCCCGCACAACCAAATCCATGAACAGCTGCGTTTGACTATCGAAACCATCAAAGAACGTCAGGAAAGCGAGCTGATTAACAATGCCGAATATGGCTTGCTTAATAACGTAGCGCCTGCACAACGGGTGCAAACGCGTACCGGCGCGCCTACGCCTGATGATCTGGATGAACTTATTGCCCGCGTTTGGAAAGAACCTGCGTTTTTCCTGGCTCATCCGCAAGCGATAGCCGCATTCGGTCGTGAATGCACCCGTCGCGGCGTACCGCCTGCTATCGTTACGCTGTTCGGTTCGCAATTTTTGACTTGGCGCGGACTGCCTATCATTCCGTCTGATAAGCTTAAAGTAGTTAAAGGCAAAAGCAATATCTTGCTGTTGCGCACCGGCGAAAGCCGTCAAGGGGTGGTAGGTTTATATCAACCTAACCTGACCGGCGAACTGAGCATGGGCCTTTCAGTTCGTTTCATGGGCATCAATCACAAAGCGATTGCCTCTTATCTCATCTCGCTGTATTGCTCGCTGGCGGTGCTGACTGATGATGCGCTCGGGGTACTCGAGAATGTCGAAGTAGGCAAATATCATGAATACAAGTGAATTTGAATCATCCCATTTAACGCAACCGGATTTTTCTGCATCGCTGCCCGATGTCGAGCAGTTGACTAAGCTGGCCAATGAGCTATTTTCGGCATTGCCCTGCGATGGTTCGAGACTGGGCATTGCAGCTTCCGCAGTGCCTGGTGGATCGGCATCACCCTTAGCTGGTCTCGGTAAAATCGGCGCGCCTGCGCAAGACTTCGGTCTGCCGGGCGAAGCGGCTTTGCGGCAGTTGTTTGCGCCGCGTAAGCCGTCTTTCGAAAGCGTTCCTGACAGTCTCGATACGGGTTCGGTTTTGGGTAATCCATCTCCGACGACGGCATCGAGTTTATCCGGTTTTGATAAATCGGTGCTGGCGGGTATTTTGCCGAATGACTTCGGTCTGCCTGGAATCGCCGAGTTGCAAAAGTTGCTGGTTTCGCGCACGCCTTCGGGCAGTCATCTGCCCGGAACCTTTGATGCGCAAGCACTACCTTCCGCTCCGGCTTCGTTGACAAAAGTTCAGGGGCTGGCAGATAACGGCAATCCAGCAACGGCTAGTCTTACACCGCAGGTTTTTGAAGCCCAAGTGCAAAAGCTTTTTGCCACCGAACCTTCGACGACTGAGAGCCTTGCGAAAAATGCGACGGAAACTTACGGTTTAGCCGGTACGCCGACTGATTTCGATCCCTCGTTGATAGCCGGTTTGTCACCGGAGGTCTATGGACTGCCGGGCGAAGCGGAACTGCTAAAACTGTTCGGGGCATTTTCGGCGCCGTCCATTAGTGTACCGGCTAGCGTGGAGCCAGGGCCGTCGTTTTATTTTCTCGATGAATTGAAAAACGGCGGCTATAATGCGCCCGCATTGGGTTCAGCTCATCCGCCCTTTGATGTGCATGCCGTGCGCAGGGATTTTCCGATATTAAAAGAACGGGTTAACGGTCATCCCTTAGTCTGGTTTGATAATGCGGCGACGACCCAGAAACCGCAGGTGGTGATAGATCGGGTTTCGTACTTTTATGAGCACGAAAATTCCAATATCCATCGTGCCGCGCATGAGCTGGCGGCGAGGGCAACCGATGCTTATGAAAAAGCGCGGGATACCGTTGCGCATTTTTTGAACGCGTCGTCTTCCGAGGAGATTATTTTTGTCCGGGGCACTACCGAGGGCATTAATCTGGTGGCGAAAAGTTGGGGTCAGCAAAATATCGTTGCAGGCGATGAGATCGTCATTACCTGGCTGGAACATCATGCCAATATTGTTCCGTGGCAACAGTTGTGCGCCCTGACAGGTGCAAAGTTGCGCGTTGCTCCGGTCGATGAGGATGGTCAGGTGTTGTTGGGTGAATATCAGAAATTGCTCTCTTCACGCACCAAACTGGTGTCGTTTACGCAAGTCTCCAATGCACTCGGCACGGTGACCCCTGCGCAGGAAATGATTGCCATGGCCCATCGGGTCGGCGCCAGAGTATTGCTGGATGCCGCGCAATCGGTTTCGCATTTGCAGGTCGATGTCCAGGCGCTGGATTGCGATTGGTGCGTGTTTTCCGGACACAAGATCTTCGGCCCTACCGGCATAGGCGCGGTCTATGGTAAGGCCGAGTTGCTTGAATCCATGCCGCCGTGGCAAGGTGGCGGTAACATGATAGAAGATGTTACCTTTGAGAAAACCGTCTATCAACCAGCGCCTGCCAAATTCGAAGCGGGTACCGGCAATATTGCCGATGCCGTAGGTTTGGGGGCGGCACTGGAATATCTGACAAAAATCGGCATCCATAATGTCGCGCGTTATGAGCATGAGTTGCTGGTTTATGGGATGGAAGCGCTTAAAAGTATCCCCGGCTTGCGTCTCATCGGCACGGCAGCGGAAAAAGCCAGCGTGTTGTCGTTTGTGCTGGCGGGGCACAGCAATCAGGAGATTGGTGTCGCTTTGAATAAGGTGGGTATTGCCGTCCGTACCGGGCATCATTGCGCACAGCCTATCTTGCGCCGTTTTGGCCTGGAAAGCACGGTACGTCCTTCACTGGCGTTCTACAACACCTATGAAGAAATTGACCTGATGGTCAGCACGGTTAAACAGATTCAGGCAGGCAACGCTCCTCATTAACCTGCCGGTATGTGTGACTTCAGTTATAGACACCGACTCTTGTGCAGGAGCCGGTGTCTATGATTTTAGGTGATTCTCCATCATCAGCGATCTTATCGGGTGAGGAAAAGTAAAAACAAATGAGCTTGGGCTTGGCATTAAATGTGGGTTGAATTCATTTTCGATTGCCAATAAACGGATCAGGCTCGGCATCTGGCTCATACGGTTTCAGGGGTTCGTCTGTAGTCCAAATATGCACCCTATTATGTGGTTTCTTTAGGTTTTCAGCCTCTAATATGACGGCTGAATCGGTTAAACCTAAACCTTGCTGTACAAATTTATTGGAAAAACTTTCCAAGCTGTTACTTAATTCACTTGCTGTAGCAAAAGCCTCACACGGTATGATATTAATGAATGTTTCTTTAGGATCAATTCCTTGCTGGACAGTCTTAGAAAATTTATTTGCTAATTCCAATCGCTCATAACCATTATCGACATGGGCGATGTGATTTGCCAGTTCAAATAATACAGGAACAGGAATATACAAATTATGGTGTTGAGTTTCGGCATCACTGAATCTACGTTTAATTTCTTTCGCGTCTGATTCATTGAAACGCTTTGGAACTCTAAACAATTCCAGCAGATACCCCGTATCAATGACAATGTAGGTAATCATTAAAATAAATCCAACCACGCTTGCGCTTTTTGCTTTTGCTCCTCTGCGAAGTTGGGCATTAAATAAGTTTCTAACACATTACGGGTTACTAAATCGCCCAGCGAGCCTTTTTGTAACAGCACATCCGAATCGGGAAGATCTGATAAGGCAGTCAATTTATCGGCTTGTTCCTGGTGGTCATAATGACAAATCACGACACAACCCAATTGTTCAGGAGTCAAACCATTTAATGTGGCGGGATTATGCGTAGTCACTAACACATTCAAATTACGCCGATGACTGCATTCCCATATCGTATCAACCAATAATTTAACGCGCGAAGGATGCACGCCGTTATCTAATTCCTCAATAACCATTCTTGAATGTTCGGGTATAGTTTCCAATGCTGTTAAGATAGCCAAGGTGCGTAACGTACCATCCGACAATAAACGGGCGTCAATAATAGCCCCGTCTTCCCGTTTTAAAGCCAGCAAGACATCATTAGCTTGCGTGGTGATAAATTCAAAATCAACAAAAGGCTCTTCGGGTAGTTGTTTTAATTTGTCTAATAACTTCGACAATAAACGTTGTGATTCTTCACGACTTTCATCCTTGATTTTAATTCCATATAGCACGGCTGAAAGATTTGAACCGTCTTTGTTTAACTGGCTAGCGCCGATTCTTTCATATTGACGCATGAGATGGGGATGAAGGTCAAAAACAAAGGCCGATATTAAATGCCATTTAACTGTATCGGCAAGTTCAATTGCTTCACGAATCGCACTGTCTTTAACCTTTTTATCATAAAGCTGTGTGGTAATAGTAGGGTTATAACGTGACAAAACTGAACGGTCAGCAGATAATTTTAAAGAAGGTTTATTACGCCCTCTGGAGAAATTATCATAGCTAACATTTAAAACATCTGCTAATAGATTAGCTTCAAAATAATCTCTTTCATTAAGTTTTAATTGTTCCCTGAGAATGCTAAGTTGCTCTATGAAAGAAACACTAATATTATAATCAACAATGGGATTGTTATTTTGTTTAAGATAAATAGCATTAAAACCTAGACCAAAATAGTTTTGTTGATTATTTTTCCTCATACATCCTTGCAACCCTCCACGAATTTCAAAGGTGCTGCCGCTACCCCGCCCTATATCACTGATTTCATATAAAGGCCGTCCGCTTGCCAGTTGTGCTAATAATTCCATGCCTTCAATAACATTGGTTTTACCCGACCCGTTGCGACCAATTAATAAAGTCATAGGACGCATTAAGTCGATTTGAGCGTTTTTGAAGCCTTTAAAATTATAAAAATAGTGCATGATAGCGTCGTCTCAGGATTAAAAATCTATGCGCGAAAAGTAAAAGGGTGAACACCGTTCACCCTTTTTTAACCGCTTTATTCAGCCGTTTCTTTCTGCTTAAGCAACAAATAATCCAACCATAAATTAGATAATTTTTCCTGCACTGTATTTTGCCGTAAGCGGGCATTTAAATGCGGGAAGTCGACCTTATCCAGGTCCTGATCCTGGTTGTAGCAGGAATAAACGAAGGTTTCTTTACCTGTTTCTGGATCGACGTGTTTGCACATACATTGGGCGCAGATGCCTTTCATCATGCACTGCATCGGCGAGTTGATGGAGCCGACGGCGTGATGGGCTTTGTTGAGGTACGGTTTTAACACATCAAAACGGGCAGATTTTACCGCCGCCATCATGCGGTCTGAACCGATGACGATGAGGTGGTCAACATCCGCCAGCGATATGGGTTGTTCGCCCAACTCGCCGGTTGCGTAAGCGAGCATACATTCCAAAATATTGCCGACAAAGGTTTTATCTTGCGGACGGGTCGGCACGATGGCCTGTACGCCGTCGCCTTTATCGACCGACCAGATAATCAGGTCGGCAGCCGCTTCCACGTCTTCGACTTTGAACCTGTCCTGGGCGAATTTATAACCCGCAAAATAAATAACGCGATTGCCCGCCGCCCGCATTGCTTTACCGATAGAAAACAACACCGCATTGCCCAAGCCGCCGCCGAGCAACAGCACGGTTTCGTTCGTGGGTATTTCAGTCGGCGCCCCCGTCACACCCATAATAACCAGCGGGTCGCCGACTTTCCAGGTGGCGCAAAGGCGCGAAGAGGAGCCCATTTCCAGTGCAATCAGGGAAATCGTGCCTTTCTCTTTGTCTACTTCAGCGCCGGTCAGCGCCAAGCCTTCCGCAACTAAATTTGAGCCTTCAACTGTTGGCGCAAAGGCTTCATAGTTTTGTACACGGTAAAACTGTCCCGGATGGAATTTTTCAGCGGCCAGCGGCGCTTTGACCACCACTTCGATAATGGTCGGCGTCAGCCGGTTGATGGCGACGATGGTGGCTTTAAAGTTGGCGTCCAATTGATTGAACAAAACCTTTAAGGCAGCGTCTCGTTCCGGTTGTTGCGCAGGATTTAAGCTCGCCAATTGCTGTTCGAACAACTTAACGATGTATGGATAGCCATTTTTGGCGCTGGACATCGCTTTAACCACGTTGCCTGCATAGACGGGATGGTTGTCGCCGTAAAAGCTGATGAATTTTCCGTCTTTTTGATAAGATGTCAGCGGCGCAGGTTTGCCCAGCTTAGGGAAGGCTTCATCGTGCATGGGGATCAAGTTAACGCCGTCGTTGTTGAATTCCGGCTCATGGCGTTGGAAAAACCATTTATCCATGACAAAGGTATCGGGATATTCGCTTTGATAAATCGTGTTGGGCGAAGTACCCGCAGCGACGTATAAACTGCGCAACGGTACGTTAATGGTTTGCCCTGAACTTTTCCAACGACCGTCTTCCGACACCAGTTTTTCAAAATCGACGGCATTCAAATGCCCGTATTCATCGGCGTGTGCGCTGAGCGGACTCATGCCTTCGGCCAGGGCGATGCCTTCTTCCAGGGCTTTGACAATTTCTTCGTGATTTTGCCGATACGCAGGCGCGTCGACTATACCTTTACGATAAAACAGCGTGACGCCACCCCAGGCTTCCACCAGCGGCTGGAAATCAGGCTGTTCGCCCTCGGCTTCTGCGCGTAGGCGTTCGGCGTGTATGGCTTTGCCGTGCGCCAGGAATTCATCCAGGATAATGGTTTCTTCTTTATCGTAACGTTTGCGTACCGTTTCTTCACCATACACCGCGACCAAGGTGTCATACCGATGCAGGATTTTTTCAACCTGCACCGGATAATACGCCATCAGTTCCGTTGCGGTATCCATTGCTGTCAAACCGCCGCCGATAACGCCCGCAGGCAGCCGCACCTGCAAGTTGGCCATAGACGAGGACTTGGCCGCGCCAGTCAATTGCAAGGCCATCAAAAAGTCCGAGGCCTTGCGGATGCCGCGCATCAGGTTGTTTTTAATATCAATAACGGTAGGCTTGCCCGCGCCGGATGCGATACAAATATGATCGAAACCCATGTTCCAGGCATCGTCTATGGTAATCGTACCGCCGAAACGTACGCCGCCGTAGGCCCGAAAAGCTTGCCTTCTTTGCAGGGTCAGGTAGATGACTTTCAGGAAGTTTTTGTCCCAGCGCACGGTGATGCCGTATTCGGCCACGCCGCCGAAACCTGCCAGGATGCGTTTGTCCAAATCTTCGTATAGATCGTTAAAATCGACGATAGGCAGCGGCAGCGTATTGGCGTCGCCGGTCAAGGCCACCGGCAATGGTTCCAGTTTTAAACCATCAATACCGGCAACGCCGAAACCTTCATTGAGCAAATAATGGCTCATGGTGTAACCGGCAGGGCCTAAACCGACCACCAGCGCATTTTTGCCGTTATAAGGCAGCATGTGGGGGCGTTTGACGTTAAGCGGATTCCAGCGGGTGAGCAAACTGTATATTTCAAAACCGTAAGGCATGAACAACACATCGGTCAGCACATTGGTTTCAATTTGCGGAATATCGACGGGGTCGGTTTTTTGATAAATACAGCCTTTCATGCACTCGTTGCAAATACGATGCCCGGTACCGGGGCACATCGGATTGTCGATGATGATGATGGCCAATGCGCCGATATTGTCGCCTTGGCGTTTGACCAGGTGCATTTCCGAAATCTTTTCATCCAGCGGACAGCCTATCGTGGTTACGCCCAGCGGGTCGACTTTAAATGTTTCGGTTTTCTTGTTGCGCATGCCTTTGGAGCAGGAATCGGTGTCGCGCTCATGGCAATAGATGCAATGATTCACTTCCGACAATACCTGCCGTTGATTAAAGCGCGGATCGGTCAGTTTAAAACCGTCGCGGCGGCGGCGATGTTCCAGTTCGCCCATCCAGGCGGTAAATTCGCCGCGATCGACGGTATCGTGTTCCACCAAATGATCGAAATCGCGTTTTTCGGGAAACTTAAAACTCAGCCAGTCGGCGACCACATCGTTATCCTGCTGGGCGATAAAGCTCCAGCGTTGCACGATGTCCATCAAGCCGCTAACCAATTCGGCAGCCTCAGGCGCATTGATGAGATCATTAAACTCAGTCGCCGCCAATTCATGCGCCGCCAATTTAGCGCGTAGTGCCGCGACTTGTTCGTCCGCATTTTGACAGTCGCCGACTTTGCCTTTAGCCAGCAACTTGTAATGGCTGGACAGCAAGCCGATAACAGCGCCGACGCGCGCCACGCGGTGTTCGGCGTCGTCGTCCTGGTTGGCTTCGGGAAAAGCGGCCTCTATCAGCAAATCAAAACGGTTCAGGATAGAAGAAACCGCCCAATCGTCGGTATCCTGGCCTTTAAAGACCACGCCCAACTTTTCTACCACCTCATTCTTATAGGTAAAAATGCTGTCGATTTCGTCTTTGATATTGGCGGCTTGCGCTTGATGTTGCTCTGTCACATTGAACAATTGCGCCACAAACTTGCCGACGTAAGGCCCCATGTTCACCAGTAAATCGGAAATATCCTCCGGTTTCAGTCCCACACCCTGGTTTTGGCGATAAGCGGCAAATTTATCATACAGCTCGACATCGTGATGTTTAACCGACGCATCAAACACATTCAGCAAGTCTTTTAGGCGTGCGGCATCGTATAAATCGGCGTAAGTGAAGCTGGGTATTCCAAGGGTAAGAGTGTGTTGTTCCATAATACTTAGGTTTAATTAGCTTACGTCTGTGCAAACAGCTCACTAAAAGCAGGGGCTGTGATGACAGATAGGGTTACTGGAAGGGGTTATTCAACGTCTCATTGTAAGGAAATATGAGTATTTTTGCCACTGATAATGTTTAGCGGCGGTTACACTTATGTATTATTATGAGGCGTCTTTATTCGTGGGTAGTCTGTAGGCAAAATGATGTCCTACCGGAGAGATTGCACTTTTAAATACGGCAACTGATGCTTGCTGTTTCCAGTTGTCATATAATGCGTCGCTTAGTTTTTAAGTTCACAAATCTGGAGTTACTATGAAGAAATTTATGTTGTTTGTATCCGTTTTACTGTCCTTTTTTACCGCAGCCGCATTCGCACACGGCCCCGTGCGTCAAAAAGCCGAAGAGCAAATCACTATTAATGCGTCTGCCGAAAAAGTTTGGGCCATTATCAAAAATTATAATGATTTGTCCTGGCTGCCTGCTATAGCCAGCACTAGCGCCGAGGGCGGCAATAAAAAAGGCGCAACGCGTGTACTGACCTTAAAAGATGGCGGCACTATTACTGAAGAGCTGAAAAAGTATGATGAGGCAAAAATGTCTTATGGCTATAAAATTACCGACATGAGTACCGCAAAAACCATCACCCACGCGGGCGTTGAAGAAAAAGTGCCGGTATTGCCGGTGGATAATTACTCCGCAACGATTGAAGTGGAAGCTAAAGGCGATACCTCGGTTGTTAATTGGACGGCCGGTTATTACCGCGCTTACACCAACAACAATCCGCCGGTGGAAATGAACGAAGAAACTGCCAATGCCGCCGTAGGAGGCATTTTGAAAGCCGGTTTGTCCAATCTGAAAGCCTTGGCTGAAAAGTAAGGATTAGCCCGGTGTTTTTTGTGAAATGCCAAGTTGCAGCGATAGTCGTCGCTACAACTTTTTTTACTGTGCCCTTGGCGGCTGCGCCTTTCGCGTACATCAGCAATCAATTGGATGACAGTATTTCCATTATTGACAGCGAACAGGGCAAGGTGGTCGCGACTGTTAGAGTGCCCGGCAAACCTGCCGGGGTAGCGGTTGCGCCTAAGGGTGATAGGGTCTATGTTAGTACGCCCGAAGCCAAGGGTTTCGCCGTTTTAGATGTAAAAAAAGGCGAGCTTATTGCTAAAGTCGCGGTGAGTGACGGCGCATTAGGCATTACCACAGGCCCTGACGGTAAACGGATTTATGTGGCGGATTGGTATAATAACAATGTCGATGTTGTAGATGCCGACAGCCTTAAAATTATTAAAACCATCCCGGTAGGCGAGTCGCCGTCAGGCCTAGCGGTCAGCCCCGACAATCATTGGCTGTATGTCGCCAACCGGCTCAGTAATTCGGTGTCCAAAATTGATCTGTTCAAGCTGACGGTCGCCAAGACCGTGTTAGTCGGCTCGCATCCTTTCGGGCTTACCATTGATGGCAGGGGCGAACGCATTTATGTCGCCAATGTACAAAGTGATAATGTGACGGTGTTGGAAACCAATCGCATGCTGCCTATTGCTACCGTAAAAGTTAATGCACAGCCTTATGCCACGGCCTTGGCGCTTAATGAAAGCCGTTTATTGGTGACTAATCAGGATGATGGTTCCGTATCGGTTATCGATACCGAAAGCTTAAAAGAAATCGCGTTGATTGAAGTAGGCAACAAACCTGAAGGGATTGCAACGCATCCCGATGACCGGCATGTGTATGTGGCGAACTGGTTTGACAGCACGGTGTCGGTGATCGATGCTAAAACTTTGAAAGTGATTGATACCATTAAAACCGGCAAAGGCAGTCGTGCATTCGGGCAATTTTTCGGTAAATAAAATTTTACTGCATCGGATGGCCTGTACCGTGATCTAAACGTTGTTTGCGTATTTGACCGATATTGCTAAACTTAACTGCGACTACCACTTACTTGAGAATAAAATGGCTGAAACTGTAGATGAATTGACTGTAACGTATGAAGATGGCGGCATAGAAACAGTTAAAGAACTGGATAAAAAAGTGCTGACCAAAGGCGCGTGGGCTACGGTGATGTACCGTTATCAGGACTGGAATCGGGCTAAAGAAGAATACGGCCCCGATAAATACACCATTCGTCGTTACCAAAAACGCAATGGCGAATATCAGCAAAAATCAAAATTTAATATTTCCAGCAAAGATCAAGCGAAAAGTATCATCGCGGCTCTGGAAGAGTGGATAGGCAAAGAATAGCCAGTGGGGAGGGTGAATAATGGAGAAAATACAGCTAACGCAAGCACTCTGTCGAAAACATCAGACATAAAAAAACCCTGGTCACCGGTGGTGACCAGGGTTTTTCGCAATTAGATGATAGTTACTTCTTCTGCTTGCGGGCCTTTTTGGCCTTGAGTAACAGTAAACTGTACTTTTTGGCCTTCATCCAGCGATTTAAAGCCGGAACTGTTGATGTTACGAAAGTGAACAAAAACGTCAGGGCCGCTTTCTTGTTGAATAAAACCAAAACCTTTTTCGGCGTTAAACCATTTAACTGTACCAGTAGTCATTGTGTAGTCCTATATGAAATATGTAATAAAGCCTCAAGAGG
>Ga0182021_10005119_pt1 | contig 15493 bp, 16 predicted proteins | sample 612E3MmetaG_FD_120493 | JGI IMG/M metagenome (GOLD analysis project Ga0182021, IMG submission 120493) | Permafrost microbial communities from Stordalen Mire, Sweden - 612E3M metaG (Illumina Assembly) | ecosystem: Environmental > Terrestrial > Soil > Wetlands > Permafrost | place: Sweden... | reverse complement strand
TCTAGGAGGTCGCCATGTCCGCCACCCCTTCCCGCATGGTTTCGCTTGGCACCAAGATGCCGAGCTTTTCGTTGCCCGACACAGTCAGCGGCAAGACCATCGATGCCTCGTCGCTGGCGGGCCGGCCGAGCGTCGTCATCTTCATTTGCAATCACTGTCCCTTCGTCAAGCACATCCGGGTCGGGCTGGCCGCGTTCGGCCGCTTCTGCCGCGAGCGGAACGTGCCCATGGTCGCCATCAGCTCGAACGACGCCGCCAGCTATCCCGCCGACGGGCCCGACGCCATGGTCGCGGAAGTGGTACAGGCCGGCTACGTGTTTCCCTACCTCTATGACGAGTCGCAGGCCGTGGCTAAGGCCTTCGACGCCCGCTGCACGCCGGATCTCTTCATTTTCGATCGCGACGGCAAGTTGGCCTATCGCGGGCAGTTCGACGACGCGCGGCCCAGCAATCAGATCCCGGTCACCGGCCGCGACGCCCGCGCCGCCGTCGAGGCGTTGCTGGACGGCCAGCCGCCCGCCACCGAGCAGAAAGCCAGCATCGGCTGCAACATCAAGTGGAAAGCCCCACTTCCAGCCTCGCCCCGCGCAGCGGGCGAGGGCGCGGCGAAGCCGCGGGGGATGGGGTAGGGCGGGGTGGACCCGAAGTGCCCCGGGCTGAGAGGCCGCCGCCCGGAGGGCGGCGGGTGAGGGGCCGGGGTGAGGAGTCTGCCGGGTGTGGAGAATGTCTAAGGTCACGGATTGTGACCTTAGAGGTGATCGCAAATTGCGATCACCTCGTCGTCGTTCTCGGCCGAAGAAGAGTGCGTTGCCTTTTGAGGTCAAAAAGTGTGATCTCAAATTGGGGCACACCGATCTGCGTTCGGGCTACAGCACCTGATACTGGAGCCCCACCGCGACCGAGGGGTACACGTTCTGCTCGCCATAGAGATTCTTGTAGAAGGGGATCTGTCCGCGGGCAAAGACCCACAACGCGCCAGCGGCGTTGAAGTACACGCCGGGCGCCAGCGACAGTAGCGTGCCGCCGGTGTTGCCCTGGGTGCTGCTCGATGTGTCGCCGGCGTCGGTGACTTTGTCGACCCGCGCGTAGCGGCCATCGATGCCCAGGTCGAGGGCGAGGGTGGGCAGCGGTCGGTACTGCCCGTGCACGCTCCACAGGGCGGCGTCGCCGAACTTGTACTTGCTGCCGTCGAAATACGTACCGGTGGTTCGCATACGATAGGAGAGATCGGCGAAGCCCAGCCAGTTGACCTGCTCGAAGCGATAGTGAAGGCCGAGGAACGGTCCCCAACTGCCCGTGCCGAGCTGTCCGTGGGGATCCACGGGAGCCACGGTGACGACGCCTGTGCTTGGGTCGGTGGTGGTCATCTTGGCGTCGTTGGCCCCGGTTGGCATCATGACTCCGCCCGCGAGCGCGAGCTCCTGCACGCGACCGCGGCCGAGGTTGATGGCGCGCCAGAAGGCGTAGCGTGCTCCGAGCTCGGCGTCGCCGATGCCGGTGAGCTGGGAGTCGGTGAGGTCCGTGCCACCGCCCACGGTGTGGATGGTCTTGTCCAGCACCGGCAGTGTCGCGATGAGGGACAGCCAGCTGATCGGCCGGTAGACGGCATTAAGACGGAAGGACCACTGCGTGAGCTGGTCAGTGTAGCCCGCCTGCCCGTCGGTGCCCGCGTCCACGCGCAGGTACTCGGTGTCGAGCTGCAAGCGCAAGGTGCCGTTGATGGCCGCCGGGTCGCTGGCCGCGAGCAGCGGATCGCCGCACCCGCAGATGGAGCAGGCTTTGGCAGCGGGGAGCGACGTGAGGGAAGCCCCCGCGGATAGAACCGCGCTAACCAGCCAACTCAATCTTGCCGTCTTCGTCATGGCCCTTGGATGACGCACTCAAATATAGGTTACGGCCCAATTGGGTTCGCGAAGACCAGGCGGCGATGTCAGCGCAGGGCGAACACAATAGGCATGACGATGTGAACCGTCTCGCCGGCTCGGGGTAGAGGCGCCGCGCGCTCGACAGCCCGCAGGGCGCTGCTGTCGAGAGCCGCGTAGCCTGAGCTGGCGTGGATGCGCACGTCGCGGGCTTGGCCATCGTTCTCCAGGACGAAGGTCACGATGACCTTGCCCTGCCAGCCCATGCGACGGGCGATGTCGGGATAGACCACGCGGCGTAAGATGGCCTCGCGCAGGCGGTCCCATGGCGGGCTGCCCGGTTCCCATCCCGCGGCTCGGCCGCTTCCGGCCGGCGCTGGCGATGCGGGTGCTGGTTTGCCGCTGGAAACGGCGGTGGTCGCCGCTGGTCCGTTCGCAGGCGGTGAGGCACCGGCGGAAATCTCGACGGCGCCGGATTCGTCCGCGACGTTCAAGGCTCGCTGGCCGGATGCCTCGTCACGGATCTTATGCGCGGGAGGTTCGTTGGGGCGTGCGGCTGGCGAGGCAGGGGCGACGGGCGGGACGGGCGCCCGCGTGGGCCTAGGGATTGGGTTGGTGGCGCGCACGACCTGGGGCAGCGCTGGTCCGGCAAGCGGCGGCGGTGATTCGTCCATCACCCGAATCACGACGGGGGCCGCCTCGGGAGAGGCCGACGCGGTCCTTGGCGGACGCACGCATAGGAGAACGAGCGCGAGGCAAAGATGGGCCAGGAGCGAAAGCGCGAAGCCTTCGCGCAGGCCGATGCGATTTTCCCTTGTATTGGTTTCTAGGGTCGTGCTACCAAGCGTAACACGAAAGTATATAACCGTGCTACCAGCGTTTGAGCGCGTCGCGCCCGCTGGATTCCGCAGACCATGAAAGAGGATCGACATGAAGACCATCGCGTGCGTGCTGACCGTCCTTTCCTTCTCGATTCCAAGTGCAGTCTGGGCAGCTGACGCGGCGGTTCCGGCGGATCCCGCGGAAGCGAAAGCCAGCGTGCCGGCGCCGGCCGAACGCGCTTCGCCAGTGGGCGCGGACGTCGGGACGGCCACGGCCGCGCCAGCGGCTCCGCACGCCGCGACAGTGGCAGCGCCGGTTGGGCCGCCGAATCCGGTGGCAACGCCCGCGATGGTCGCCGCGCCCTCCGTGGAAGCTCCAGCGCGCGCCACGAAGCAGCCCGCTCCTCGCGAGCTACCCGCGATCGTCGTGACCGAATCGAAGATCGATCAGCCCCAGGAGAATGTCACCCAGAGCGTCCGGGTGCTCTACGCCGATGACATTGCCGAGCGGCCCGAGAATCAGCGCAATCTTTCCGAGCTTCTGCGCTACGAGCCGGGCGTGTTCATCCTGCCGCTGTCGCGCAATGACGCCAACTGGGGCTCGTACGGCGGGCAGGGGCCGAAGTACAACGTGCATCTCCTCGACGGCCTGCCGGTCGACTCGTTCGTGGATGACATGAGCCTGGATGCGTGGGCCTTCGAGCGCGTCGAATCGCATCGTGGCCCGGCCTCGGTCATGTATTCCAACTATCTCACCGCGGACTTCGCTGGCAACGAGTCGCCGCTGGCGGGCGTGACCAACTTCGTGCTGCGCGAGCGGGCCGACACAGCCGCCACGCGTCTCATGGCCGGGTTTGGCTCGTACGACACGCTTGCTGGCAAGCTGTACCATCAGGACCACGCCGGGAACCTCCACTACTTCTTCGGCGCGAGCTACGAGAAGTCTGACTACACCGGATATGGCGCCCCGCCATCCTGGCTCGATACCATCAAGGATCCCGAGTATCTCAAGACCAAGGTGTACGCGAAGCTGACCTATTTCCTGGGCCGCGACGATCACAAGGTGTCGCTGTTCGCCCAGCCCACCTCGCATTCGGGCGATCTTGGACGCCCCAATCGCGCCTTCCTCAACGCCTACGACACCGTGAACGCCACCTACGCCAACCAAATCAACGCCTGGCTCGGCGCCCAGCTCAAGGCCGGGCTACGCTCCTACGACCGCAAGTGGGGCTCGGACAACTACGACTCGAGCAATCCCGCCCCGGTGGCCAATCAATTCGCGCTGACCTCGCACGATGGGGTCAAGCAGACGATCTTGCCGGCCGACCTGACCTTCAGCGCGCGACATTTGGACCGCGGTGTTCTTACCTTCGGGGCCGATGGCCAGTACGCGACCTACAAGACCTATACGGAGCCACAGAACTATGCCGTGGTCGATGCCTTGGGCAATCCGATCCCAAGTCCGCAGGAGTTCACTCAGAACAAGGCTTCGGGGTATTCCACCGGCGTTTTCGCGCAGGAAAAGCTGTCCATCGAGAAGTTGGTTTTGCGGGCTGGCGGCCGTTTCAACCGCGTGGGTAATTCCTACGATCTCATCAGTGGGGGCGCACCTGGACTCGCGAGTCAGGCCTGGAACAAGTTGCTGTGGAGCGTGGGCGCTCGCTACAATGCCCTCGCGGAATTGGCCGTGTACGCCAATGCCGGCAGCAGCTTCACCCCGCCGGCGGCCAAGTCCGTGGCCGGGACATTGCTTGCCACGGATGCTGGAGTTACCGGCAAGAACGGGCAGCTTCCGAACCCCAACCTCAAAACAGAGAACGGCCTCAGCGTCGACCTCGGCGCTGACGCACATCCTGTGCCCATGCTGAAGATCGGCGTGCGCGGCTTCTTCACGCAAGTGAGCGACGCCATCGTGGATAATAACGTGAGCGTCGACGCTTCCACCTCGCAAAGCCAATCCGTCAACGCGGGCAAGACGCGCTCGACCGGCGTGGAAGTCGCGGCCGAGCAGTACTTGGCCGAGCGGCTGTCGTCGTTCGCGAATTTCACCTACACCCACAGTAAAGTTTCGAACGATCTCGACGCCGACCAAAATGGCGCGAACATTTCCTTCGTGCCGAATTGGGTGGCCAACGCCGGGCTCACGGCACAGTTGCCCTACCAGGTCACGGTGTCGCCGTACGTGAACGCCGTCGGCCGATTCTACGACAGCACCTCGCTATCCGGACGCAAGGCATTCGGGAAATTCGTGGTGGTCAGCCTGAAATTGCAGAAGACCTTCGTGGCGCGTGCCTACCAGGTCGACGTCTGGGCGGTGCTGAACAACCTCACCAACAAGAAGTACGACATGCCCTGGAATTTCAGGGATCCAGGCTTCAATGGCATGGGATACGTGCAAGTGCGGATGTAGCGGTTGCGGGCTGGCCAACGTGGGCGATGGCAGCGGAAAGCGGTGGCGAACGGTGGCGCTCGTGCTCTGCTTGCTCGCAATGGCTGGGGCGGGTGGTCCGGCCGCTTCCGTCCACGCCAAGGGTGCGGGAGCCGAGCCTGCGGCGGGGACGACGCAGGCATGGGCCATTCGGGTGGTGGTGGAGCTGTTCCAGGTGGCTCTCGTTGACACCGAGCGGCTACGCTATGTTCGCCGGGAGCGACCCCTCGACCGGCGCGGGCCTGACGCCGTGGTGGCCGAGTTGCTGCAGAGTGGGGAGGGCGCCCTGCCGTTCCTGGTGGGCACTCCTGCCATCGTTCATTCCACGAGCTGGCGGTACGAGAACGATGGCACGGTCGTGCTGACCTACGTGGCGTTTGGCGAAAGGATTACCCCGAAAGCCGAGACGTGGGGGGACGTACGGACGGTCGCGAAGGCCCAACTTCCCGACCTTGGCGTGACCGATCCCGATCACCCGCGGCCGAAGTCCATTGAGCACGCCGACGTGCTGTCGCACGGGCTGCGGCATCTCGCGTTGCTGGCTCGCCGGCGCGGCGGCAACCAGGCTTTCATCGAACGATTGAGCGAGCGCAGCCGCAAGTTCTTTAGCTCGATCGAGCCGGAGCTAGCCGGCGAGATAGGCGGCTCCAACATGCTCGTTCCATCGGATTCGGAGGCGCGGTAGTCTTGCCGCGATGAAGGACACCTTGGTTCGATTCGGCGTGGCCCTCGAAGGTTCGCTTCTGCGCGAGCTCGACGCCGTGGTCCGCGCGCGCGGCGGCACGCGCTCCGAGATGTTTCGCGACCTGGCGCGCGCCGAGGTGGGCCGCCACAAGGTGCCCAAGGCCGTGGACGCCATCGCCACCCTGACCCTGGTCTACGACCACCACGTGCGCGACCTCAGCGAAAGGTTGACCGAGCTGCAGCACGAGCTGGGCGAGCAGGTGCGGGCGACACTGCACGTGCACATCAGCCACGACCTTTGCCTGGAGGTCATCGTGATTCGTGGGCGTTCGGATCGGCTGCAAAGCATCGCCGACCGCCTGCTGGCCCTGCGCGGAGTGAAGCAAGGCGGAATCGAGATCGTGGCCGGCCTCGGCGAGCCAGGCCACGATCATGGGCATGCTAGCGAAGGCGAAACTGAACCGTCCAGCGCATCCGCACGCGCACCGCGTGGCCATCGCGCAGGGCAGGGGAGAAGCGATAGCCACGCATCGCCCGTACGGCGGCCTCGTCGAGGCCATAGCCATGCCGGTTGAGGCCGCGCGCTTCCACCACCCGGCCGTCGGTGTCGACGAGAATTTGCAGATTCACGTCGCCCTCGACCTCGGCCCTTCTCGCCTCGGGCGGATAGCTTAGCGGGCTGCTCGAAAGCAAGCGGGCGGGGACGGCCGCGTTCTTCTCATCCACCACGTCGCCAGAATCAGCGCTGCCTCCGAATGGTCCCGCGGCAAACTGGGCAGCTCCCGTCACCGCGCCGGACGCGGGGGTCTGGGTTCGTAGGGTTCCGAGCGGCAGGCTGAAGCGAGCGAGCGGCTCTCGCTCCTCGAGCGATGCCGGCGGCGCGCTTGCCGCGGGTGCCCCAGCGGAGGGCAGGTCATGGCTGGGTTTCGGTGGGACAGCCATGGCCATTCGCGGGTGCGCCAGCCGGTGCCGGGCGTCCGCGCTCGGGGCGGGGCTTGGCGGGGCGCTTGCGGGTGGGGGCGGACGCTCTTCCTCAGGCCCAGCCTGGTCGGTGCGCGCCAGGTCGACCTCGATTTCGACCTCCTGTCCCTCTCCGCGCAGGGCATAGGGTAGCGCCACGCCAGCCGTCACCGCCGCGACCGCGTGGGCGGCGAGCGAAACCACGAGGGCGAGGATCGCCGTGGGAACGCGGCGAGCAACTCGCCGGGCGGGGCGCAACGAGTCTGAAGATGGCTGAAGCACGCGGAGGCAACTGTAGCACGATTGCATTGGAACGTGCTATGGATGCGAAGCCCGCGGTCGCGCCGATGCGCGGCAGGGGAATTCATGGAACAACCATCACCAGCGACGAGCCCAAGCCGGATCATTTCGCTCTTCATTCTGCTTGGCGGGTTCTTCGGCGGACCGAGAGCGTGGGCGCAACCGGACGCCGGTGCGGAGGATGCGGTCGAGGCGCCGGCCCTGCTTACGCCACCATCGCTCAAGACCCATGGCGAGGCGGTCTATCCGGCGCAAGCGCTCGCCGAGGGCCGAGAAGGCAGTGTCGGGTTGGAGCTCGACCTTGATGACTCCGGACGCGTGGCCGCCGTGCGCGTGGTCGCGCCCGCGGGCCAGGGCTTCGACGAAGCCGCGGTGGCAGCGGCCCGCGACTTCACGTTCGAGCCGGCGCGGCGGCGGGGCGTGCCCGCGGCGTCGACGGTCCAGTTTACCTACGAGTTTCACCTGCCGGCGCCGCCACCGACCGAGCCGCCGGCGGAAAAGCCGGTGCTTGCGCCGCGTCCGCTGGCGCCCGAGGTGAGCCAGTCGGAGCCCAACCAATCGACCCTGGTGCTCGGCTCGCGGCCGATCAGCGCGGCGTCGTCGTTCTCGGTGCAAGATCGCGACTTCGCCCTGCGGCCCATCGGCAGCGTGCAGGACATCCTGCGCGTGACGCCGGGGTTGGTCATGGTCCAGCACTCGGGGGGAGGCAAGGCGAATCAGTATTTCATGCGCGGCTTCGACGCCGACCATGGCACCGACCTGGCGCTCTCCATCGATGGCATTCCCGTCAACTTCGTCTCACACGCGCACGGACAGGGCTATGCCGACACCAATTTCATCATCCCCGAGGTGGTGGAGCGCGTGGAGATCACCAAGGGCCCCTACTTCGTGAATCAAGGTGACTTCGCCACCGCCGGCGCGGTCAACATGGTCTCGCGCGACGAGTTCGAGCACAGCTCGGCGGGTGCCGGGTTCGTGGACTCGCCCGGACACGGCTCGGCCGGGTATCGCACCCTGGCCATCGCCAGCCCCAAGATCGAATCGATGCCGGTCAAGGCGACCTTTGCCGCGGAGGTGGGACGCACCAACGGTCCCTTCGACCATCCCGACAATTGGGATCGCTACAAGCTGTGGAGCAAGCTGACCTACAGCGCCGGCCCGGCCGCGAGCTTCAGCATCGGCGAGATGAGCTACGCCGGCAACTGGAACGGCTCGGGGCAGATCCCAGGGCGCGCGGTGGAGGAAGGTATCATCTCCCGCTACGGCTCGATGGATCCGTCGGAGGGGGGTGACACGGCCCGCCACCAGCTCTTCATGACGTACCGACTGCGTCCGACGGAAAGCAGTGAACTGCGCGTGCTTGCCTATGCGGGCACCTACCGGTTCAACCTCTATTCGGACTTCACGTTGTACTTGAACGATCCGGTCAACGGGGACGAAATCGAGCAGATCGACCGGCGCACCTTCTACGGCGGCAAGATGAGCTATCGGGTGGTGCGCCAGATCGGCCGGGTGCGATTCGACACGACCATCGGCGGCGAAGGACGCAGCGACGACATCCATGGCGAGCTATGGCACACGGTCGACCGCCAGCAACTCGCCCGGCTGCGCGGCAACGACGTGCACGAAAGCTTCGTGGCGAGCTATTTCAACGAGGAGATCACGCCCGCGCGCTGGCTGCGCGTCGACGTCGGTGGCCGGGCGGATCTGCTCTCGTTCGCCGTCGACAACCGGCTGGCCACGAGCGACCCGACGGCTCCGTCGAGCGGCGTCGGCGCCGCCCACCAGTGGAGCCCCAAGGCCAGCCTCGTGCTCACTCCGGTAGATACCGAACGGGCGCAGCTCGACGTGTATGGGAACTACGGTCACGGGTTTCATTCCAACGATGTGCGTGGCGCCTTCGCCCAGCCCGCGGTGACGCCGCTGACGCGGGCCGTGGGCGAGGAGATCGGCTCGCGCGCGCGCCTGTTCGGCCGGTGGGACGTGGCGCTGGCGCTGTGGCAGCTCGATCTCGACTACGAAACCGTCTGGGACGGAGACAACGGCACGACCGCGGTCGGTGGTGCGACCACCCGCAGAGGCATTGAACTCGAAACTCGCTACGAACTCACGCCCTGGCTTGCCGCCGACCTGGATCTGTCGTTCACCCACTCGCAGTTCAGCAAGGACCAGGAAAACGGCGGCGGCCTGGCGCTGGCGCCCAAGCAGACCTGGGCCGGCGGATTGTCGGCGCGCCATGCGCTCGGACCAGGCGTGGCGCGGGCCGGGTTGCGCTTCTACGGCATCGGGGACCGGCCGGCCACCGACGACGGCGCCCTGGTCGCGCCCGGGTTCACCGAGGTCGATCTGCACCTCGGCTACCGCCACCGCTGGTTCGACCTCGCGCTCGACATCGAGAACCTGCTCGACGGCCAGTTCCGTTCGGCCCAGTTCGCCACTACCAGCCGCTTGCCGAGCGAGCCGTCCATCGGGGCGGCCGTGCCGGCGGGATTTTCGTGCGGAAAGAGCGGCCGCGTCGTGAGCGCGCCGGGCGGTGGCTTTGGCGGCTGCGAGGACGTGGACTACACTCCGGCGTACCCTTTGACGGTGCGGCTCATGGCCACGCTTTTTCTCGATTGACGGTACCTTCGGCGGTCATGCACATTCCTGACGGGTTTCTCGACGGAAAGACAGCGATCACGGCGGCGGCGCTGTCCACGGTCGGCGTGGGCGTGGCGTTGCGCCAGGTCCGCCGCGAGCTGCCGCCCCGCCGCATTCCGCTCTTGGGTCTGGCCGCCGCGTTCTTGTTCGCCGCGCAGATGGTGAACTTTCCGGTGGCCGGTGGAACCTCGGGGCACCTCGTGGGCGGCGTGCTGGTGGCGGCCCTCTTGGGGCCAAGCGCGGCCATCGTCGTGCTCACGGCCGTGCTCGTCGTTCAGTGCTTCTTGTTCGCCGACGGCGGCCTTTCGGCGCTGGGAGCGAACCTGTTCAACATGGGCATCCTGGGCGCGGGCGGTGGGTATCTGGTCTTTCGCCTGGTTGGAAGCCGGCTGCGGGGGTTGCGCGGGCAAGTGACGGGCGTGGCCTTTGGCGGCTGGATTTCCACGGTGCTCGCGTCCATCGGGTGCGCCGGCCAGCTCGCCTGGTCCCACACCGTGCCGTGGTCGGCGGGTTTTCCCATGATGGCCAGCGTGCACATGGTCATCGGCATCGGCGAGGGTCTGATCGGTGCCCTGGCCTTCCTGGCCGTCCAGCGCACGCGGCCCGATCTCGTGGCCGAACGGCAGCCAACCTCGACGGGAGTTCTTCCCGGGGGAATGGTGCGCTATGGTTTGCTGGCGGCATTGGGTTTGGCGGTATTCGTGGCTCCTTTCGCCTGTCCCTGGCCCGATGGGCTTGAAGCCGTCGCGGCAAAGCTGGGGTTCGACGCGCAGGCGACCTCGTCCGTCGTCCATGCCCCCGTGGCGGGCTACCGATGGCCGGGCATCCATTCGGCCGCTGGCGCGACGGCGCTCGCTGGCGCGCTCGGCACGATGGTGGTATTTGGCTTGGCACTCCTGCTCGGGCACCTGCTGGTGCTCAAGCCAACGCAGGAACCGACCAAGGCAGCCACGAAGGAGCCGCCATGCTGAAAGACTGGCTCGGACATCATCACGGCCACCATGACAGTCTCGTGCACCGGCTGCCCGCGGCGGGCAAGCTGTGGGCGGCACTTGCAATCATCGTAGGCAGCGTTCTTGTCCCTTGGGGTTGGCATGCGTGGTTTATCGGCGTATCGGCCCTGCTTTTGCTCGTGGCCGGGCTGAGCCGGGTCGGGCTCTGGTTTCTCTTGCGGCGGCTTCTCCTGCTGTCACCGTTCGTGCTGGGCGTGGTCCTGGTCAACGCCCTGCAAGCCGCCGTTCCCGGGGCATGGCTGGCGCTGGCCGCGAGGAGCGCCATCTGTCTCTTCACCGTGGTACTGCTCTCGAACACCACGCCCTTCGGCAAGGTCCTGGCCGCGCTGAGAAGCGCTCGTGTTCCAGCCCTGCTTGTCACCACGCTGGCCCTTATGCACCGGTATCTTTTCGTGCTGCTCGACGAATCCGAGCGCATGCGCCGCGCGCGCGCCAGCCGCACCTTCGAGCGCCAGCGCCGCATGCGATGGCATCTGCTGGGAACCGTGGTCGGCCAGCTCTTCGTGCGCGCCTCGGAGCGCGCCGAACGCATCTACGCAGCCATGTGCGCGCGAGGCTGGAAATGAGCGGTGCCATCGCCATCGCCGGGCTGCGTTATCGCTACCACGACGGTACCGAGGCGCTGCGCGGGGTCAGCTTCCAGATTGCCCTGGGCGAGTGCGTGGGACTGCTCGGTCCGAACGGCTCCGGCAAGTCGACCCTGCTCTTGCACCTGAACGGCATCCTGCCGGACAAGATCGCCGACGGCGGCGCCGTTCGCATCGCGGGCGAGGCCATCACGGCCACGAATCTCGAATCGATTCGCCGCCAGGTCGGACTGCTATTCCAAGATCCAGACGATCAGCTCTTCTGCGCCACCGTTGAGGAAGACGTGGCGTTTGGTCCGCAACAACTCGGGCTGCGGGGGGAAGCGCTCGTCACTCGGGTCGAACACGCCCTCGGCATGGTCGGCCTGGCTGGATACGGCCATCGCGCTACTCACCACTTGAGTCACGGAGAGAAGCGGCGCGTCTGCCTGGCCGGCGTGCTCGCCTGCGAGCCGACCGTGCTGGTCCTCGACGAGCCGACGAGCGATCTCGATCCGCGCGGCCGGCGTGAATTCAAGGCGCTCCTGCAGGGAATTCCCGCGACCAAGCTGATTGCGACGCACGACCTCGAATGGGTGGTCGAGCTGTGCTCGCGCGTGATCGTTCTCGACCGCGGCGTGGTGGTCGCCGACGGCCCGACCGTCGAGGTGCTCAACGACGAGGCACTCATGCTGGCGCACGGTCTGGAGCGGCCGCATAGCTTGCGCCACCATCACCCGCACTGACACGCTACTAGTCCTCGGCCGAGCCGAATTGCAGGGGCACGCTGAAACGCTGCCCACTGCTGGTGCCGGCGATAGTCGCCTTGGCGGCGCCACTTGACACACAGCCGGTCAAGGCGTCGTCGGCGAGCGAGCTCATCTCGACGTGCGGCGCCTCGACGCGGCCGCCGGCGCCGATGCGGATGCCGAGCACCAGGGTGCCACGCAGGCCCGGGCGCACGAGGAGGACGCGCTCGTAGCACGGCTGCGCCTTTTCCGCGAGAACGCCGAAGGCGGCGGCCTGGCTGGCCGGGAGGTCCTTGCCTTCCGCCGTGCGTGGCTTGCGCACGGTCACCTTGGGTGAACGGACGGGGCCAGCGAGGGACGAATCAGCGTAATCGCCGGTGTCGGAGCGGGCCAGGACAGAGCCGTCGAGCCCGACCAGCGCCGTGGCCACGACCTCGATTCCCAGTTTGACGAACCGCCCACCACCCAGCCACGAGCACGCGTCCTTACGCAGCGGGGAACTGGCCGGGCGGAAGATTAATCGAAGCGCGACCTTGCCATCGGCCTGCTGGGCCAGGATCCGCTCCGCGATATCGGGGCCGAGCGCGAAGCCGGGTGCGAGCTCCCGGCTGGCCACAAACAGTTCCGCGCCCTCGCCCAGGACGAAACTGCGATTGGTGTCGAGGACCAACCGGCGCTGACCCAGCTCGTAGCCGCGAAAGGTGTACCCCCTGGTGGGAACGACGGTGACGTAGCGGCCGGCGAGCGCGGCCTGGCGTCGCTGCGCATGCGCCTCGTAGGCGCGCGCCTGCTCGACCGCATTGCCCGGGAAGGTCATGGACGCCTCGTCGCGCATGGACTCGCACAGATGAGTCAGTCCCTCGGCGCCGTTGACGCTCGCGGCATCGCCGTTGCCGGGCGGAGCCACGCTCGTCGCCACCAGCGCTGGTGCGGAGCGGCCCTCCTCGGGGGGCGGCAAGGGCGCCGCCGGGGGCTCGACCGGCTGAGCGGTCGCGCAACCCGCGAGCAAGGCCAAGAGACAAAGCACCCGTGGAGAGAAGGCACGTGTCGCCAGCATCACGAGGTACAGCATACCTCCGGGGCCCGTCAGCCGGGACAGGAATTCACGCCCGCCGTGGGCCCCCCGGTGCTGCGCCCTCGCCCGCGTATGCTTGCGCTCCGGCTCACGTGACGGCAATATGCTGCCATGCCAACCAAAGCCAAGAAGTCCAAGTCCGCAACCAAGGCCAAGCAGGCCCCCGCCAAGAAGAGGCTGGCCGGCAGGCCTGCCGCCAAGAAGAGCAAGGCCGCGCCCAAGGCAGCCAAGAAGAGCGCGCCTGCTGGGTCCATGTGCGGCTGCGATTGCTGCGGCTAGCTCCCGGTACACATCGAGCGACCAGGCGGCCCATGGGGTCCACTGGTCGCTTGTTCGTTTTCAGAACGGTCCGCGCAGGCGCGCGCGGCGGTTGAGGCGGAAAGCCAGCGCCATGCCGGCCGCGAGCGAGAGCAAGGTCAGCACGCCCGTCGTGCCGGGCATGAAGGGAGAGGCCAGCACCAGACCCCAGGCGACGGCGGTGAACACGAAGTAAGCCTTGAGGGTGGCGAGAGGCGATGTCCGATTGGCCGCCGCCGTCGGCCCGGGAGCGGCCGCTGCCGGCGTGGTCGCGGTCGACGCGGGTGGAGCGGGGACCTGAGCGCTCGCGCCGGGCTGATTCTCGGCCTGTACGCGGGCGGCATGTTCCTGCTTGATGGCGTGGGCGATGCCGCCGAAGACCGGCGGAACGTAGCGCACGACGAAGGCGGCATAGACCAGCAGGGCGGCGGTGACCTGGTAGCGCAGGCCGCCGCGCCCGTCCGAGCCTTGGTGCACGGCCAGCCCCACGGCGAGGCCGGCCACCACGGCGAACGCGGCGAGTTGCCGGCTGGTGGCGGCCGTAAGCAGGTACCAGACGAGCGCGGTCACCGCCGCCGTCACGGCGCCGAAGAACAGGGCGCGACGTACCTTGCCCCGGCCCGTCTGGCGTTGCCGGATGCCCTCGGCGCAAGTGGGGCACACCAACAACCCACGCAGGAGGAAGAACTCCGCGGGTATGGCCGCGTGGCAGATGCTACACCGCCGCGCCAGCTCGCCTACCGCCGCTTCCGGCTCGTCGCCGCCCGCAGGTCGGGTGTCCTCGTCCACTGGCTTCTCGCCCGCCACGCGAACGAGTCTACCAGTGTAGAGTCAGGCGCATGCGCCCGACGTGTATTCACCACATCGCCGTGAAGGTGGCCGACCTCGCTGCCGCCGAAACCTTCTACGTATCCGTACTCGGGCTGTCCGTGCTGCGGCGCTGGCCCACGCCGGACGGCCGCTCGGAGCGCTCGCTGTGGCTGGACGTGGGCCACGGGGCTTTTCTGGCGCTCGAACGCGCGGAAGCGTCCACGCCGGCGAAGACCGAGGCCGCCCCCGGCATCCACCTCCTCGCCCTGCACATCGCGCGCGACGAGCGCGAGGCATGGGTCGCCAGGCTCACCCAGGCCGGCCACCCCGTCTACGACCACACCGACACCACGATCTACGTCCGCGATCCCGAAGGCAATCGCATCGGCCTCTCCCACTGGCCCGATCCGGCGTAGGCGTGGCGCCGAAGCTCCGCGCTCTCGCCGTTCACTTTGTGCCCTGTCCCTAACCGGCCGCTCGTTTCGAGGCGCCAGCCGCGTTTTTCGTGCGGTACTCGAGGATCATGGCCTCACGCTGCTGCTTGGGCAGCTCGGCGTAGCGCTTGAACTCCATGCTGAACTCGCCCTTGCCCTGCGTGGCCGAGCGCAGGTCGGTCGAGTAGCCGAACATGTCCGCCAGGGGGACCTCGGCCAGGGCCTGCACGTAGGTTTCGTGCTTCTCCGTCGAGATGATGGCACCGCGGCGCTGGTTGAGCTGGCCGATGACCGCGCCCTGGAACTCCTCGGGGAATTGTACCTCGACCAGCATCATGGGCTCGAGGATGGTCGGCTTGGCCCGGTTGTAGGCCTCGCGGAAGCCCATCAGCGCGGCGGTGCGAAACGCGATTTCCGATGAATCCACTGGGTGGGAATTGCCATCGTTGACGACGCAACGGACACCCACGATGGGGAAGCCGATGAGCGGTCCCTTGCGCATCGCCTCCTGGAAGCCCTTGTCGCAGGCCGGAATGAACTCGCGCGGGATGGCGCCGCCCTTGATGTCGTCGACGAACTCGTAGCCTTCGGGGTGATCCATGGGCAGCGGCTCGATGTAGCCGGCCACCTTGCCGTACTGGCCGGAACCGCCGGTCTGCTTGCGGTGCGTGTAGCTGTACTCGCCGCGCTGGGCGATGGTCTCGCGGTACTTGACCTGCGGCCGGCCGGGAATGACCACGCAGTTGTACTCGCGCTTCATGCGCTCGATGTAGATTTCCAGGTGCAGCTCGCCCATGCCGCTGATGATGGTTTGCCCGGATTCCTCATCGCGGTGCACGCGGAAGGTCGGGTCT
>Ga0182021_10005118_pt1 | contig 15494 bp, 10 predicted proteins | sample 612E3MmetaG_FD_120493 | JGI IMG/M metagenome (GOLD analysis project Ga0182021, IMG submission 120493) | Permafrost microbial communities from Stordalen Mire, Sweden - 612E3M metaG (Illumina Assembly) | ecosystem: Environmental > Terrestrial > Soil > Wetlands > Permafrost | place: Sweden... | reverse complement strand
GCGGGCATCCGCACCCCGGCCAAGATCGCGGCCCTGGCCCAGGAGATGCCGGCCTCCTATGCCGAATTCAAGGCCATCGCCGAGAAGCTCGAGAAGCATTACCGCGACGTCCAGGACCTCGAGTTCACGATCGAGCGCGGCAAGCTCTACATGCTCCAGACCCGCAGCGCCAAGCGCACCGCCGCCGCCGCTGTGAAGATCGCGATCGACATGGTCGGCGAAGGCCTGATCACCGAGGCCGAGGCGGTCGCCCGTATCGAGCCCGCCCAGGTCGATCAGCTCCTGCGCAACCAGTTCGATCCCAAGGCCCGAGCCGCGGCCATCCGCATCGCCAAGGGCCTCAACGCTTCGCCCGGCGCCGCGGTCGGCAAGGCCGTCTTCAACGCCGATACCGCGGTCGAGTGGGTTGAGAAGGGCGAGAAGGTGGTTCTCGTCCGCATCGAGACCTCGCCGGATGACTTCCACGGCATGGCCGTGGCCCAGGGAATTCTCACCGCTCGCGGCGGCGCCACCTCCCACGCGGCGGTCGTCGCTCGCCAGATCGGCAAGCCTTGCGTGTCGGGCTGCGCCGAGCTGGTCGTCGACTACGCCGCCAAGACAGCCACCGCGAACGGCGTCACCTTCAAGCAGGGCGATCCGATCAGCGTCGACGGCTCGACCGGCGAAGTCTTCGTCGGCGCGCTGCCGACCGTCTCCGCCCGATTCGAGGATCAGCCGGAGCTCCAGACCGTCCTGGCCTACGCCGACAAGATCCGCCGGCTGATGATCTGGACCAACGCCGACAAGCCGGAAGAGGCCGCTCAGGCCCGCTCCTACGGCGCCCAGGGCATCGGCCTGTGTCGCACCGAGCACATGTTCCGCGAAGGCGACCGCCTCGAGATCGTGCGTAGCGCGATCCTCGTCGCCAACGTGGCAACGCGGGCCCAGGTGAAGCTTGCCGCCGGTGAGCAGCTCACCGCCGACGAGAAGGCCGATCTGGCCGAGTTCGACACCGCGATGGGCAAGCTCGAGAAGCTCCAGCAGGGCGACTTCGAGGGCATCCTCGCGGCGATGAGCGGCCTGCCGGTCGTCATCCGCCTCATCGATCCGCCGCTCCACGAATTCCTGCCGAACCTCGAGGATCAGCTCGTCAAGGTCACCAAGGCGGGTGACAAGGCGACGGCCGAGGACAAGGAGCTGCTCGCGACGATCAAGTCGATGCACGAGCAGAACCCGATGCTCGGTCTGCGCGGCTGCCGCCTCGGCCTGATGATCCCGGACTTCGTGAAGATCCAGACCCGCGCCATCCTGAACGCGGCTATCGCCGTCAAGAAGGCCGGCAAGGATCCGCGGCCGGAGATCATGATCCCGCTCGTCGGCCACGTGAACGAGCTCAAGGCCACGCGAGCGCTGCTCGACGCCGAAGCCGAGGCCGTCGTGAAGGCCGCCGGCGTCCGACCTGACTTCAAGTTCGGCACCATGATCGAGATCCCGCGGGCCTGCTGGGTCGCGGACGAGATTGCCGAGCACGCCCAGTTCTTCAGCTTCGGCACCAACGACCTGACCCAGATGACGTTCGGCTACAGCCGCGACGACGCCGAGGGCGGGTTCCTTCTCAAGTACGTCGAGGAAAAGATCCTCCCGTACAACCCGTTCCAGTCCCTCGACCCGGTCATCGTCAAGGAGATGAAGATGGCCGTGGACCTTGGCCGCAAGACCCGGCCCGACCTCAAGGTCGGAATCTGCGGCGAACACGGCGGCGACCCGATGTCCATCGGCTTCTGCCACGACATCGGCCTCAACTATGTCTCCTGCTCGCCGTTCCGAGTACCGGTGGCTCGCCTAGCGGCTGCGCAGGCGGCTCTCTCCGGCGCTGCGGAGCGTGACAAGTAGCCGTCCCTCGCCCGTAACGAGAACGCCCGGCGGTTTTCCGCCGGGCGTTTCGATTCGGGGCTACGTCGGCGTACGGGAGAGTTGACCCTCAGCCCGCTGTCGTCGAATGGCGCGCGCGGCGTGTCTATTCGCGCTCGATCCGCCTTGTGGAACGAGGCTGCCGTTTGCCCGCCGCGACCGCGAGGACGCCTACCATCCTCCCAATCTCCGCGGGCGCGAGTGACGGCGCGCTCCTCCGCAAACGGCTCGGGCACCCCCACCCCGGGCCGTTTGCTCTATCCGAGGCCGCGTCGCACGGCTACCGCGGCTACCTGAGTCCTGATGCTCGGGACCGACGCCGAGGTCCTTGAGCCGAAGGAGTTGCGCGGCAGGATCGCGGCGGCATCGAGGGGGATGGCCGCGCGATACGGCGCAGGCGCCGCCGAGCGCGTCGCCGACCGAACGGCGCAAGCGGGATAGTCCGGGCGGGAAGGGGCACAGGCCGCAGGAGAGTACGTCGGGCCGAGGCGTTCCCCCCGAGGAGGCCTCGGCCCGACGACGTCAGCGCTCGGCGGCGATCTCCACCAGGACCACCGAGCGGTCCGCCTACAAGAACTCGTCAAAAGGCATTGTACCCGACGGCCCGAACACCGCAAGGCAATCATGCACACAAGGGCTCCGGGCGGGCGGGAAGACCCCTGTCGGCCCGAATCGTGGTGCCGCCGGTCACCGGCTCGGATGGAACGGGGTCCGGTTCGACCGGCCGGCGAGCCTCAGGAAGCCGTGAGGGCCTCGCGCATCAGGGCGAAGGCGCGTTCGTGGTCGCCGGAGGCCGCCAGCGCGTCGGCCCATTCCCGTAGCGCCTTGCGGACCAGCATGGGGCCCCCGGCCGCTCTGGCCAGCTCGCCAGCCGTCTCGTTCGCCGCCAGTCCTCCGGTGACGTCGCCGAGTGCGTTCCGGGCCCGAGCGAGCGTCAGCAGGGCATCCACAGCGGCCTTCTTGTTTTCGGTGCGCCGGGCGAGTGCCAGGGCCTCGCCGGCCTGGCTCGCGGCTGCCTCGGCCTCGCCGCGGGCCATGGCCACGCGGGCCTGACTGTCCAGCACGAATGCCAGCCACCACTGGTCGTCGAGCCGCTCGAATCGAGCGTGAGCCGAGGCCGCCAGCTCGGCCGCTTTGGTCGTGTTGCCGATCGCCAAGTAGGACATCGACAGGTCGTTCTCCAGCGCACCGCTCTCGCGCTCGGCCTCGCCACGCCGGAAAAGCTCCAGGCTGGCAATGCCGGCTCGAACGGCCGCCTCGAAGTCGCCGGTCTCCCGATAGTTGTAGGCAAGGTCGTACAGGTAAGAGGCGCGTCGCCGGTCGTCGAGATCCGCGGCCTGGCCACGTACCTCCTCGAGGTACGCCAGCGCGGCGGCGTGGTTGCCCTCGCGGGACTCGTTCGTCGAGAGGGCCATCAGAAGGCGGGCCTGAAAGTCGGGCTCGACATGGAGGCCGGTCCTCACGCGTGCCAGGATCGAGTGCAGGATCGCCTTGGCCTCGGCCGTGTTCTCGCGCTGGAAATGGGCCGCGGAGAGCCAGTACTCGGCCAGGGCCGCGTCGGCGTCGCGATGTCCTGCGCGGAAGAGCTCGGCGGATTCGGTCGCCGAGGTGATCGCCTCCCCGACCTGGCCTGCGCGGACCAGCGCCTCGGCCAGGCCCCGCAGCAGTTCGGCCCGTGCGCCCGCAGAGGGAGAGGTCTCGAGAAGGTCGCGGTAGGCGGCGATGGCCTCCTGCCAGCGACCGCAGGCCAGGAGCAGGTCGGCTTCCAGCCGAGCCCACCCGGCCGGCTCGTCGTTGATGAGCTGACTGGCTGGGATGCCCAGGCGTGCCGAGAAGTGATTGAGGGCCGCCATCGACGGCCTGCTCAGGCCGTTCTCGAGGGCGCTGACGTACGCCTTCGTGTAGCGCGGCTCGGCCAGTTGCGTCTGCGTCAGGCCGGCTGCCAGCCGGGCCTTCTTCAGGCGCTCGCCGATCTTGTGGGCGAGGGGCGAATCATCGACTCGGGGACGGGTGCTGCTGACTCTTGCCATGGCCGAAGTTTACGCCGTGTCTCAAGCAGTGGAAACAGGTGTCATTGCATGTGCGCGCATAGTCAAGTAGCACTTGACTATGCCTTCGGACGCTTCTACGATTCCCGGGCCGACCGAGCCGCGCCGGCCGGGTTTCCGGGCGGGCGATCACCTCCCGAAAGGAGTCGCTCGATGTCTCACCGTTCCTTCAGCCTGCGCGCCTTCGTCTTGGCCTGGATCCTGGCAGTGGCACTGGCATTGCTTCCGCTGGCGACTGTGCTTGCGGGCGGGGGAGTGACCATCTACCCCTGAGGCAATGCCTCGCACGCACTAGAGCGAGGCTCGCCCGGAGTCTCGCACCGGAACCGCCCTTGCCCGCTCGGGAGTCCGAGCCGGGGCGGCTGGCGGCGAACCCCGGTGAAACCCGCGCGGCACATCGGGTGCGCCGCCGACGAGAGGAAACGGACCATCAGTCGCGCAGCGCGTCTCCGCCTTCCGCTAGAGGGAAGCCCAGCCGTCGTAGATCGCGGCGCACCTGTTCGGCATTCTCGAAGCGGATCGCCTCGATCCCCAGTCCCCGGGCCGCGGCCACGTTCGCCGGGCTGTCGTCGACGAAGGCAATCTCGTCCGCCTGGAGCCCAAACCTGGCCATGAAGTGGCGGAAGATGGCCGGATCGGGCTTGCCGACGCCCACGTCGCCCGAGATGACGATCCCCTCGAGTTCGTCCAGGAACGGGAAACGACTCCGGGTCAGGGCGAACGTCTCCGCCGACCAGTTGCTCAGGGCGTAGACGGGAACGCCAGCTCCGCGCAACTCACGGACAACGGCGAGGGTTCCCTCTAGAACGCCTCCGAGCATCTCGCCCCAGCGTTCGCGGTAGGCGTGAATGAGATGGGCCCGGTCCGGGTGCCGGCTCGCCAGCTCCTCGACGGCCTCCGCGAAGGGCCTTCCGGCGTCTATTCGGACGTTCCATTCCGGGTTGCATACCTCTGAAAGGAAGTGCTCCATCGCCGCTTCATCACCGCCGAAGAGGGTGCGGTAGAGGTGCCTCGGATTCCAGTCGATCAGGACGGCGCCAAGGTCGAAGACGACCGCCCGGAGTCGTGTGGACGTTGTCGCAGGATCGTACTGCTGCCCCTCGCCGCCGCCAGGAGTTGGGGGATCGCCCGGACCGTTCGCCAGCGCGGCATCCAGCCGGTCGAGCAGCGGCGCCTGCGCCTCCTTGACGCGGCGCCTGGCTTCCTCGGGCGTGAACCATTCGACTCGATCGATCTCGGGGTAGGTCTTCATCCGGCCGGAGAACGGCGGCCATTCGAAGGAGAAGGTGTTGCTCGTCGCCCTGGCGGGGTCCAGGTCTCCTTCGGCAGCCCACGCATAGACGACCTTGCCGCCCTTCTGCTTCACCGCGCCGAGATCGATGAGAGACCCGGCCGGTACTCGATGGCCGGTCTCCTCCTCGAACTCGCGTCTAGCCGTTAGCGCCAGGTCCACTTCGTCCGGGCTCGGCTCGCCTTTGGGAATCGACCAGGTGCCCAGGTCCTTGCGGCCGAAGAACGGGCCGCCCGGATGCGCGAGCAGAACTTCCACGCGGCCCTCACGGCGGCGAAACAGGAGGATGCCGGCGCTTCTGCGAGTGTTCATCGCCAGAGGGTACGCGAGGCGAGCGGATGTCGTCCCGGAACCAAGGCTCCTCGCCCCGACGAGGCACAATTGCCGAAGAATCGTATCGCTCAATCGGAGGAGACCAGATGGACGTCCGCAAGCTCGGCACCAGCGGCATGGAGATCACGAAGGTCGGTTTCGGGTCGTGGGCGGCCGGCGGCGGCGGCTGGGCTTTCAGCTGGGGTCCGCAGGACGACGCCGCCTCCATCCGGGCCATCGTGCACGCCGTGAGCAAAGGTGTGAGCTGGGTCGACACCGCGGCCATTTACGGCCTGGGCCACTCAGAGGAGGTCGTCGGCAGGGCGCTGACGGCGATTCCTGCCGCCGATCGGCCGCTGATCTTCACCAAATGCGGTGTGACCTGGGATCCGGCCAACCGGCACGAGCCGGCCAAAAACATCGCCCGGCCGGAGTCGCTCCGCCGGGAGTGCGAGGCTTCGCTGAAGCGGCTCGGGGTCGAGCGGATCGACCTGTTCCAGATCCACTGGCCCGACGAATCCGGCGTTCCCGCCGAGGACTCCTGGGGCGAGATGAGCCGCCTGGTGGACGAGGGCAAGGTGCGGGCGATCGGTGTCAGCAACCACGATGTCGATCTGCTGGCGCGTTGTGAGCGCGTCCGCCACGTGGATTCGTTGCAGCCACCGTTCTCGATGATCTTTCGTGAGTCAGCCGGCGGCGTGATCCCGTGGGCGGCGGCGCACGGCACCGGCGTGATCGTCTACAGCCCCATGGCTTCGGGAATACTGACCGACTCGTTCTCGGCGCAGCGAGTGGCGGCTATGTCGGACGAGGACTGGCGGCGGGCGGCGCCCCACTTCAACGAGCCGGCGCTCTCGCGCAACGTGGCCCTGCGCGATGCCCTGCGACCCATCGCCCGGCGCCACGGAACCACGGTCTCGGCGGTCGCGGTGGCCTGGGTCCTGGCCTGGCCTGGGGTGACGGGCGCGATCGTGGGCGCCCGATCTCCCGAGCAGGTCGACGGTTGGCTCGATGGCGGCTCGCTGAAGCTCGGCGCGGACGATCTGGCCGAGATCGCGGCCGCGGTGGAGCGGACCGGCGCCGGTTCGGGACCGGCTCGGCCGTCCTAGCGGAAGCTAGCCTGCCAGCGCCACGCCGGCGGCCCGGCAATCCTCGGCGTAGCGGGCCTGCGTCTCGCGAGTGGGGGACTCGCAGGTCGGGAAGGCGACGAGCCGATCCAGGCCGAGCGCGACGCAGCGGCCGATGAAGTCGACCCGCTGCTGGCCCGCGGTCTTTGCGTCCCTATCGGCGCAGTACAGCGACAGCCGGAGCGTGGCCGGATCGCGGCCGATCTCCTCGCAGCGCTGGCGGGCGATCGGGATCAGCTCGGCCACCTTCTCGGTCCCGATGAAGACCAGATTCAGCTCGTCGGCGAAACGGGCGGCCAGCCGGAAGGTCACGTCGCGGCCGTTGCCGCCGACGATGATCGGGGGCCGCGGCTTCTGGATCCCCTTCGGGACGTTGATCGCGTCCTTGACGCTGGCGTACTTGCCCTCGTAGGTGGCGTGGCCGGGGGCGAGCATCCGCGTGATCACCTCGAGCGCGTCGCGCAGGGCCGCCAGTCGGTCGGCGATCGGCGGGAAGCCGTAGCCGTAGGCGAGCCACTCGTCCTCCTTCCAGCCGCCGCCGATCCCGAGCTCGAAGCGTCCGCCGCTTGCCACGTCCAGCATGGAAGCGAGCTTCGCGACCAGGGCCGGGTTTCGGAAGCCGGTGCAGACCACCATGTGGCCCAGGCGCACGCGCGAAGTGACGCCGGCCATCGCGGTCAGCGTCGTGAACGACTCGAAGGTGATCTCATCGATCGGGTCGGGCACGGTGTGGAAATGGTCGAAGACCCACTCCGACTCGAAGCCAAGGGCCTCGGCGTCACGTGCCAGCTCGAGCGTGCGCGCCCAGGCGACGGCCGGGTCCCAGCCGTTGTACTCGTACTTCCAGCCCTGCGGGATGAGCAGACCAACTTTCATCGTGTCCTCCAGAGGTGATTACAGACGAAGCCGCGCGCCGCGGACAAATGCTGCAACGAACTGCGATTACGCGCCAGGGCCAATCGCGCGCCAGATCAGTCGGGCACGAGCGCCCTCAGGAACGTGGTGGGTCGCTCGGCCGCTCGGACCTCGTAGGCGCCGGCCGACCCGGCCACCAGCGCCGTCTCGAACCGCCCCAGCCGCACCGTCTCCGACCCGCAGGAGAGTTCGACGGCGCCTTCGACCACGGTCACGATGTGGAAGCTGCGGCCGCCAGTGTCCAGGGCGAGGGGAGTGGCCCCGACGCGGGCAAGGTCCAGGTGGAAGTACGTGCAATCGGCCGCCTCGGCGATCCCGCCGGTGCCGGACGCCGTCGGTGACGTTCGCTCGCGCGGCCCGTCTGTCGTTGCGACCGCGACCGATTCCTCGATATGCAGCTTGCGTCCGGCCGACTGAGGCCGGCCCCAGTCGTAGGCGCGATACGTGGTGTCGCTGGCCTGCTGGATCTCGTACAGCAGCAGGCCCGGACCCAGCGCATGGAGCGTCCCCGCCGGAATCAGGATCGCCTCGCCGCCGCGGACGGGGATCTCGGCCGCGACGTCCACGACCCGACCCTCGCGAATCGCGCCCGCCAGGGAGTCGGCGGTCGTATTGGGCCGAACGCCCACCAGGATCCTGGCATCCGGCGCGGTCTCGAGGAAGAACCACGCCTCGGTCTTGCCGAACTCGTCGGGCCCGACCATTCGCCTGGCCTGATCGTCGTTCGGGTGGACCTGGATCGAGAGCCAGTCGGCGCAGTCGAGGAGCTTGACCAGGAGCGGGAAGCGCGGTCCGAAGCGATCGGAGGCGGACGATCCCAGGAGAGCGGTGCCGTGCTCGGCTGCCAGGTCGGCCAGTCGGCGGCCTGCCAGCGGCCGCGACGAGACCACGCTCCCCCCGAAAGCGACCCAGGCCTCACCGATTGGCGGATCTGAGGCGCGCAGACGCTGCCCGCCCCAAACCCGTTCGCGGAATTGGGGCTCGAGCACCAGCAGGTTCCGTCCGAGCGGTCGCTCGGACTCTGCCGTTTCCGTCAGCGCTTGGCTCTCCTCATGCCGGCCCATCGGCCAGAGCGTACACCGCGCCACGCTAGGCGGCGGCCGACGGAACCACGGCGGGCGTCGGATCCTCTTCGCGTCGCCGTTCCACTACGGGGATCAGCATGAGCGCCCCGACGATGTAGCAGACAACCCCGAGGCCGAGCGCGGCGCGTGGCCCCGTCCCGTAGCCGAGCCAGCGGTTGACGTTGTCCATCACCACCGCGCCGCCGATGGCGAGCGTGAAGGTTCCGGCCGAGGCCGTGGCCACGTTGGAGATGCCCATGTATCGTCCCGTGGAGGCCTTCGGCACGAGATCGCTCATCAGGGCCCAGTCGACGGCCAGGAAGGCCCCTGCGGAGATCGCGAAGAGCGCGGCGCCTAGGAGCGCCACCGGCAGGACAGGGGCCACCGCGCCTAGACCCAACCCGACCGAGCCGAGGCCGCACGAGGCGTAGATCACGGGCTTGCGGCCGATGCGGTCGGAGAGGCGGCTGGCCGGCAGGACGGAGACGGTCAAGCAGACGGCCACGATCGCGAGCAGGACGAGCTTGGTACCACCTGTCTGGCCCGCGTCCATCCCGAAGACCTGGGCCAGGTAGAAGGTGCTGAGGGCCGGAAAAGCGGCCGCGCCGGCAAGGACGAAGAAACGCGACCCAACCAACCACAGGAAGCTGCGTTCGCGCAGGATGTCCGTGCCCCACGCCTCGCCCGCGATCTTCAGCCACGAGCGTCCGTTGCGCGACTTAGTTCGATGACCCTCGTGGACGGTCAGGACGACGCTCAGCATCGAGGTGAATTCGATCAGGCCCAGGCCCATCGTCCCGTACAGGAAGGCATTGGGGTCATGGTCGCTGAGGGCGACTGCCACGGCCGCAACGACGTACCCGCTGATGTTCCCGAGCGCCTGGAAGAGGCCGATCAGCCCGGACGCGAGCCCGACCTGCTTCGCGGGAACCAGATCCGGCACGTAGCCCTGGAACGGACCCTGCGAGAAGTTGGAGCTGAACTGGAGCAAAGCGACGAAGGCGGCGATCGCCGGCACCGTGCTGGAGGTGGCGACGCCCCACAGGAAGACCACGTCCAGGGCAGAGCCGATGAAGATGTACGGCTTGCGGCGACCCCAGCGGGTGATGGTGTAGTCGCTGATCGTGCCGATCGTCGGCTGCACCACGATCGCGATGCCCATGCCAAGCAGTGCGATCTCGAACGCGCCGATGCCCTCCCCGCCCCTCGGGACGAGCCCGGTGAACTGCAGACGCCCGTTGACGATATCGAGGATGCCGCTCCAGACCGTCGAAATGCCGAGCCAGTAGAGCGAGATCCGGACCAGATGAGACAGTGGAAGCAGGCCGGTGGGGCGGCCTTGTGCATCGTGCGTCGGATGCTGTGTTTCTTGCATCGAACCCAGTATCGCCGGTCCGGTGGTTCACGCGTCGGCCGGGCCGGTGTCCGCGAGCCGACATCATCCCCGCGGGCATCATCCCGCGGGCGCCCCTTCTATGCTCGGGGGCACGCAAGCCCGCCATGCCAGCCCGCCAGCGCGCCAGCCCACCAGCGCGCCAGCGCGCTACGCCGACCGTGACGAGGGGAAACCCGCCGACTACTGGATCGGCGGGTTGCCGCTGCTGATTGGGGCGGTCAGACCGCCAGTCGGGGCATCAGTAGCCGCTCTGGCTCATAGCTGCAGAGGCTGACGCGTTCGCGGCCGCGCCGGCGGTCAGGGGAGCGACGTACCACTTACCGCTGAAACCCTGGCCCGCGGTGTCGCCCGCTGCCGAGTCTCCCGCGTAGTAGTACAGCGGCTGGTGGTCGTAGGCGACCTGCATCGTGCCGTCAGGCCGGCTGATCAGGCTGAAGATGCCCGCGGCGCCGGTCGGCCCGGCGATCGTGGTGCCGCCGGCGACGGTCAGGGCCGGCCAGTTGGTAGCGCACGTGCCGGTGCACGAGCTAGTGTCGGGTGTGTCGTTCTTGAAGATGTAGAGCGTCATTCCGTTCTGGCCCGTGAAGTAGGCACCCAGAGTGGGATCGTTCGTCGCGCCGATCGTGAAGCTAGCCGGCGCCTGGCTGGCGGACGGTGCGGTTGGCGTCGCCTTGGCTCCGAGCGCGGAGGCGGCGGGAGTGGCGGCGGCGGGAGTGGCGGCGGCCGATGTGCAGGCTGCGGCGACCAACAACGCGGCGGTCGCGACCCCTGCGAGAGAGATCAAACGATTGCTGGGACGCATCTGTTTCCTTTCGGGATTGCCATCCCCTCACGATGAGGGTTTGAACGTAGTACGCACCGTCCTGTCGGGCGGGTCTTGATCGCCGGTGCTGTCCCAGCCTGCGATCCTGCGCAGATGCCGGTTGCCGGATTCGCCAGATCGGACGCTCACGCCAGGGCAGCGGCGTCGCCCGAACTCCTTCTGCCGGGTGGTCCTGACTCCAGGCTACCTGCCTGGCCGCGACCATCCGGACCAACTTGCGTCGGGTGGGAACTGGGCCCGATCTGCGGGCTCGGCGGCCACTTCCGAGTCCCGTCCATCGTGTTTCGGTCGACTCGCTGAGCGTGGTTGGCCGTCCCGGCTCCATCTCGCCGCCGCGACACTCGCTGCCGTACCGAGAAGCCCTGCCCAATTCCCGCTCCGGTGGAATCGGGCCAGAAGCAGATGCCAGACTCGGCGCCGGCCGCGGGATTGTGGAACAGAGGCCGCAGTGTCCGCCCGTCGCGAGGCAGGGATGAGAGAAACAGGTTCCGGTGGGCTCCGACCCGCCTGCGGTTGGTACGTGAGTCGCCGACGATCAGCCAGACGCTCACCGAACGAGCTTTCCAGCCCCGTTCGGCAGCGATCCGGACAGCCAAACGTCGTTTGCGGTCTAGCGTGCCCAGGATTTCGTCGATGTCTACGATCGCCGTGCTCGAGTCGTGAGACCAGCGAGTCCGAGACGCCGGCCATCTGCGCGAGATCCTGCTGACGCAGGCGGCGTCGAATGCGCGCGGCCCGGAACGCATAGCCAAGTCGGATGTCATCCACTCAAGAAGGATGAATGCCGGCCCTTATCCTCGACTTACACGCCGGTTCTCCGGCAGAGTCCGGAAGGGAAAGCGCGCGCCACGCGCTAGAGTTGCCCAAGAGCGTGGCCGGACGCTCCGGCACGCGGTCGGACATCACGGCATTCGGACATCACGGCATAGGGAGGCCAGTGGGATGTTGGGTTCGAGCCACCGTCGGCGGCACGGCGCCGAGCATCTCTCGGTCAACCCGCTCTTTGCCCAGGGTTCCGTCCTGGCGCCTATTCCCACCAGGCGACTGCCCGACGGGGAGATGTCGTCCAACGCTGCCTACCAGATCATCCACGACGAGCTGATGCTCGACGGCAACGCCCGCCAGAATCTGGCCACCTTCGTGACCACGTGGATGGAGCCGGAAGTGGGCATGCTCATGGCCGAGTGTCTGCCCAAGAACATGATCAACAAGGACGAGTACCCCCAGACGGCCGAGATGGAGCATCGCTGCGTCTCGATGCTGGCCGATCTGTGGAACGCCCCCGATCCCAGCCAGGCTCCCGGGTGTTCGACCGTGGGTTCGTCGGAGGCGTGCATGCTCGGCGGCCTGGCCCTCAAGAGGCGCTGGCAGCAGGCGCGCCGGGCGGCCGGCAGGTCGACCGCCAAGCCCAACATCGTCATGGGCATCAACGTCCAGGTCTGCTGGGAGAAGTTCGCCAACTATTTCGAGGTCGAACCGCGCCAGGTGCCGATGGAGGGAGACCGTTTCCACCTCACCGGCGACGAGGCGATCAAGCTCGTCGACGAGAACACGATCGGCGTGGTGGCGGTCTTGGGCTCCACGTTCGACGGCAGCTACGAGCCGATCGCCGAGATCGCGGCGGCCCTCGACCGGCTGCAGAAGCAAACCGGCCTGGACGTTCCGATCCACGTCGACGGCGCCTCGGGCGGGATGATCGCGCCTTTCCTCGATCCGGAGCTGGAGTGGGACTTCCGGATCCCGAGAGTGGCGAGCATCAACACCTCCGGCCACAAGTACGGCCTGGTCTTCCCGGGCGTCGGCTGGGTCATCTGGCGCGATCGACCGGCCCTGCCCGAGGAGCTGATCTACCACGTCAACTACCTGGGCGGCGACATGCCGACCTTCGCCCTCAACTTCTCGCGTCCCGGCGCCCAGATCGTGGCCCAGTACTACATGTTCCTGCGCCTCGGACGCGACGGGTATCGCCTGGTTCACGCCGTCTGCCGCGACGTCGCCGGCGACATCGCCGCGAAGCTGGCCGAGATGGGCCCGTTCGATCTGATCACGGATGGCAACCAGCTCCCGGTCGTCGCCTTCCGGGTGAAGGAGGGGATCGAGAACTTCACGGTCTTCGACGTGTCTCGGCGGCTACGGGAGCGCGGCTGGCAGGTGCCCGCCTACACGTTCCCGGCCAACCGCGAGGACCTGGCCGTGCTGCGGATCGTCGTCCGAAACGGCTTCTCGCACGACCTGGCGGCCCTCTTCCTGGCCGACCTGGAACGCCTCCTGCCCGAGCTCGAGGCGCAGTCGGCGTCGGTGGACAAGGCGCTGGCGGGTTCTTTCCATCACTGAGCGAGGGTAGGGCCGGGGATCGCGACGGGCGAGCCGGGCGGCTGAGTAGGCGCAATCGCAGCGAAAGAGGGCACTTGGTTGCCGTTACATTCGGACCGCCGGGGAGCTAGGATGTCTCTGGCTCAGGGCGGACCACGCCGCGGCCGAGACTTGAGCGCCGCCGCCCGGACCGCGCTTCCGCCAATTCACCGGACACGTGGAAACGAGACGGAGACTCGATATGACGACAGGATTCGGGTTCTGCTCTAACTGTGGGACGCCGCGTATCGCAGCTGAGCAGAAGTTCTGCGCCGCGTGTGGATCTACCATCTCTGCTGTGGCGCCGCCCGCGCCGCCGGCTCCTGAGCCAGCTCCGTGGACGGCATCGGTTCCGCCCCCGCCGGCACCCGAGCCCGCCGCCCCGCCGCCCCCGCCGGCACCCGAGGCGGAAGCAGCGATCCCCGCTCCGCCGGCACCCGAGCCGGAAGCAGCGATCCCCGCTCCGCCCGCACCCGAGCCCGTCGCCCCGCCTGTCTGGTCGATGCCGCCTGCCGGAGCACCGACGGCACCGCCCCCGTGGGCCACGCCGCCTGCCGGAGCACCGACGGCACCGCCCCCGTGGGCCACGCCGCCTGCCGGAGCACCGACGGCACCGCCCCCGTGGGCCACGCCGCCTGCCGCACCCGGCGCCCCCGCCTACCCGGGCGCCCCCACCGCACAGGCCGCTCCGCCTCCTCTGCCGCCCCCGCCATATCCACTGGCCTACCCCGGCGCTCCCGCCGCCTACCCCGGCGCCGCTGCGCCCGCGACGTCGGCCGCCCCCATCGCGACGGTCGCGGGCATCAAGATCACGCCCAAAATGCTGGCCATCGGTGGCATCGCCCTGGCCGCTATCGTCGGCGTCTTCGTCTACATGAACATGAACTCCAGTTCGGGCGGCATCACCTTCAGCCCATCGACCGTTAGCTGCTCCTCCCCGGTCGTATTCACCGCGACGGTCCGTCTGCCGGCCTCGGTGCATCCCGGCGACACGATCACTCTGATGCTAGACGGCAAGAAGGTCGGCTCCAGCCCGATTTCCGCCGACAGTTCGACGGTGCAGCAGGCGGATGGCAGCTGGATATCGACCGAGACCACCAGCGTGGACAGCATGCAATCGGTGTGCGCGTCCGGGGGTTCGGCGGGCGGCCTTGGCATGCTCACAATCGGGACCCACACAGAGACGATCCTGGACTCGAACGGAAAGGTCCTTGCCCAGGGCTCCTACACCGTGAAGCCGTAACTGCGCGCCGTACGCGCTTATGGCGCCGGTACAGGTGTCAGACGAGTAATTGCAGGCACGAGCGCTATGCGGCGCCCTCGCCGCTTCGCGTGGCCGGCCAGCTCGTATGGCAGCTCGACGGCGTGCCCAGTGTGACCAGCAAGGTGGCTGACAACTACACGCGCGGGGGCGATGGGACGTGGGCCGCCGCCCGATTCCGCTGAGCCGGCCAGCCGCCTGGTTCGGCTCAGACGATCGGTTCGACCGACTCCGTGACCGGGAAGCCCCGGGCGCGCAGTTCCGTCACGATCTCCGCGCTGTCCGTGGCGAGTTCCACCGGAGCGGCGCCGGTGGCGATCCTGCCGCGGGCCATGAGGTGGGCGACGATCGCGGCGTGCCAGCCCGTGGTTTCTTCCATGGCGGAGAAGCCGAGCTTGCGGTCGCGCACTACCCGCATGTCGACGACCGCGCGTGTCGGCTGCCCAGCCGTGCGGCCGGTGACGATGACGTGGGCGATGACGATGTCGTCGACGGTCTCGTCGGCGCGGATCTGCGGCTCGATCAGGGCGTGGAAGAGCTGGCGCGGCACCATCGCCTGATCGCCGATCCGGACCGGCTCCTCGGAGAATAGGCCGGCCTCCATGAAGCCCTTCCAGACGGCTACGTGGCCCGGATATCGAACCACCTTGTTGCGCATCGAGCGCAGCCGTTTGCCGAGCGTCCAGGGAGTGGTCGAGGCCCCGCCGGTCGAGAAGGCTTCCAGCATGCCGACCGGCTCGCCCAGATCCACCAGCTCGTATTCGGCCGGGTCGAATGAGGCGACCTCGACCGGCTTGCCGTCGCGGATGTAGACGCTCCCGCCGGCGTACTCGTTCGTCAGTCCGTCCATCGAGAAGGTCAGGCGGTAGTTCCAGGGCGGCGTCGGGTGAAGCGGCAGGCCGCCGTCGAGCAGCACGAGATCCTCGGGCTCGTCGAGGAGCGACATGGCGTAGGCCATGAGGTTGCTCGCCAGGCCCGGCGCCTCGCCGCAGTCGGGCACGATCCGGACGCCGGC
>Ga0182021_10005117_pt1 | contig 15495 bp, 6 predicted proteins | sample 612E3MmetaG_FD_120493 | JGI IMG/M metagenome (GOLD analysis project Ga0182021, IMG submission 120493) | Permafrost microbial communities from Stordalen Mire, Sweden - 612E3M metaG (Illumina Assembly) | ecosystem: Environmental > Terrestrial > Soil > Wetlands > Permafrost | place: Sweden... | reverse complement strand
CCCGCAGCGCCGTGCGCAGCGCTTCCGGCGATGGTTCCTCGTCGCCCGATCGGATGATCGCCAGATGTCGCGCCAGTCGATGCCCGGCCGCCAGCAGCATGTGACCGCTGCCGCTCGCGGAATCGAGCACCCTGATCGACAACAGCGCGCGTTCTTTTTCTTCGCGCGTGCGGGCGCGGCTCAACCGATCGGCGATCACCGGCTCCAGCGCGCTCTCGACCAATTCATTCACCAGCCCCGGTTCGGTGTAATACGAGCCGGTCGTCTTGCGTTCATTGCCCGCCGCCGACTGCAACTCAAACGTCCCCGCGTCCAAGTTCAAAATCGGATGCAGTTCCAGCAGCGACGTATACACGCTGCCCCATTCCTGCGAGCCGAGGTTCTTGTAATCGATCAACCGCCGCACACCCTTGCTCTGGATAAAGGCCAGCGCGCGGATCGCGTCCAACACCGCCCGATTGGCGATCTCGCAGCCCTCCAGATCGCGGATGAACTCGTTGTTGAACAAATCACTACCCAGCGCCGGCAGCGCCAATTCAGGACACCCGTCGCCGCCCAGATGATCCATCACCAGCCGCAGGCCGTGATGCAGATCGACATGGCGCGTCCCGCTGCGGCGTTCGGCCAAACGTCGCAGCCGCCCGATCGAGTAATACCGCGTATAGCGTTCCTGCGCGACCGCACCCGCCTTGGGATCGAGCAGCAAGCCGCGCTCCTCGGCCGTAAACAAAAAGATCAGTCGATACACCATGCGCTGCAACTGCCGATAAAACTCCTGCGCGCTCAACTCACCCGATTGCAACTTCTCCCTCAACGCCCGATTGCTCGTCGGCGTGATGAAGCCCGTCCCCAGCGCCGTAATCGCCGCCTCGACGCCGCCCCGCAGTTGATCGAGCGCCCGCGTCCCTTGATCCTGCGCCGCCTTCATCCATTTTTCCAGTAGGGGCGAGGTCGCCTCGCCCGCCCCAACCTCAAATCTCGATTGATGCCCCACCAACCACAACAGCGCGAAATCCGCATACACCTCGCCGTCCATCATCGCCTGCAGATCGAACTCCACGTAGGCCTGCCGCGTCAACCTCGCGTTATCGCGCAGCACGCGCAGCCGCAGCCCGTTCGACACGATGGCCCACAAATGCTCGCTCGATCGATTCAGCAGCTCCTGCACCAGACTATGCGGACTACTGCGCGACGCCCCCGCCACGCCCGGCGTTCGTCGATCCAGATCGACCTTCAGCCCCACCAGATGGATCGGCGTATTCTGCCAGCCGTGCGAAATCGGGTACGGGCGGGGTGACCCCGCCCCTTCCTCAATCTCGATCGCCTTCGCGGGCATGAGGCGGCCATAACCCAACTCCTGAAACAGCGGCAGCAACCAGCGCTCGCGCGTGATCGACGTTCCCAGATCGTTTTCCGGCAGTTTCGCCGCCGCCGATTGGAACGTCGCCCACGCGCCCAGACACCGATTCCACGCGCGATTGATTGCCTCGTTGATCTTCTCGCCCGCCGCCAGGTGATACGCCTCCGGCGTCAACCCGCCCAGCGAAGCGTCGCCCTCAGCGATGCGCTGCAGCAGATCGGCGGGCAATATCGCCCCCTCGGTGCGGATGGTGGTAAAGGTGGATCGATGGTGGGTGAGCATATTAGGAATCTTTGGGCGCTGTAGTTAGCCAGTCTGGATGAGATTGTTCAATAAAACGCCTGAGGGCCGCAGGAGCTTGTTCGCCCTTTACTGAATGCAGTAATTCCCTAACAAACGACCTCCGATACTCCTCCGGCAAGTTACCATGCTCCAGGGTTCTCGCCATCACGAGCAATCCCTTGAAGAATTCGCGCTCCAAGTCATGTGACCAGCTATAATACCATGCGAACGAATAGAAGCTGCGTGCTGCTTCGCGGTTCCCTCTCGAAAGGATCTCCATAAACGCAGTAACAAGATGTGTTATCACCATATCTTCCGCTGGAAAAATGGTCTCAATTTCGAGACTCTGTTCAAGGATGGTTTTTGCCCAGCGATTTCGAACATGAGCCTTGATCTCAACTTGCCCCAGCCAGAGCAGTGCAATTGTCGTAGAAATAATCGATCGATAAGAATACAAAGCATCATTCAAGTTTGCAATGAATTCTTTGACGTCATTGAGTTTAGGCAGGTTCGCAATGACTTGCCGAGCAGTCTCATTTAGCTTAGAAAAAACAAGTTGAGTGTCAGGATTGTCCTGAAATTTATGATGCTCGAGTGTCCAAAACAATGTCAAGGAATTAATACTTGTGAATTCATAGCGATTCGATAACAAAAAGAACACTCTTTCGCTGTAATCTTGTGGTGAGTACACGTTACTTCCTAACGCTTTGTCCAAGACTGCGCGAGTACATAGGGTTATCACCGCTGGATACTCGCTTGCCGCTAATCGGCGAACAGCGAGATCATCAGTCCACAGTGGAACTCCGATTTCACTTGCTACAGCAAGCTCTTCAAGAATCTGTTTTGACAATGCCTGAGGCGAATCGGGCTCGAAAGGTTCGGTGTTTTTGGGGGACGCAATTTGAAACACTGGGAGCGTATTTAGTGCTTGTTCCAGTTTATCGAGCGTCAATAGTGCAGACTCCACGACTTCTCCCCGTGCAAGATCCTCGTCAACTAACACCAAGGATGCAATACTGATATGAATTTCTCGAAACTGTGTCAACGCGACATTCAGCAATCCAGCATCCCAGAGCAACTCCAGGCTTATCCAACTCAATACTACGATCTCATCGCGATGAACTGCTCCAGCAGATGAACGCATAGGATTATTTGTTTCAGCCAGGTAAGTCCATGCTTTTGCAGAATCCGCTGCCGAAAGCAAATTTTCGCGATCCAGCATCTCCAAAACGTCAGCACACCCCACAATGGGCTGCCGAAGGAGAGGCTTACATTTCTCGATATCCTCTGGATGGTCACAAACATATAGGGCATTCAACTGCTTGGCCCAGAAGGCATCTTGCGTGGTTAATGGTCCTAAAGCATTTGCTTGCTCGGGTGACATTGCGCCTGTTGTGTCTGCCCACTCGCCATGCTTTTGAATACGTGGATGCTGTTCCAATAGTTCCTTAAGATGCGTTCGACTTTGATATCTATCGCGCTGTGTGTGAATTAAACTGCTGCGATCCGCTACAATCAACTGCATGACATGTGTTGAAACATAGATCTTGCCAAAAAGCCCGCTAAGTTCGCCAAACAGATTTAGGGCACTAACAGTCAACAAAGCTGGATAATCAATAGCTATGGCCGAATTGCTTAGTGCGGTCCTTTCTGCCTGCTGTTCTTGGGTAGTTCCATGGGCATACAGAAAATTGATTTTATTGCGCTGAAACAAATGCCATAACTGGCTAGTTGGAAGATTCAGTATTACTGCTGCTGCTACAAACGGGAAGTTACCCGCCAAGTAATAATCCAACATTTGCTGAAATCTCTCTCGTCCTCCAATTACATGCTGTGCGGCATCCTCCGTCTTCATCACCTGCACGCCGCTAAACAGAGGAAAACGACGAGGAATTTGAATAAGGATTTGAGTTGCTTCACGTTCGTGCCCAGTAAAAAACGCCACACGAAAGTATGCCAGGTGAGCATTGGGATTATCGTTATCAGCATCTAGGCCGCGGGCTGCATATTGGTATGCGCGGATGGGATCATTGTTCTCAAGATAGAGTTCCGCAAGCGAGATGAGCAAATGTGGTTCATGTTCGTTCAAGACAAGGGCGCGCTCATATGCATCAATTGATTGCCTGCGCCGACCGATCATACGATAGGCAGTACCGAGATTGCACCAACTATCAAAATCCATTTCAAGTGGTGGAATGTTCTGATAGGCTTCAACAGCATCGACAAAATGATGCATGTTTAACAGCGATATGCCTTCAAAAAAGCGCAGCCGATTGTCAGATAGACCAAGATCTCGCGAACGACGAATAACATCTACTGCCGCTTTGTAGTCACCTGCATCATATAATGCTTGGGCAAAATAGAAGTAGCTGGATCGGCTCGGTGCTTGAGCTACCCATCTTTCAAAATAGGGAACTGCACCTACCGCATCATGTTTGTCTAGTAGAAGTAGTCGCCCAATGGTCGCAAGTAAATTGGTATTCTTGGGATATGACTCAAGTCCATTGAGCAAGATGGCCTGAGCACCTTCAATGTCGCCTACCATTCGGCTCCAATTAGCCTCTGCCAGCATTGCAACAGCGTAACCTCGCACCTCTTGCGGAATTGAGTCCAGGGAAGCCCTAACTGCGACAGCATCTTTATCAGATGCATAAATCTCAGATCTAAACAGGGCCAAATCGAGTCTTCGCTCATTTGTGGTGCACAGTGGCTCTGCCCAATCCAATGATCTAAGAGCATCTTCCTTTTTCGACCGGTGTAATTCAATTTCCGACAGTTGAAAATACGGATCGGGTAATTCGGGGAATAATTGTGCCGCCCGCCTGCACTGGCTTTCGGCTAGCTCAATCTCACCGTTATCACGGGCGATTCTTGCGCCGACCAGCCATGGATCGAGTGTTTTTGGTTCGTGTTCTAACACCTGTGTGATTTGGGCCAACGCTTCTGGGTGACGTTTAAGCAGGTTAAGCACATTCGCCAAGTTAACGCGCACGGCTTCAATTAGGTTTTGTGAACTGTTGTGCGCCAATTGCCGTAATGCCTGAGTATAGTGTGCTGCAATTGACTCAAGGGTGTTTGGATCTAGAAACTCTGTTACTTGTTCAAAAGTAGCATTTTCGCGAATCTGCGAGTAAATCTTAGCGAGTTTAATGTCGCCTAGTATTGCGTTGGCAAGAGCGTTATGCGGGTTTTCCTTCAACGCTTTCTCTGCACTATGCTGCGCCTCGTCGAGCTCGTTGAGTACAAAGCGAACTCTTGCATGGCATATAAGTATTTGATCCAAATTTTCATTTATCGAAATACTCGAAAGCCATTCTAAGGCCTCAGTCGCCTTGCCCTGCATCAGCAGTGCCTGAATTACAGCCTCCACAGCCTGAGCAGGGTGCATATTTCTGCGGACAGCCTCCTTACCCAATGATTCGGCTTCATTCGGTCTACCTTGCAAGAGATGAAGTTGTGCCCGGCTAACAAGGAGACGAGGGTCATCGGGAGAAACCTCCGCCGCCCTTGCAAGATATGATTCGGCTAAGTTTTCTTCCGCGCGAACTAAGTGTGCCGAACCGAGAAGATGAAATAAATCAAAACGGATATCAATAAAAAGATCCCCAAGGACTTTCTGTTGGGTGCGTTCGACTTTAGCTAGGATGTTGAGTCCTTTGGTGATTTCATCACGTTTTAGAAGCGTCCTAGCTCGTTGAATCTCGCTGCGGACACTTCGATTGAGAGCATCGCGATAATCGTTGACTTTATGAATAATGGTTTCAGCCACTGCAGCGTGGAATTCTGGAGTGCGAATTGCACCTGGTACGTCAGGGTATGCCTGCTCGCCTACGTTCTTTGCAATCTGAGCGCCAAGTTTACGCTGGTCAAGTTCAATCTGTTGTACACTTAATTGCTGCCGTAATTCATTAACTTTTCTTTGAAGAAGACGTTCTTCTTTGATATACTGAAGTGGAACATCAGGACTCAGCACATATTCCGCTTTGCGTTCTTGTATGAGACGAAGATTCTCTTCCGCATCGGTAAGCTGGCGTTGTAATGAAAGTATGTCTTCTTGAGAGACTACAGCTGTTCTATCGAGAGAAGCAGTCTGGATAGTCAAGCTAATCGTTGGTTCTTGAGAGGGAGAAGTCTGTGACTCAAGTAGCCGCTCTACTTTTTCTTCTACCTTTCCCACTGCATCGAGCAGAAGAGCCGTCTGAAATTGTTGCTGTGGTGGCATCATCTCCCAATTGATCCGATACAATTCCAGCAAGAAATCAGATAGGTTCCGTTCAAAAATATCAACATCGTCACGACCGTAGAGATCAATGTAACGTTGGATCAACACCTCGCGCGATAGAGTATCTGGCCAATAAATCTTGAATAATTCTGCCTTAACAATATCGTCGTTCAAATACTCTGCAATTGGCACAGACGCATTGCCTTCAATCTTTTCCAGTTCAGAATATCCGGCAACAAGGTTCCGCAGGGCTTCGGCTATGGTCGCGCGCAACCTTAGCTCATTGGGACTGCCGATAAATTTCCGCGCAGCTTCACCTAGTAATCGATCACTGACGCGGACGATTATTTCTGAAGCAATGTTCGTAAGAATGCCATCAGGATCCATTATTACCTCATTGGTAAGTACACGTATACTCCCAATATATCGGGCGGCAGTTGCGGCTCCACCCGCTGGCTTACGCCCTGCATCCGGGCGGCCACTCGCACTCTTCGATGTTGTTCTAGCAATTCCTCGCCACGCTGCACGGCTACCTCATTCAAATGCGGGCGTAGCACGTCAAAGCCGTCCAGTACCTTTTGCAAGAAATCTCGGGCTTGCTCAGCATGCACGTTCGCGTCAGGCTGGGCTAACAGCAACTCTTCTGCCACTAAACTATCCAGCCACTGCGCGTTTTGTGGCGATCCGGTAAACGCCAGCAGTTGGCAATCTTCCGCCAACAGCGCCTGTTCAACCTCGCCGCGCTTCGTTAAGATGTGATAGCGGAAGCGCATCAGTAGCAGCGTTGTGCGCTTCTCCACCTTGCTCGTGCGGATCACGCCGCAGCGCCTTGCCACACCTTCGCCAATCGGATCAAGCGCGGTGTCCATCACATACATCGCCAGCCCTTCGACAATCGGGTGCGTGCGACTCAAATACACCTGCTCATCCTGCACCGGCAACTCAAACCGCGCCGCGAATTTGTCTTTGCGTCCCACGGCTTCGGCCAACCCCACCGGAATCTCGGCAAGGTTGAACTCTGTCACGGTGCGCTTTTCACTCACCGAGCGCTTCTCGCTCACTGTTGCACCATGCGCACGGAACGCCTCTTTCGCAAACGCGGCCACATCCACGCCGGAACCAATCGCGGCTTGCGTCGCCTTCAATTCACGCGCCACGTTCTCAACCTTGATTGTCTCCTGTGCGAACATCGTCCGCGAACGTTTCTCGCGTTCCGCCGACGCGTCCCAGCGGCGATTGAGGTCTTCCTTCTGCGGGCGCAGATACTCTTCCAACCCCGGCAGCAATTGCTGCGCGCTGCTCGCCTTTTCGCGCAGTAGCAACCCTTCGAAGATCGCTTCAACCACCTGATCGGTGTCGATCGGCACCGGCACCGAAATGCCCAGCGAGTTCCGAATCGTGCGATGCTTGCGGATCAACACGTCCAGCACGATGCCGTCGATCTGGTTGTCCACGCCATAGTAGGTGATGGCGCGGATCGTCGGGCTGGGCTGCCCGTAGCGATCGACGCGGCCCTCGCGCTGTTCGTGGCGCGTCGGATTCCACGACAGGTCATAGTGCAGCACCGCATTGAAATGCTCTTGCAGGTTGACGCCTTCACTCAGGCAGTCGGTCGCCACCAGCACGTGCTGATCAGCCTGCCCTAATTCGATCACACGGGCTTCACGTTCTTCTGGCGGCAGCAACCCTGTGACCGCCGCCACTTCGACACCTTTGGGCAAGGCTTTACGCAGCGCTTCGGCCACATACTCTGCCGTGGGAATGAAGCGGCAGAACACGATCGGTTGAAAGCCATCCTTGATCAAATTCTTGATCAACGTGATGGCCTTCTGCAACTTCGTATCTTTATCGCCATGCAGCGCTTCGGCCTCACGGGCCATTTGCAACAAGCGCCGCCGATTGCTCTGGTCCTCGCCCTCGTCGTAGTCCGCGCCTGGCGCCAGATCGATCCCCTCCGCCGATTCATCGTCGACGATGTCGAGCACGCCGCGCCGCCCGATCTCATCCGCCTCAGCGACGGTCTCGGTATCCGCACTTGCCGCCCGTGTGCGCAGCGTCGCGGCAGCGGCAGCCGGACTCGATGCCAGTGACCGCAGCAAGGCCAGCGCCGACCACCACTGCACCCGCTGTCGATGTTGATTGCCGTCCGCCGGATTGCTGACGATCTCGCGCGCATACTTCAACACCCGTTCAAACAGGCGCTTGTAATCATCCGATAGTTTGTACGTCTCTTCGAGGTCGCCGCCGTCGCGCGTGGGGAACGGCGTATCCGTCTCCATATATCGCCGGATGTCGCCGCGCTTGCGCTGCACGAACTGCGCCGCCAACTTGCGCCGCTGCGGCTCATTCTCCTTGCCCGTCAGATCGTCAGGCAGTTCGGCAAAGTCGGGATTGAGCAGAGACAACAGCGATCGAAAAGCGGCTTCGTTGCCGCTGTGCGGCGTGGCCGTCACCAGGATCAGATGTCGCTTGAGATTCGCGGCCAGGCCTGACACCAGATGATGCCGCTGATGCCGCCCGCCGCGCCCTTCGCCGCCATATGCGCAGGTATGCGCTTCGTCGATAATGACCAATTCCGGGCAGGTGCGCAGGAATTCATCGCGCCGCCGATCGGATTTGATGAAGTCCGCCGACACGATGACAAACGGGTGCAGATCAAACAACGATTGACCCACGCGGCAATTTCGTTCAAGCCGGGTCGCCGTGCCCGGCAGTACCAACTCCGCGTCGATGTGGAATTTGTCCTGCAATTCCACTTGCCATTGCTCGGCCAACTGCGGCGGACACAAGACTGCGAGCCGCTCCACTTCACCGCGATCGATCAACTCGCGCGCGATCAGGCCTGCCTCGATGGTCTTGCCGATACCGACATCATCCGCAATCAGCAGCCGCACCGGATCGAGTTTCAGTGCCATCAACAGCGGCACCAGTTGATACGGCCGCGGCTCCACGGCAATCCGCGCAAACGAGCGAAACGGCCCCGCGCTCGATCGGAACCCCAGCCGCACCGCATCGCGCAGCAACCGGCTCGATCGATAATCGCCGGGATGCGTGGGATCAGGCAGATCGAATTGTGCCGACTCGACGCGCTCCAACGGCAGATAGATGCCGGCCACTTCGTCTTCGGTACCGCCCAATGGCCGCAGGATCAGCATCTCGTCAGCCGATTCTGGCAGCACCACCCACTCGCGCCCGCGCGCTTTGACTAACGAACCGACTGCAAACGTCATTGATTCCCTTTCCATCACACACGGCGCTGACCGTGCTATAATCTTCTCAAGAACAAGTGACTGTTGGGAGCCGTGCCATGGTCAAATCACAACGCCTGACCTTTGACGAACTATCTGACCGCTTGCGCGAATATGAGCGCAAGTACGGCTACTCCACGATCGAATTCTACCGCCGCTACGAAGACGGCGAACTGGGCGATGACGACGACCTGATGCTGTGGGCCGGCTTGTATCATCTCTACCTCACCTCGCTGCCGGTTCGCCAGTTCATGCAAAACGTGTCTGCCTCCGTATGAATGTCGATGCCTACTTCGAGGCTCTGGAGCGCGGCCTGCGTCAGAATATTCCCAACGGCCGCCTCGAAGAGCCTTTCACCTGTCTCGCCTCAGATGACTACAACGGCTTGATCCGTTGTCGCGTCGTTTTCTGGGATGATTCCTATCTCGACCTCTATGAAGTCGTGAGCACCGAGTTGGGCTACCCTATCCGCGTGAGTTACGCCTACACCTATCTGCGTCACGGGCAGCGCGTCTTTCGCTACGACAATGCGCCGCACCATCCTGAAATCGTCACGCATCCTCATCATAAGCACCTCGGTCCTGCCGATCGGCTCGCGCCCGTCGATCAGCCAAGCCTCAATCAGGTTCTGGCTGAGATTGAAACCTGGCTTGGTCAGGCCTAAGTGGCCACGCCTGATCCGCTCCCGAAAACGTAGGGATAGTGCGCGATGATTGTGTCCCAATCGTCTGCCAATCCAAACCGAATCACGGTATAGCCGCGATCGATCATATCTTCCGTCTGCTGCACATCACATGCATGCCGTTCAGCGTAAGCATGGTGTGGGCCGTCGATGTACACGGCGACCTGTTCTGCTTCGTAGAGAAAATCCGGTCGAGTTTGGCACGCCGCAATGAACACTTGTGCCTTTGACGGCAATCGATACTTGTGATCTTCTAGATACTTCAACCATTGGCGTTCCAGATCAGAACCGGCCTGACGCAGCAGCGCCTGCAAGTGATCGCCGCGCGTCTTTTCCACCGGTGAAGTGACCACTTGCGCCTGCGTAAACTCCAACAAGATGTCGCGGATCTTCTGCCGATCAAGCAAGCGATGCTCACGCTGGTTGTAGTAACTCATCAGGCAATCGTAGCACGCCGCCTCGCAGTCCTCGCGTGAATGCGGCGCATGCCGCACATCAGTGCCGGTTTCAGGATCGAAGTGACAGATCCGCAGCGCTTCGGCCGCCACCTGCGCCCACGCTTGCGGGTCTTCCACCAGCCGCCGCAGCACCCCCGCGCCGCCTTCGGCCGATTCGTAGAGCAGAATCTGGCGGCGTTGATCTGGCGAGGGCAGTGGTTCAGCGGCCAATTCGTTGTCTTCCAGTTGATACTGCACTTGAATCGCGCTCTTGATCGCGGCTTGTAGCGAGGCCATCACGTCGTCGGCCAGTGGTTCGACCGGCTCAAACAACAAACAGTTGCGCGAATCTTCGACATACGGGATCACGCGCTTGACTCGCGCCGAGAGGGGATCGTCTTGGGCATCATCAACCGTTTGCTCGTTCTTGGCCCAGTAGCCGCGTTCAACGTCCAGCACAAACCCATGCTGCTCTTTATTGGCCCGGCGGCTCCAGCCCAGGTTGATGCGCCACAACGTCGCCGCGTGTCCGTAGGTCAAGCGCACTAAGACCGTGCTGTCTTTCTCCAGCATGGCGGTTTGATAGGCCGGACGCTCACCCTGATCGACGAAGCGCACGCCGGTGATGATCTCATAGCCCATCCGCATGCGCTCTTCTTCATCGGAGTTGATCTTGTCGCGGCGTTTGGTCGAGACGTTCTGCAGGCGGAACAACGATCGCAGCGGCGCTTCGAGCATGGCCCCGCAGCGCTCACACCGATCGGGGCCGTCGCCCGTCGTGATCGGGTGGAGATAACCGCAGGCCTCACAACGCTTGGCCAAGTGCGTCAGCGGCTCATCGCCATCGACCGGCATGATCACTTTGTTAATCAGATAGCGTGAGCCTTCGTGATACACGATCGCGCGCGGACCGAATTCCGAGATCGCCAGGAAGCGCGGTCGTGACAGAAATTCATCGCGCTGTTTGGTACGCCGGCCGGGAATGTAGGCCGACAGCGGCAGGCGCGGGAAGTTGTAACCCGGCAGGAATCCTTCACTGGCGAAGTAGCGGTAACTATAGAAGTCCGACTGCGCCAGGTTCTCGACGTCGGTCAACAGGCGCAGTTGTTCTTCGGACTCACTACGCAGCCGATAGGCTTGATTCTTGTCGTCGGCACTGCGCGTCGCGTCGCGAATGATTTTGTCTTGAATCCGCGCCTGCGCCAGAGCCGACCGATACAGGCCGCGCCAGCGATCGCACGTCTGATCGAAGCGGCGAGCCACTTGCGTGAGCGCGTCGTCCAACCAGCCGTCGTGATACCAACCCGACGAAAGCAGATCAGCACGGAACGTGGCGATGACTTGCTCGGCCCGGTCTCGCGCGCGTTGTCGTGGCCCTTCGGCCTCGATGTCGGCCCGGACGCCCTCCTGCAATTTCAACGTGGGATCATCACCCGCCACGTCGAGAACATCCTTCAAGGACTTGCCCAGGCTCAGGCGGCTCTCGGCCAGCCAGATCGAATGGATGTGGGCGCGCACCAGATCTTCGTTGGTCAGGTCGAGGCGCGGCGGCGTCACGGCTCCGGCTACCATCCGATCAGGCCGTTTGAAGAAATATTGATCGTGCGAACTGCCGGTCGCGCAGTACGAGAAGACCAGCGCAGGTTGTCCGCTGCGCCCGGCGCGCCCGCTGCGCTGGGCATAGTTCGCCGGCGTCGGTGGAATGTTCCGCAAATTGACGACATTCAGGTCTTTGATGTCGATGCCCAATTCCATCGTTGGCGAACAATACAAGATCGGCAATTTGCCTTCGCGGAAAAGAATCTCGCGCTCCTCCCGATCCTCGGAAGGAACCTGCGCGGTGTGTTCGCGCGCCGCCATACCCTGCAAGTGGTTCGCCTGGTGCTGATAGAAATCGACAAAGAACGGATTGGTCCGGCCGCCGCCTTCCGGCGCGTTCGGCACGCGAATCGGATCATGGAAAGCGCGTGTGCCATCACCCGCCAGCCACACGATCGCCGACGCCGGCAATTGATAACCCGGCACATCGCCCGTTTCACGCGGCGGCTCAACTTCTTGTACCAGGCCACCGATGTTGAGCACACTCAATAGATCAATGATGACGGCATCGGTATCGGCCAGACTGAGTCGCGCATTGAACTCAGTGAAGGTTGTTCGTCGCCGCAGGTACTGGCCAAAGCCGCCGCGCGCCGACAGGTAGACGTTGCCCTGATAATCTTTTGGGCCGCGGGAACGGGGAAAGAGGATGGCCGCAAACTCCATCGTCTCGTTTTCATCGATGGCCCACGGCGCAATCAGCAATTGGCTGCTCTGTTGCTGGATGCTCTCCTGGAAGCGTTGGTCGAGATAGTCGACCTTGATGGTCAGCTCACGCCGCATGAAGTCCAGCAGCACTTTAGCAATCTTGAGCCGCGTTTGCGGACTGGCCGTGGCGAGCACACCCTGGCGCGACGACCACAGCGTTTCATCCTGACAGATTTCGTCTAGCGCCGGGTAGCGAATCTCCAGCAAACCACATTGCTCAAGATTCGGCGAAGTGATGCGCCAGCCGCGTTTCAGATCGCGATACAGGCGATACCCCAATACATTCCGTAGGGCACGATCCACTTCGTTCTTGGCCTGATAGCGCACCTGCGGATTGGCCGCGTAAGCCTCCGATTGCAGACTCAAGGCATCAAAGACTTGCTGAGCAAGTTGATCATGGTAAAGGCCATTGACGCCGGCGTGCTGTACGGCTCGTTGCAACCCCGATCGCAATTGTCCGATCTCGACAAAATCATTGAAGTGGCCGGCCTGCAAGGAGGCATCCTGCCGGTTATCGGTGAAACTCAGCATCTTGCGCGCTTCGGGCCTGAGCGTTTGATCATGCTGCAAGCCACGAATCGCCGACAGGCTCAAGATCGTCGTCGCGGTACTGCGGCCTTCCGAGGCCAGCGAGGATAACTTGGCGAAATCGTTATACTGGCGACCACCATACGTGACTCCGCAGTGGAGACAGAAGCGAAATGGCGCCCTGATAGAGTGGCCTGCTAAGCCAGATTCAGAAGCATAGCGTCGGTCCCAAGAGACACCGGCTGTGGCAAATGCTTCTTGCGATCACTACGCACCCGCTGCCCACCCTGATGGTCTTCCAGCCAATCATCGGGCACACGCTGTGCAATGTCTTCGGGATCACTCGGCCACGGATGAGAGGTGTTGAAGTACAGGAATCCTGGCTCACCATCATCACTGGGCGTCTGGTCGGTCAGATCACGCGCAATGAATTGTTGTGCGCCGCTCGATTTGTTTTCTGCTACTCGGACGCTGTAGTATTCTTGACCGCATTCACGACAAAACGCCAGTGGTAGCAAGACCTTGCTGCGATCGCCGGGAACGTATTGTTGTCGATACAGGGTGAGATGGCGTGTCTCCTCGGTCTCGAGCGAGGCGTAGACAGTATCACCACGACTAATGAACTGGTGCAGGCGAAAAGCGAAGGCGGGGAAGCCCGTCTGCGGATCGTGACATTGATAGCCAGCCATCAAACCCGCTTCAATAACTTGACTGCATTGTTCGACACTCACGCCCGTGAGCGTACTCAGTTTGAGGGCAGCGCCTTCCTTGCCTGTGATGCTGCTGGGCCGCGCTCGCACCAACCGCCCCGTGCCCGTTTCTGTGGTAATCCCAAACGTACTCTCCAACCAGATCGACAGCGGATCGTGGATAAACGCCTCATATTCAACCGGGGGATGCCGATCAGAATCTGCCACGCGCGCGGTGAGCTCAGCGACATACGCGGGATCATTCAGATCACGTTCGGTCGTGGCACGGCGCAGCGTCTCGCCGATCACATTCGGCGGCAGGACGGGCGCGCCGAACAGATTGCTCGCCACACGAGCCACGTCTGCGCGTTGCTCATCGAAGGTACCCATGCTTGACAGCGTCGCCGAGGTACCCACACACTGTAGCGTCGGGGCATTCAGGGCGTCGCGCACCCGCCTGACAAGCAAAGCCACATCCGCGCCCTGTCGGCCGCGATAGGTGTGCAATTCGTCTAGCACCAGAAAGCGCAACCCTTGCGCGGCCTGGACCAGTTGACGCTCAATGGGGCGAGTGAGGATCAATTCCAGCATCACATAGTTGGTGAGAATGATGTCGGGCGGGTTGGCAATGATGCGTTGGCGTGTTTCGTCTGACTCCTGGCCGGTATATCTGGCGAACGTGATCGGACCTTGCCCGTCGGGGTAACCCAGTTTGAGGAATTTAGTGAGTTCGCCTTCCTGACTGTTGGCCAGCGCGTTCATGGGATAGACGACAATTGCCTGCACGCCTCGGCCCGATCCGCGCCGCAGGACGTGATCAACGATGGGGACGATGTAGGCCAGGCTTTTACCCGATCCGGTTCCCGTCGTGAGCACATAGTTGATGCCCGTTTGGGCCACTTGTATGGCATCCGTCTGGTGCTTGTGCAGGCGCAGCGGCTGTCCAGCCCCGTGATATTCTGGCTTGTTTTTGTCTCGCTTGAAGATCTTCGAGCATTCCGGATGAAGCATACCTGACTTGACCAGATCATCGATCCAATCGCCGGGTTCGAAAGAGGGGTTTAGTTGAATGAGTGGATCCGGCCATAGCTGACCGGCTGCCAGGTTCTCTTGAATGTATCGCGCAATGCGGGGATCTTGGACATGGATAAAACTGTTGATGTAGGCGCTGTATTCTTCGATCAGGTGGTTACGAAAATCGAAAACATCCATCTCAGCCTCGGGGTAGATATCACGGATTGAAAACGAACAAGCCGTTCGCGATCACGCAAGCGGCCCGAAGGTGTGATACGCTCTGCGTGTCGTCGCCGACATGGTCACTCTCGCGTTGGTATCAAGCCCCGACGTCGGAATCGTCGTGGGCCTTCTTTTTTGCAGCAGTCAGATTGAGTCGCCTGACGTCTCTTAGCGCAGATGTCTTAACGTGCGTTTGCCGGAAAGCCACAAGTCATTCTATGATCAAACCCCTGAATGGTCAACTTGTTTCCACGAAAACACAGCCTGAAAAATGGGGCTTGATTTCTCACCCAAACCGTGCGTATAATTTGTAGCGAACAGCGTCAAAAGCGCAACCGGCGAGTGTTCAAAGCACTCGCCGGCTGCTAACCCCCCGAACTGCGTAAACAGTCTGGCGGGCTGGTGCGCATTTTAGCACGAGCGGCCATTTCTGTGTATATGCAGAAATGGCCGCTTTCTTTTGGCGCTGTTCGCTCTCACATCTTTAGCTCGGTTGACTGTCAGGAT
>Ga0182021_10005116_pt1 | contig 15499 bp, 18 predicted proteins | sample 612E3MmetaG_FD_120493 | JGI IMG/M metagenome (GOLD analysis project Ga0182021, IMG submission 120493) | Permafrost microbial communities from Stordalen Mire, Sweden - 612E3M metaG (Illumina Assembly) | ecosystem: Environmental > Terrestrial > Soil > Wetlands > Permafrost | place: Sweden... | reverse complement strand
CACCAGAAGCGTACGATGGAAGTCGCTGACGCCCTCTACGGCGTGACCATGCGTGGGGATGGGGTGTCGGCGGTCATCTCACAACGACTTCGCGACGACGGCGACTAGCCGGCGGCGTGGCGTTGTGCACTCTTCGGGGTGGCGCGCGAGACTGAATGTGCGCTTCCCCTGCGAAAGGTTTTGTCATGCTCTCCGCCATCGTTGCCATGTCCGTCGTCCTCGCGATCATCGTCGGCCTCGTGCTCGTCGTCACCGTGGGTATCGCCGACAAGGGGAGCCGCATCACGGGCACCCGGTTCGCCGCGATCATGCGTCGTACGGCTGAGCACCTCAACGGTGAGGCCGACCCGCCCCAGGCACTGCTCCGCCTCCTCGACGCGCGTCACTGACCCAGCTCGTACCTCCCTCGGCGTCGGTCCTCGTCTCAGCGCGCCCCATAGGATGACCGCGTGAATTCGGTCTACTGGGTCGCCATCGCTATCGCCGTCGTCGTCCTCCTTGTCGGTGCCGTTGTTGCACGAACCCGAGCCAACAGGATCTCTGCTGCGAACGAGCGGCCGAGTCTGGCACCGGCCGCGCCCACCACCACTGATGAACCACTCGAGATCCCGGCACCGTCACCCTCAACGACCAGTCAGCCTCATGCCGCCGACCTCGACGTCCCCGAAGCTCCGGCGTCACGACTCGTGCGGCTCCGCCGGCGCCTCGCGGGGAGTCAGAACGTCCTCGCGCGTGGCCTCGCGGACCTGCTCTCCCGTGACCGGATCGACGAGTCGACCTGGGACGACTTCGAGACCACGCTCATCACGTCCGACCTCGGAGTCGGTCCGGCCACCGAGCTCACGACCGCGCTCCGGAAGAGGCTCGCGATCGACGGCGTCGTCGACCCGGTACAGGCTCATGCGGTGCTCCGTGAGGAGCTCATCAAGCTCGTGGGTCCGGACATGGACCGTACCGTCCACACGACGGCGGCCCCCGGCCCGGAGGGCGAGGACCTTCCGGGTGTCGTGCTCGTCGTCGGCGTGAACGGCACCGGCAAGACCACGACCGTGGGCAAGCTCGCACGGGTGCTCGTCGCGGAGGGCCGTACAGTCGTGCTCGGCGCCGCCGACACGTTCCGTGCCGCCGCCACCGAGCAGCTCACGACCTGGGGCGAGAGGGTCGGCGTCGAGACCGTACGCGGGGCTGAGGGAGCCGATCCCGCGTCCGTCGCGTACACGGCTGTGGCCGCCGGGCGTGACAGCGGCGCGGACGTGGTCCTCGTCGACACCGCCGGCCGGCTGCACACCAAGACCGGCCTCATGGACGAGCTCGGCAAGGTGAAGCGGGTCATCGAGAAGATCGCCCCTGTCACCGAGGTCCTGCTCGTGCTCGACGCGACCACCGGCCAGAACGGGCTCACCCAGGCCCGCATGTTCAGCGAGGTCGTGGACGTCACCGGCATCGTGCTGACCAAGCTCGACGGGTCGGCCAAGGGCGGCATCGTCGTCCAGGTCCAGCGCGAGCTCGGCGTACCGGTCAAGCTCATCGGCCTCGGAGAGGGCGTCGACGACCTCGCGCCGTTCGACCCGGTGCAGTTCGTCGACGGTGTCCTCGGTGACTGACGCGGTCATCCGGGTCGCCGGCGAGGAGGACCTCGAGGCGATCACGGCGATCTACAACGACGCCATCCTCACCACGACGGCCTCCTGGGACGACGAGGTCGTCACGCTCGAGAACCGACGCGCCTGGCTGGCCGAGCACGGCGCCGAGCCCAACGTGACGCTGGTGGCCGAGGTGGACGGCGAGGTCGTGGGCTACGCCGGGTACGGGCGGTACAGGGAGAAGGCCGGGTACGACTTCACGGTCGAGCATTCGGTCTACCTCGCGCCGGCCGCCCGTGGCCGGGGGCTCGGGACCAGGCTGCTCACCGAGCTCGTCGCCGCGGCAACCGCGCGGGGCATGCACGTGATGATCGGCGGCCTTTCAGCCGACAATGAGACGTCGTTGCGACTGCACCAGCGGCTCGGCTTCGTCGAGACCGCGCGGATGCCGCAGGTCGGCAAGAAGTTCGGCCGCTGGCTCGACCTCGTCTTCGTACAGCGCATCCTCGACGAGCGCGAGCGTCCAGGGGATCGGTTGCCGACCGAGTAGGCTTGCCCGGTCCCGTCTTCCTTACCCAAGGACCGCCTGTGTTCGACACCCTGAGCGACCGTCTGTCCACGACTTTCCGCACTCTGCGCGGCAAGGGACGGCTGTCCGACGCCGACATCGACGACACCCTCCGCGAGATCCGCATCGCTCTGCTCGAGGCTGACGTCAGCCTGGCCGTGGTCAAGGAGTTCGTCGCGGCCGTCCGCGAGAGGGCCAAGGCCGAAGAGCTGAGCAAGGCTCTCAACCCCGCACAGCAGATCGTCAAGATCGTCAACGACGAGCTCGTGAGCATCCTCGGCGGCGAGACGCGCCACCTGAGGTTCGCCAAGAAGCCGCCCACCGTCATCATGCTCGCGGGCCTCCAGGGCGCCGGCAAGACGACGCTGGCCGGGAAGCTGGCTGTCTGGCTCAAGGCGCAGGGCCACACCCCGATCCTCGTGGCCGCGGACCTCCAGCGCCCCAACGCCGTCACGCAGCTGCAGGTCGTCGCGCAGCAGGCCGGAGTGGCCTCGTACGCGCCGCAGCCGGGCAACGGCGTCGGCGACCCCGTCGAGGTGGCGAAGCAGTCCATCGAGATCGCGACGCACCACCTGCACGACGTCGTCATCGTCGACACCGCCGGCCGGCTGGGCGTCGACGCCGAGCTGATGCAGCAGGCGGCCGACATCAAGGCCGCCGTGAACCCCGACGAGGTCCTGTTCGTCGTCGACGCGATGATCGGCCAGGACGCGGTCAACACCGCCAAGGCTTTCCAGGAGGGAGTCGGCTTCGACGGGGTCGTCCTCACCAAGCTCGACGGCGACGCACGAGGGGGTGCCGCGCTGTCGATCGCGCGGGTCATCGGCAAGCCGATCATGTACGCGTCCAACGGCGAGAAGCTGGTCGACTTCGACGTCTTCCACCCCGACCGGATGGCCGGCCGGATCCTCGACATGGGCGACATGCTCACCCTCATCGAGCAGGCCGAGCGCCACCTCGACAAGGAGGAGTCGCAGAAGGCCGCGAACAAGCTCCTCGGTCTCAGCGGCGGCGAGTTCGGGCTGCAGGACTTTCTCGGACAGATGCAGGCTGTACGGCGGATGGGCCCGCTCTCGAAGGTCTTCGGGATGCTTCCCGGGATGGGTCAGATGCGTGAGCAGATCGACTCCATCGACGAGAAGGAGATCGACCGCATCGAAGCGATCATCTACTCGATGACGCCGGCCGAGCGCGCCAACGTGTCGATCCTCAACGGGTCGCGCCGCTCGCGCATCGCCAAGGGTGCCGGGGTTCAGGTGAGCGACGTCAACAACCTCGTGAACCGCTTCGTCGAGGCGCGCAAGATGATGTCGTCGATGGGCGGGATGCTCACGGGGGCTGCTGCCGCGGGTGCGAAGAAGGGCCGTACGGCTCCGGCGTCCAAGAAGAAGGGCCGCGGCGTGTCCGGCAACCCGGCCAAGCGCAGCCAGCCGAAGGACGTTCCGGAGGTGGCGGCCAAGGTGCCGGATCCGAGCGTCTTCGGCGCCGGCGCGGTGCCGACCACCGAGGCCGAGCTGGCCGAGGCGATGAAGGGCTTCCAGCTGCCTCCCGAGATGCAGAAGTTCCTCAACACGCAGAACAAGGGTCCGCGCTAGCCACTCCTCGTGGCCGTCAGCCCGACAGAATGACCTCATGACCGGCCCCTTCCACACCCACGACCTGCTGGGTGGTCTCGTCCACACGCACACCCACGACGGCAGCACGCACACCCACGCGAGCGACGGCATGGTCATCGACGAGCCGCTCCATCTTCACGGCACGGTGCTGCCCCAGGGCGAGACAAGGGACGTGTGGGTCGTCGAGGGACGGATCACATTCACCAAGCCGACCTCCGCACGCACGCTCGGTCGCGATCTGTGGATCCTGCCCGGTCTCGTGGACGCGCACTGCCACATCGGGCTCGGTCCCCAGGGAGCCGTGGACGCCGCCACCGCCGAGACGCAGGCGATCACCGACCGCGACTCCGGGGCCCTGCTCCTGCGCGATGCGGGGTCACCCGCGGACACGCGCTGGATCGACGACCGGGAGGACCTGCCATCGGTCATCCGGGCGGGCCGGCACGTGGCCCGTACGAAGCGGTACCTGCGCAACTTCGCCGAGGAGGTCGAGCCGGCCGAGCTCGTCGAGGCGGTCGTCCACCAGGCGAGAAGAGGCGACGGCTGGGTCAAGCTCGTGGGGGACTGGATCGACCGCGACACCGGCGACCTGTCACCCAGCTGGCCCGCGGACACCGCCCGTCAGGCGATCGACGCGGCTCACGCCGCCGGCGCCAAGGTCACGGCGCACTGCTTCGGCGAGCAGTCCGTGACGGAGCTGGTCGAAGCCGGGATCGACGGGATCGAGCACGGTACGGGACTCGACGACGACACCATCGAGGCCATGGCGGCGCGCCAGGTCGCGCTCGTCCCGACCCTCGACAACCTCGACATCTTCCCAGGGATAGCCGACCAGGCCGCGGAGAGGTTCCCGACGTACGCCGCGCACATGCATGACCTGTATGCACGACGCCACGAGACGTTCGGGAAGGCGTACGAGGCGGGCGTGCCCATGTACGCGGGGACCGACGCCGGTGGCGTCGGGGCCCATGGTCGGATCGGCGCCGAGGTCGTCGCGCTGTCCGCCATCGGCGGTACGGACTTCGCGCTCGGCGCCGCGTCGTGGCGTGCGCGCGACTGGCTCGGCCGCCCGTGCCTCGCGGAGGGGGAGCGGGCCGACCTCGTCGCGTACACGTCCGACCCTCGCGTGGATGTGGCCGTCGTGCGGCACCCCCGGTACGTGGTGCTGCGCGGACGGATCGTGGTCGACACCTCGGTCTAGGGTTCCGCTGCCTGAGGGAGGCGCACGGCGCCAGGCGGGCGGACTCGTCACGAAGGCTCGTTCGGCGCTCCACGGTTGGCATCGTGGGATCGGGAGCAACAACTGGCCGCACGCCCCTCATGCCGAGCTCCTGGCTAGTGTCGAAAGAAACCAGGAGGACACCCATGGAGTACACCCAGCTCGGTCGCAGCGGACTGTCAGTGAGCCGCATCTGCCTCGGCACCATGAACTTCGGACCGGAGACGACGGAGGCCGATGCCCACTCGATCATGGACAGCGCCCACGCCTCGGGTCTCAACTTCTTCGACACCGCGAACGTCTACGGCGGCAAGGTCGGCGAAGGCATCACCGAGCAGATCGTCGGACGGTGGTTCGCCCAGGGCGGCGGCCGGCGCGAGAAGACGGTCCTGGCGACGAAGATGTACGGCGGGATGGGCGACTGGCCCAACGAGCGGTACTGCTCGGCGCTCAACATCCGCCGCGCCTGCGACGCGTCGCTGAAGCGGCTGCAGACCGACTACATCGACCTGTACCAGATGCACCACATCGACCGCGCGACCCCGTTCGACGAGGTCTGGGAGGCCATGGAGGTGCTGCGTCAGCAGGGCAAGATCCTGTACGTGGGCAGCTCGAACTTCGCCGGCTGGAACCTCGCACAGGCGCAGGAGGCCGCGAAGGCCCGCCACTTCCTCGGCCTGGTCAGCGAGCAGTCGATCTACAACCTGCTCACGCGCTGGGTCGAGCTGGAGGTCCTTCCGGCCGCCATCGCGTACGGCATCGGCGTCATCCCGTGGTCGCCGCTGCACGGCGGCCTGCTCTCGGGCGCGATCCGCAAGGAGCGCGAGAACGTCGGCGTACGGACGACGAAGGGCCGCTCAGGTGAGGGCCTCGAGGCGCACCGGCCGGCGCTCGAGGCGTACGAGGCGTTGTGCGCCGAGATCGGCGAGGACCCGGCTGGCGTCGGCCTCGCCTGGCTGCTCAGCCGTGAAGGGGTCACCGCGCCGATCGTCGGTCCGCGCACCCAGGCCCAGCTCGACGGCGCGCTCCACGCGGTCGAGATCACGCTCACCCAGGAGACGCTCGACACGCTCGACGAGATCTTCCCGGCACCCGGGCCGAACGGGTCGAAGCCCGCGCCGGAGGCGTACGCCTGGTGATCAGGGCAGGAGCCAGGTGGCCACGAGGACGAGGTTGAGCAGCACGACGACGATCACGACTGCCCACGCGACCACGCGGAGCACGCCCTTGATCCGCCATTCGCCCATCACGTCCTCGCGGCTGCTCAGCCACACCAGGGGAGCCACCGCGAAGCCGATCCCGAAGCTCAGCACCACCTGACTGGCGACGAGCACTGCTGTCGCGGGGATGCCTGCCAGGAGCAGCACGACGGCCGGGGCGATCGTCACGGCGCGCGTCACCGTCGGAGAGACCTTGGCGGGGAACGCGTCGGACGCGATCCCGCTGCCCGCATGGGTGCCGACGATGGCGGAGCCGATCCCCGATGCCAGAAGGCCGATCCCGAGGAACGCCGCCGCCACGGGGCCGAGCGTCGCGCTGAGGATCCGGTGGGCGTCCTCGATCGTGTCACCGTGGAGTCCGTTGAGGGCTTTCGCCGCGTAGAGCAGCATCGCGATGTTCACGGTGCCGGCAAGCGCCAGAGCCGCAAGGACGTCGGCACGCTGAGACCGGAGCAGGTGGGGGATCGGCGCCACCCTCACGCCGTCCTTGTGGTAGCGGTCGACCGCCAGTCCCGAGTGCAGGTAGATGGCGTGCGGCATGACCGTCGCCCCGAGCATCGCGGCCACCAGCATCCACGCTGCGGTGTCGGGGACCCGCGGTACGAGCCCGGCGAGCGTCTCGAACAGGTCCGGCGGCGCCCAGACGAGGCCCGCGAGGAACACGGCGGCGATCAGGACGATCAGAGCGGCGACACCACGCTCGAAGAAGACCTCGCCACGGGAGCGCATGAACGGCAGCAGGAGAAGCGTCACGACCCCGACGATCAGGCCGCCGAGCCACAACGGGGTCCGGAACAGCAGGTACAGGCCGAGGGCGCCGCCGATCACCTCGGCGAGGTCGGTGGCGATCGCCATCACGTACGCCTGGGCCGCGTACGCCAGCCGCCACACGCGGTGCCTGTCCTTGAGTCGCTCGGTGACCAGGCTCGCCAGCGAGCGACCTGCGACGATGCCCAGTCTCGCCGACAGGTACTGGACGATGACCGCGATGATGCTGGCCGCAACGAGCACCCAGACCAGCGCGTACCCGTAGTTGCTCCCTGCGCTGAGGTTCGCGGCGACATTGCCGGGATCCACGTATGCGACAGCCGCGACGAACGCAGGACCGAGGAGCGCCATGATGCGTGGGGGGCGCACGTGACCGGGCGAGAGCATCCGGTCACCACCTTCACGCGTGCCGCTCGAGCGGCGGTTTCGTCCAACAGGGGTCAGTCTGGCAGACTTGCCCACGCATCCGTTGTGCCGTGCCCTCTCATCACGTACATGACGGATCCCCCGGAGGCTTTCGCGCGACCCCCACTCGCGGTCGATCGCATCCACCAAACCGTCTGGGACGTCCAGACATGTACGCACAGGAGAACCACACACGTGGCTGTCAAGATCCGACTGAAGCGGCTCGGTAAGATCCGTTCGCCGCACTACCGCATCGTCGTCATGGACGCGCGCGCCAAGCGCGACGGCCGGGCGATCGAAGAGATCGGGCTCTACCACCCGAAGAACGACCCGTCGGTCATCCGCGTCAACTCCGAGCGGGCCCAGTACTGGCTCGGCGTCGGCGCTCAGCCGACCGAGGCTGTTGTGGCACTGTTCAAGCGCTCCGGCGACTGGCAGAAGTTCAGCGGCGACACCTCGCCGTCGGGCATCGACCCGCAGCCCGAGCCCAAGGACAAGACCGCCGCCTTCAACAAGGCGCTGGCCGAGGGCGACGGCGCCTCCACCTCGGAGGCCATCTCCAAGCCCAGCCGCAAGGCCAAGGCAGCTGCAGCCGAGCCCGAGGCTCCGGCCGCCGAGCCCGTCGCGGGCAGCGACGATGCGGCCGAGCAGGCCTGACGTGCTCGCGGAGGCTCTCGAGCACCTGGTGCGCGGCATCGTGTCGAACCCTGACGACGTCGTCGTCAAGGACCTCGACCTTCGCCGTGGCCGGATGCTCGAAGTACGAGTCCATCCGGAGGATGTCGGCAAGGTCATCGGTCGGCAGGGACGTACGGCGACAGCCCTGCGCACCGTCGTGAGCGCCCTGGGCGGTCGCGAGCAGGTACGCGTGGACTTCGTCGACGTCGACCGTCGTCCAGGCCGCGGTGGTGGCCACTACCGCTGATCCCGGCCGCACCACCCCGGGCGACCTCCTCGAGGTCGTCGTAGGGGTGGTTGGCCGGGCACACGGCCTCCGCGGTGACGTGGCGGTCGACCTGCGCACCGACGAGCCCGAGGTGCGCTTCGCACCCGGTGCCGTGCTCGGCACCGAAGGCTCCACGTCCACGCTGACCGTCGCCGCGATGCGCGACGGAGCGGCCGGCCGCCTGGTCGTACGGTTCGTCGAGGCGCCCGACCGTACAGCCGCCGAAGGTCTGCGCGGACGCGTCCTCACTTCGACCGTCACCGCGCACGATCGGCCGGCCGGTGACGATCCCGAGGAGTACTACGACAGGCAGCTTCGCGGCCTCCGCATCCTGGACGCGGACGGCAACGACGTCGGCGTCGTCTCGGACGTCATCCATCTGCCCTCGCAGGACATGCTCGCCGTGACGACGGACGGGGGAGAGCGGCTCGTACCGTTCGTCTCCGACCTCGTAGGGCACGTGGACCTTGCAGCCGGCACCGCGCAGCTGTCGCGGGCCGCGGGCAGCCTCCTCGACGACCTTCCCGAGGCATGACCTCGTCCGCGACGCCGCTGATGCGTCTCGACGTCATCTCGATCTTCCCCGACTACCTCTCGCCGCTGTCGCTGTCGCTCGTCGGCAAGGCGATCGCGTCCGGGCTGGTGGGCCTCGGCGTCCACGACCTGCGCGACTGGACCCACGACCGGCACCGGACCGTCGACGACACCCCGTACGGCGGCGGCGCCGGCATGGTGATGAAGCCGGAGCCCTGGGGCGAGGCCCTCGATGCGGTGCTCGGTGACGACGTCCAGGGCACCACGCTCGTCGTCCCCACACCGTCGGGCGTCCCGTACACGCAGGGCGTCGCGGCCGAGCTGGCGACCCGTCGGCGCCTCGTGTTCGCGTGTGGCCGGTACGAGGGCATCGACGCCCGCGTCATGACTCACTACCGCGACCGTGTCGACCTCCAGGAGATCTCGCTGGGCGACTACGTCCTCAACGGGGGAGAGGTTGCCGCGCTCGCGATCATCGAGTCCGTCGTACGGCTCCTGCCCGGCGTCATCGGCAATCCGGAGTCGCTGGTCGAGGAGTCGCACTCCCCGGACCTCGACGGGCTCCTCGAGTACCCGGTCTTCACCAAGCCCCTCGAGTGGCGCGGGCTGACCATCCCGGACGTCCTCGTCTCGGGCCATCACGCGCGGATCTCGGCGTGGCGCAGGGAGCAGGCCGAACAGCTGACGAGCGACAGGCATCCGCCGGTCGCGTGACGCGCTGGAGCGTCCTGGGGGCCGCCGGGTCCCTACACCATCCGTGCCGCGCGACTTGATCTGGGGGCGGTGGCCCTGCGGAGGGTGCAGCCAGGTTAAAGTGACCTCCGTGGCGACTCAAACTCTCACCGTTCACCAGAAAGCAGTGCGTTCATCCGTCGCGATGAAGGTACTGATGGCCGTGACCGGCATCTTCCTGATCCTCTTCCTCCTCATGCACGCGTGGGGCAACCTCAAGGCCTTCTTCGGGCCCGAGGCCTACGACCACTACGCCGAATGGCTGAAGAGCGACATCCTGTACCCGCTCATCCCCAAGGGCTGGTTCATCTGGATCTTCCGCGTCTTCATGGTGGCCTGCATCGTCGGGCACATGGCCTCGGCCTACGTGCTGACCCTGCGTTCCCTTGGTGCCCGTGGTCGGTACCAGCGCAAGGAGCGCAGGCAGCAGACGTTCGCGGCCAGCACGATGCGCTGGGGCGGCGTCATCCTCCTGATGCTGCTGCTGTTCCACCTCGGCCAGTTCACGATCAAGTGGTTCCTCACGGGCTTCACCACGGCGTCCACGCCGTACGAGGCCGTCGTGCTGACGTTCTCCCAGTGGTACATGGTGCTGCTCTACGCGCTGTTCGTCGGCACGGTGTGCATCCACATCCGGCACGGCATCTGGAGCGCGATGACCACCCTCGGCGCCAACACCAGCCCCAAGGCGCGCCGTGTGCTCAACTACACCGCGATCTTCGTGTCGGTCCTCCTGTTCGCCGCCTTCATGGCCATGCCCGTTGCAGTCCTGTTCGGAGGGATCAAGTGACCACCACCGCCCCGGCCAAGAAGGCCAGCGTCAAGGAGATCGACCCGGCCCTGGCGTACTACCGCCTCGGCGACGAGATCTCCGACACCAAGGCCCCTGACGTCGACATCGAGAAGATGTGGAAGACGCGTCAGTTCCAGGCCAAGCTCGTCAACCCGTCCAACCGCCGCAAGCTCACCGTCATCATCGTCGGCACAGGGCTGGCTGGCGGAGCCGCTGCCGCGACCCTCGGCGAGGCGGGCTACAACGTCCTCAACTTCTGCTACCAGGACAGCCCCCGCCGCGCCCACTCCATCGCAGCCCAGGGCGGCATCAACGCCGCGAAGAACTACCGCAACGACAACGACTCGACGCAGCGGTTGTTCTACGACACCGTCAAGGGCGGCGACTACCGCGCCCGTGAGACGAACGTCTATCGGCTCGCCGAAGTCAGCGCCAACATCATCGACCAGTGCGTCGCCCAGGGCGTGCCGTTCGCACGCGAGTACGGCGGCCTGCTCGACACTCGCTCCTTCGGCGGCGTCCAGGTGCAGCGCACCTTCTACGCTCGCGGCCAGACGGGCCAGCAGCTGCTCATCGGCGCGTACCAGGCGCTCGAGCGTCAGATCGCGGCGGGGACGGTGACGATGTACAGCCGTCACGAGATGGTCGAGCTGATCGTCGCCGACGGCAAGGCGCGCGGCATCGTGACCCGCAACATGGTCACCGGTGCGATCGAGTCCTGGTTCGCCGACGCGGTCGTCCTCGCCACCGGCGGCTACAGCAACGTCTTCTTCCTGTCCACGAACGCGATGGGCTGCAACGTCACAGCGGGATGGCGCGCCCACCGCAAGGGCGCGTACTTCGGGAACCCCTGCTACACGCAGATCCACCCGACGTGCATCCCGGTCCACGGCGAGACGCAGTCCAAGCTCACGCTGATGAGCGAGTCGCTGCGTAACGACGGACGCATCTGGGTGCCCAAGAAGGCCGAGGACTGCACCAAGGACCCGCGGCAGGTCGCCGAGGCTGACCGCGACTACTACCTGGAGCGGATCTATCCGGCGTTCGGCAACCTGGTGCCACGCGACATCGCGTCCCGCCAGGCGAAGAACATGTGCGACGAGGGTCGCGGTGTCGGCCCGGCCATCGCCGAGAAGGACCTCGACGGCAACCCTCGCGACGTGCGCCGCGGCGTCTACCTGGACTTCTCCGATGCGATCGACCGGCTGGGCAAGAAGGTCGTCGAGTCGCGCTACGGGAACCTGTTCGACATGTACCTGCAGATCACGGGCGAGAACCCGTACGAGGTGCCGATGCGGATCTACCCGGCCGTCCACTACGCGATGGGCGGGCTGTGGGTCGACTACGACCTCCAGAGCTCGATCACTGGGCTGTACGTGGCCGGCGAGGCCAACTTCTCCGACCACGGAGCCAACCGGCTCGGCGCGTCGGCCCTCATGCAGGGACTGGGCGACGGGTACTTCGTACTGCCGAACACGATCAACGACTACCTCGCCGCGGCTCCGTTCCCGAAGGTCGACGCCACGCACCCGGCAGCGGTCGAGGCACTGGAGTCGGTCAAGAGCCGGATCGACAAGCTGCTCAGCATCCACGGCAACCGCTCGGTCGACTCCTTCCACAAGGAGCTCGGCACGATCATGTGGGAGTACTGCGGCATGTACCGCACCGCTGAGGGCCTCCAGACCGCCATCGGCAAGATCCGGGCGCTCCGCGAGGAGTTCTGGACCAACGTGCACGTGACCGGCATCAACGAAGACTTCAACCATGCCCTCGAGCGTGCCGGCCGGGTCGCCGACTTCCTCGAGCTCGGTGAGCTGATGTGCATCGACGCCTTGCACCGCCGTGAGTCCTGCGGCGGCCACTTCCGTGCCGAGAGCCAGACGGAGGACGGAGAAGCACTGCGCCACGATGACGAGTTCGCCTATGTGGCCGCGTGGGAGTACGGAGCTGATGCCGGCCCCGTACTGCACAAGGAACCTCTTGTGTACAAGTTCATCGAGCTGAAGCAGCGGAGCTACAAGTGAAGATCACACTCAACATCTGGCGGCAGGCGAACGCAAAGGCCGAGGGCCGCCTCGAGCGGTACCAGCTGGACGGTGTCTCCGAGGACATGAGCTTCCTCGAGACGCTGGACTTGCTGAACGAGCAGCTCACGACCGAGGACAAAGAGCCGGTCGCCTTCGACCACGACTGTCGCGAGGGCATCTGCGGGATGTGCGGCGTCGTCATCAACGGTGCTCCGCACGGTCGGTACAGCTCGTCCGTCCCCACGACAACGTGCCAGCTGCACATGCGGAGCTTCGCCGACGGTGCGGTGATCACCGTCGAGCCGTGGCGCGCCGGTGGCTTCCCGCTCATCAAGGACCTCGTGGTCGACCGGTCGGCGTTCGACCGGATCATCCAGGCCGGTGGCTTCATCAGCGTGAACACCGGTGCGGCTCCTGAGGCGCACTCCGTGCCGGCGCCGAAGATGGAGTCGGACAGGGCGTTCGACAACGCCGCGTGCATCGGGTGCGGCGCCTGCGTTGCGGCGTGCCCGAACGGCTCGGCGATGCTGTTCACCGCAGCCAAGATCACGCATCTCGCGATGCTTCCGCAGGGTCAGCCTGAGCGGTACAGCAGAGTCAAGAGCATGATCGCCCAGCACGACCACGAAGGCTTCGGCGGCTGCACGAACATCGGTGAGTGCGCCTCCGTCTGCCCCAAGCAGATCCCGCTCGAGTCCATCGCCCAGCTCAACCGCGACCTCATGAAGTCGCTGTTCCGCCGCGAAGGCAAGTAGCACCTGGACGCCCGTCCGCCACGGGCCCCTTCGATTCGTCCGAACCGAAGGGCCTGTGGCAGACTTGGGCGCTGTTGTCCCGGGTACCGCGGCCACCTGCCACAGGGGGATCGTCCGCGTCCGGGAATTATCCACTTCGGTGACCTGTGGCACCAGGCGAGGAAACCAATTCCATGAGCGACGTCATCAAGTCCCTTGATGCCCAGTCACTGCGCGACGACATCCCTGACTTCCGTCCGGGTGACACCGTCCGCGTCCACGTGAAGGTCGTCGAAGGCAACCGCTCTCGCGTCCAGGTCTTCACCGGCCCCGTGATCTCCCGCACCGGCGGAGGTCTCCAGGAGGCCTTCACCGTCCGCAAGGTCAGCTTCGGCGTCGGCGTCGAGCGCACCTTCCCGCTGCACTCCCCGATCATCGACAAGATCGAGATCGAGCGTCGTGGCGATGTACGCCGGGCCAAGCTCTACTACCTCCGCAACCTTCGCGGCAAGAAGGCGAAGATCAAGGAGAAGCGCGAGTACTGACGGTTCCGGAGCTTCAGCAGAAGTGGGAACCGCTCCGCGGCGTCGTGACGAGAGCTCCTCGGACGAGCGCCAGACACCGAACCTGGGCCGCCGGATCGCCGGCGGCGTCCGGGAGTTCGTCATCATCGTGGTGGTGGCGCTTGTCGTCGCGACCCTGCTGAAGACGTTCGTCGCGCAGATGTTCGTGATCCCGTCCGAGTCGATGGAGAAGACCCTCGAGGTCAACGACCGGGTCGTGGCCGTGAAGATGGTCCACTACCAGCGGGGCGACATCATCGTCTTCGAGGACGATCTCGGCTGGCTGCCCGCGGCACCTCCGGACAGCCCGCTGCAGAAGTTCCTCGAGTTCGTCGGAGTGCTCCCCGCCAGCGGCAACCAGTACCTCGTGAAGCGTCTCATCGGTCTCCCCGGAGACCATGTGGTGTGCTGCTCGACTGCTGGACGCATCACCGTGAACGGTGTCGAGCTCGACGAGGCCTCGTACCTCTACCCGAACGCCGACGGCACGACGGTGAAGCCGTCCGAGGCGGCGTTCGACGTGGTCGTACCTGCAGGACGCATGTTCGTCATGGGCGACCACCGCAACAAGAGCGCCGACAGCCGCTACCACCTGTGCGACACGTGGGAAGGCACGAAGGGGCTGGCGGCATTCCCGACGCTCGCGTCGATCCAGGGACCCGTACGCGCGAACGCCTATCCGTTCGACCGATGGCGTACGTTCTCGATCCCCAACACTTTCACCAGCGTTCCCGCGGCGACCGCCGCGCCCCCTGCCATGCCGCAGATCAACGCGGCGAACTGCTGAGACCATGGCTGTGGTCGTACGGTCCGGAGGCGGCCTGTACGCCTATGAGCGGGCGCTTGCCCGCGCTGGGCTGACGCCTGTCGCGGGTGCCGACGAAGCCGGCCGAGGGGCCTGTGCAGGGCCTCTGGTGGCCGCCGCCACGATCCTGTCCGAGCGGAAGACCCACCAGATCACCGGGCTGCGCGACTCCAAGCTCCTGACCGAGCGTGCGCGCGAGGAGCTGTACGAGGAGATCCTCGCCAAGGCCGTCGCCGTGGCGTGGGTCGCGGTGAGTCCCGCGGAGTGCGATGCGCTCGGGATGCACGTCGCCGACATCACCGCCTTGCGCAGGGCCGTCCTGCGGCTCAGCACGCCACCCGCGTTCGTCATCACCGACGGCTTCCCCGTAGACGGGCTGGGCGTGGGCGGTGTGGGCATGTGGAAGGGCGACCAGGTCGTCGCGTGCGTCGCTGCCGCGTCGATCATCGCGAAGGTGACGAGGGACCGGATCATGAAGGCGTACGAGGCCGACTACCCCGGGTACGAGTTCGCGGTCCACAAGGGCTACTGCACGCCGCTCCACCAGGACCGGCTCGACACCCTCGGACCGTGCGACATCCACCGGATGCGGTGGGACAACGTGAAGCGAGCGACTAGGCTGGACCAACCATGAGCGCCGAAGACCTGGAGCAGTACGAGAGCGATCTGGAGCTGGCTCTCTACCGCGAGTACAAGGACGTTGTCGGCATCTTCACGTACGCCGTGGAGACGGAGCGCCGGTTCTACCTGTGCAACGCGGTCGACCTCAAGGTGCGCACCGAGGGCGGTGACGTCTACTACGAGGTCTCCATGGGCGATGCGTGGGTCTGGGACATGTACCGGCCGGCCCGTTTCGTGAAGTCCGCGAAGGTGTTGACGTTCCGCGACGTGTCCATCGAGGAGATCGCCCACTCCGAGCTCCAGGTGCCCGACACCAAGTGAGCGGTACGGCTGTGGACGGCCGTTCCGGGGTCGTTGTCCACAGT
>Ga0182021_10005115_pt1 | contig 15499 bp, 14 predicted proteins | sample 612E3MmetaG_FD_120493 | JGI IMG/M metagenome (GOLD analysis project Ga0182021, IMG submission 120493) | Permafrost microbial communities from Stordalen Mire, Sweden - 612E3M metaG (Illumina Assembly) | ecosystem: Environmental > Terrestrial > Soil > Wetlands > Permafrost | place: Sweden... | reverse complement strand
TGATTGTCTCATCCTTAATGAACAATGAATATCTCTTAAAGTATAGTAAAGATGGTGACCTGCTGTATTCTAAGATTATTGACTCGCTGGATCCGGAGACCGCGTGGGGCATCTCAGTCAGCGACGCGGTATACCTGTGCGGGGAGGTTGGGTATAATATGTCTAATCCGAGGCCGGTGACCAAGATGCTCTTGACGAAGATGAGTCTGGGTGGCGTCGTGCTCTGGTCGCGTGAATCGTCGATTGGTGTCGGAAACGCCGCTAACGCCGTGGACGCGGGAAATGTGATCAGCGTCGCTGGATACGCGATGTTCTTGAATGGGACGGCGAAGGAGGTTCTCAGGCAGTACAGCCCGGAGGGTATTCTTGTGTATACTTTGGTCCTTGGAGAGTCTCCGATTGAGGATATGGCCTGGGGTGTAGTCTCGACGGGGCAGTACACGTACGTCGTGGGGCATGCACGGCCCAACTTCAGCGATATGGCTGATGCGACGGTGTGCAAGATAGGCCCTGATGGTGGATTGATCTGGCGGGATTACTATGGGGATACGAATATTGACAGGGCTAGAGCCGTCTCCGTCTCGGGCAATGATGTCTACGTTGTGGGGGAGACCTACGTTCATGGGTTGGATATGCAGATATCTGTGAAAAAGTATGTTTCACCGAATGTTGCATTGAATCCTAAGTTATCCGGCTTCTTGCAATTATCTCCGATGGTGATTGGGTGCACACTCTTTTTTGTCCAGATTTATGAGATAATGCGTAGACGGATGAGATGAGATAAAAGTGTCGACGGGCGCATGCGGAAAGGCACGAAGAGGCGATTGCTCTGGAGGATCTGAGGGGCATACGTCTTTGGACTACGGTTAAGAGTGGGCAACGGGAGAGGCTTGGGAAGTGGGCTTACAATCAGCTGCGGGGCTTCATTGAGTATAAGACGAAACTAGTGGGCATACCTGTATTGTTAGTTGATTCTAGGGACACGCGCGCGCAGCGAAGACAATGAGGGGTATAAATGGAAATACAGTATACGCCATTCCCCACGAGAGACTCCGTACAGTGCTTAGAAAATACAACCGATTAGCTAACTAGTGTTAACAACAATTCGAGAACAAGGTTAGAGGAAGAATCGGGCGCGTGGACTTACGCACTCGTATGAAAAATATAATATCCTTTCCGGTGACCATTCTTAGAGATTTAAATTGAACAGCGTAAAGGACATGCTGAAGGCGGGTAAGACCGTCGTTGGAACGACTGGTTCACTATCAAGTCCCGCGGATTTTCTGGCTGACTCAGGATTTGACTTCATCCTCTTTGATACCCAGCACGACTCCGTCGACATCAAGGAGTTGAAGGGTCAAGTTCAGGCCATGAGGGGTAAAAAAGCCATTCCGATTATCAGAGTTGGGTCAAATGACCAGGCCCTCGTCTGCTACACCCTCGACATAGGAGCGAAGGGAATCGTTGTGCCGATGGTTAACACTAAGGAAGAAGCCGTCAACACGGTCCAGTGGTGCAAGTACCCTCCCGAAGGCAAGAGAAGCTCAGCTGGGGCGAAGGGAGACTGGGGAAAGTTTGAGAAATATAGGGACTACATGGACACCGTAAACAGGGAGGTACTAGTTATCCCCATGATAGAAACCGTTGAATCGCTAAATAACATAGACGAAATCCTCTCAGTCCCAGGAATCGACGTCCTCTTAGTGGGCCCTTCAGACCTCTCAATCAACCTGGGCATAACACTAGATTATCTGAACCCAAAATACGGAGAGGCACTGGACAAGATCGCCGCAGCCTGCAAGAAGGCGGGGGTGATAGCTGGCATGTACTTCATCCCAGGAGGACAGGACCCGAACATGTTCGTCGAAAAGGGATTCAAGTTATTCACATTACCGTGGAACCAATGGGCTACAAACGGTATACACAACGGCCTAGAAACGATCAAAAAATAAAAACCGCGCGAACATTCCAAGGTTATACTTCCTTTATATCATCCTCTTACATTTGCTCATATTGGAGATTGAATTGAATTTTGAAGAGGTTCTATTAAAGAGGAGAAGCATCCGCAAATACAAGGAAGCCCCAATACCAAGGGAAAAAATACTAAAGATCCTTGAGGCCGCACGAGTCGCCCCCTCCGCGAGCAACAAGCAGCCATGGCACTTCATAGTCGTCGAGAATAAGGAAACCATAAAGCAGTTGGCTAAATCGGAGTGGGCGGCGAAGGCGCCGCTAATGATAGTCGGCCTAGCAGATCAGGAGGCTTCCCCAAACTGGTGTAGTAACGATCTAGGGATAGCCTTTGAACACATCGCATTGACCGCTACAGATCTTGATCTCGGAGGGTGCTGGATGGGACAGACTGGTAGGGAGGACCTTATTCGGAAGCTGCTAGATATCCCCGAGAAACTAAGGCCCGTCGCGGTTATGCCTATAGGAGTGCCTGATGAGACGCCGGCGCCTAAGGAGCGGAAAAGTCTAAACGAAATCGTCAGTTGGGAGAAGTTCGCATCAAGTCCTACTTGATCTCGCGCGCGGCTCCTAGGGCTTCTATTCTCTTAACTTTGCTAGACTTTTTATTGGATTAAATCAAAATAAGAGCGCATGAAGACCATCGCCTTCATTTTTTACCCCGGGTTGACCCTCCTCGACCTCGCTGGACCTCTCCAGGTTCTAAACAGCATGTGTGAGAGAAATCGCGAGTTTCAGGTCATCGTCGTCTCTGAGGATGTTGACGCGGTCGACGTTGACGTCCCCTGAAACTCGTCTCCGGCGCTACATTCAAAGACGTCCCTGATCCCACGGTGGTTGTCGTACCCGTGGGGGAAAGCTCAAAGATCAAAGCTATGGGCGATGACTATCTTCTGGATTACCTAAGGAGCGTCTCCGAGCGTGCCGATTACATCTGCTCGGTCTGCACGGGCTCCCTACTACTCGGCGCTGCCGGGTTGCTCAATGGACGTGAGGCAACGACCCACTGGGGATGCTATAAGATTCTGGATGCTCTTGGTGCCAAGTACGTGAAGAGACGTTGGGTGCATGATGGAAAATTTATCACATCTGCTGGTGTATCTGCGGGAGTAGATATGGCGTTATATCTCATTTCAAGGCTCACCGATGAGTCGATGGCGCGCAGCGTTCAGCTGGGTCTCGAGTATGATCCGGAGCCGCCCTTCGGCGGAATAGATTGGGGGAACGTTGACCGTGATCGACTTACTCCCTATTTCAAGGATTGGATCAGGGAGTATCTTAGTGACAAACCTGATCTGATGAAACTGCTAGATAAAGTGTGATTTCTTTCGGCGCGCGCGGCTCTCATACATTACACTAGATTTTTGGGGTAATGAGTCTGTTGCTGGGGGGTATTAGAAGGGCAGCGGTGCGCTCTTGTCAAAGCCACTGGGCCCGCCCATTAACTTCTTACCCTCCGCTTCGCCACGCGCGCCCGCAATAAAGAAATTCAATTAATTGAAATATCCAATATTAGTTTAGTCCTGTATACCCGGACAGTTTTCACCCTTCTCAATACACCCGATCACGCAATAGAACTCACTATCACCATCCGCGCGCAAGAGCAGTTCCTAATAAATCACCTACCTCAATTTAAAAAAAGAAATTGGGATGCTATCTAGCGCTCTAGAAAGTTAAGATGCGCCCATCCGAGGCGCGAATAGTTCTGATCTATTCCCACCCCCGAATAACACCCTCTACTCACCCAAGCATAAGAGGTTTATAGATGATAAGTTAGAACCAGAAATGTAGAAAGATCAAATCACCTAAAATAAATGGGCTGATTTAACTAATTATTTTGATTATTTTTACAAACGATATGACTCTAGTCTAAGGAACAAAGAGAGGGGAAAAGGGCTCACACTCATAGATGTTATGACGAGCACAGATAAACTCAATTTATTGCGCACTACAAGATAATATTACAAATCAATGCGCAATCAATTTATTCAAAAATTAGCTGTAAAGATCGCTAATCCTCTTATTCTTCCCCAAAACCTCATGGACCTTTCTGAGCTCCGATGGGATCCTAATATGTTGGGGACACTTCTCAAGACACTTGCCACAGTTTACACATACTGAGGCGTTTCCATTCGACTTCACAGCATCAGTCTTTCCACCTGATTTTTTTCAATGAACCGTATTTTCTCTTCACCATTAAGCGCCGGAGCCTGCTACTCGTAGTCGACAAGTTGTTGAGTAGCGCCAAGTTGCCGGGAATATTCACACTCGAGGGGCAGGGCATACAGTAATTGCACGCGGTGCATGAAACCCGAATCTTCTCACGATATATGTCAGCAACCTTGGAGAGTACCTCCTGTTCAGAATCCCCCAGTGTATTGATCCCCGATCTGTCAGTGCTCGCACAGTTCTCGTCAATCATCCGCCGCGAACCCATACCATTAAGCACAGTAGAGACCTCGAGGCGGTTCCAGAGAAACTGGAAGGCCCAGTCAACGGGGGACCTATTGATCCCAGAAGCCTTCATGAGTTCAAGGGCCTCCTTCGGGGGATTCGCGAGTCTCCCGCCCTTAAGGGGCTCCATCACCACGACGGCGACGCCCTTGCCGTAGGCATATTTCAGCCCTTCTGTCGTCGCCTGAACCCCGGTGTCCATGTAGTTGTACTGAATCTGCGCCATATCCCACGGATGAGAGGGCTAAGCTATTCGAGAGCTTTATCAAACGTCAATGAGGCGATCAGCCGATGGCTCCGGTGTGTGCGCCTATTCCTTATTCGCATTTACAATTTTTTTCTTGATTTGAGTCAAACTCACTGCAATTTGCTTAACCGGCGAAAAAGGAGTACTGAAAACACTCATAATTCCCTCAGGTATAATCATCAGTATAACGACGATGACCACGGTTGGAATCAAACCCTCCCAATCAGCCGCCGCTATACCGAACTGACCTATCATCCAGAGAGTCACCCCTTTCTCTACCAGTGTAATGAGTAATCCTCCGATCACTGCCCCCACGATGCTATGAAGCCCACCTAAAACACAGCCCGCCATCACAATGACGAGGAAGACATCAGAGTAACCCAGTCCTGAATACGTCCAAAGTGGGATTATGGCACCCACGAGACCAGCCAACGCGCCTGTAATGAACCAGGTCAGTACATGAATAAAGTGTGTGTTTACGCCAAGAATCGCGGCAAGTGACTCATCCTCAGCGGCTGCCCTCATTGCGATACCTAGTTTGACTTTAGTTAAGAACATGTAAAGCACAGCCACAATCACTGCACAAAGAGGCAAACTCACAACAAAGACGCCGGGATAACCCCTCCAAGTAAAGTCGAATGAAGCCAGCCAAAATCCCTCGGTGGGATAGCCCTGATTATACAAGAACCAATAGCTGAATACATCTACTAGTGAACCAATGATCATGGCAATGGCGAAGAAGACAAAGGTTAGCGTAATGATGTTGGCGCCATTTGCCTTAATCGGCCGCACAACTGTAAAGTAGAGAAACACGGAGAGGATACCGCAGAAGGCCGCCGAAATTAGCCATGTGGTGTAGGGGTTGAAGCCCCATATTCTAACAAATGCGTAAGCAACAATCGTGCCAACCATTGCAATAGCAGTGTGGCCGAAGTTTGGGAACTTCTCCATCATATAGATGAACGTGAATCCAATACAGAGAATAATCATCACAGCTGACTGAACCATGATGTTAACAATTATTTGGTTGAACATCGTTGATCTCTATCACAGTGATTCTAGATTTTCCCATCGAATTAACAATGAACAACCGTGGTTATTGAACATGGCTCAATTGTATGTGATGCATTTGAAAAATATAAGCTTTCTGAACAAAGTTCAATTAATATTTGGGTGAGCACACACCTTGTAATTTCGCGCGCACGATTACCGTTATTGAATATCCATAAATACACAATTGAATATTGGTTAATAGTTTTATGAATAAGGTTCAACAACTAAGACATGTGCCCACCCGTAATATAGTCCGTGATAAAGACGAAAAAATCAAACTCATTTACGAATCATTCTCACGCTTAGTCGAAAGGGAAGGCTACGAGAAGGTCACAACACGCAAGATCGCTGAAGACGCGGGAATCAGTGTCGGGATAATTTATCACTACTTCACCGAAGGCAAACCAGAAATAGCCGCAGGTTATTGGGAGGAGTCCTTAAACATCATGATGGATCCCATCCCAATTCTAACCGGTTCCGAAAACGACATAAAAAGGGAAATAGAGCTCCACCTGGATAACCATCAAAAAAACGAGGCGATGTACAGAGCCTTCGATCAAGCAATCCTCGAGAAGAAGGATCTCTTTGAGGGATTAAAACATAGTCGAGCTGACCTAATTGGATCTAAAATCAATGTTTACTTCTCGGATAAATCCCCGAGTCAATTAGAGGAGCTTACCGATAAATACATGAAAATTTACGGCTTAGTGGACGCAATTGTTCATAGACATCTCTTCCAAACACCCTTTGCGAATTCTGATGAAGAATTAGTTGATACTCTAAGTGACTTATCCCTAAGAATATTAAGACGTGATCATTAGTACGCACGCACCCGGCCCAACGCCCCATTTCTTCCTCAATTCATGCTCACATTGAGAATAGTAGCCCGGCGATACGAGAGCGGATGAAAAAGCTAGACCGTATTATAATCCTCACTCAAGCGCACGAGCTGCAGTGTCTCCTCCACCATTTCCTTAATCCTTACCCTATGATAGCCAGATACGTCGGTTGGGCGGTAATATTAGCACATACAGATCTGGGGAGGAGCGAGGGTGAGTCAATGAAGCTCCCGACGCCAATCTAGGTGAATAATAATGAATGACCTTGAGGAAGCATTTAGGAAGGTTTGGGCAGATAGCCTGTTGCTGTTCGAGGGAGACGCTATGCTCGCGCAGAAAGCCGCGCGCTAGTTAAGCACGTGCAGGATCCTCCCGTCGCTGAGCTCATATGATCCTATCACCTCGCCGATTCGAAGGTCACCGTGTAAGATGTCCCATCTGTTGACGTCTTCGAGACCGCGACTAGTGGATTGTTCTGGCGATTATTCATGATAAAGGCACTCGAGGGGAAGTCAAGTAAACCGCCTGCCTTCCCACCAATAACCGCCTTGCAGTCTGTGAATGTAACCAAACCAAAGTTGGCTAGTACTCCAACTCGGTTCCCTATCGTCGGGCGCTCCACAATCCATTCGGCGGTAAGCCTCGATGAATCGTACTGAACACTCGTCTGATAAGATTGACCATTCGTGACATCCCGGATGCTTATCGACCAAGTGTTTGCTGACGTGTCGAGGAGCTTGATATCCGCCGAGATCCTATCCCCAGGCGCTACGCTCATCGTTAGGTAGACGGGGTAAGCAGGCAGTAACTCGTACCACGCAGAGTAGCCTATTTGCCCATTCGTCACGTCTTGCTCGGTTCCCATCTGTACAAGTGATTGGTCGAATTGGCCTCCTATGCCTACCCAAACAGCTGAGAAGGAGTTGCCCGAGGTGGTGATGACGTTTGGCACGACCCAGGTTCCAGAAACCTCCGTCACCGTGGGTTGAGGACTCTTTAGCGAGGTGGAGACCGTGTACCCTGACCAGTCTACACCCATCACCGTCTGGGTCGGCTGGGTGGAAAATACTCGTGGACGCAGCTGATATACACTGAAAGCTCCGACGGCGATTGCGATTAGTAGGATCAAGACAAAGCCGATTCGTCTGCCTCTTGAGGGGGGTTTCGTTTCAACAAGAGGGGCTTGTTCCGGTTGTGGGGATTCAACAGATGGTGTTTCAGCAGTTTGAATCTGGGATGGCTCGGAGGGTGTGGCTTCACTGGTTGGTGTTCCACAGTAGGAGCAGTAACGAGCGTCTTCCTCTAGTTTTTTCCCGCATTTCTCACATGTTACCATTTCGGCATCCTCCAAGTACTAATGCGCGCGCGATACATATGGGCTATTTCTCCGCCATGAATATCTAAAATTTCATATATTCTCTGCAAAAAGCAATGGTGATAGGTCTCTAGCAATATGAATTGGAACCTGTTGCTTAAATAAGCGCGCGATCAGATATCTAATATGCGCTCGTATAGGTGTTAGCATAGAGTGCACCTGAGACGAGAGTAAGTTGGCTGTTGTAGTCAGAAATAATTTGGTTCCCGGAGATATCGGGGCAATAGTGCAGCTCCACGGGATTCTCTACGAGAAGGAGTATGGACTAGACTACACCTTCGAAACCTATGTTGCAGGCCCGATTTCTGAGTTCGCCCTCTCGCCGGACAAGGAGAGACAGAGGATCTGGGTCGTCGAGTCGGGTGAAGAGGTTGTCGGTTGTATTGCAATCGTAAGGAATAGCGATGAGGAATCGCAGTTGAGGTGGTTTATTTTGCGTCCGGATCAGCGGGATAAGGGTCTCGGTAAGGCATTTGTAGCTGACGAGGTCGCATTTAGCCGAAAGATGGGTTACAGGAAGATTATTCTTTAGAACTTCAATGAACTCGAGGTTGAAATTGATATTTACAAGAAGATGGTTTCGTTAAGACGGAGCGCGCGTGTAGTTCCCTTACGTGTCCCAAGTCTGGCTCAACGAACACTAAATTATAGATCTCACCGTACTTGTACCTGTGCTGAAATGCTCAGATTGTGGCACAGAGTGGATGCCCTCCCCTGAAAGCGCTGATTTTTCAGGCTCTGGAGCTCATCCTAGGGGATTCTGAGTCTAAGAAGAATCTTCACAAACCCGCTCGGTTTTTTTTGAACAACTCTTCTGCTTTTAATAATGATTGCTATAATTCTTGGAGGGGTAATGAACCTCTATGAATTTCCATAACCCGTATTTTTAAAAAGAACGCGTGTGCAGCGTATATTCTTTCTTAGGTTTAACACGGAAGTTTTGGCTGAGCGTCACGAAGCTTTTCGAGAGCTCTCTGATAAAATCGGAGTGGCTCCTAGTGATTATTTGTATTTGCGAGCGCGCGTTTGGGGAATGAGTCGAAGATTGTTGGATAATACGTATTTTAAATCTGTTAATATTAAATAATTATAATCATAGATCGTTGTCATGCCGTGCCCATACTGCATTTACGACCTATGTTACTCAAGTCTGCCCTCAAGCACCAATAAACTAAAAGATGGATCAAATCGTCCAATTTGTAACACAAACCAATTCATGCTTTGCTCTAAATTCCAGAAAATACATACTCGGAATAATGAATTTTGTATTAATGCTTATGCGCATGCACAGTCTCATAATTTAATTTAAAAAAAGAAATTGGGGTACTTTCTCTAGCGCTCTAGAATGTTAAGATGCGCCTTTCCGAGGCGCGAATAGTCCTGATCTATTCCCACCCCCGAATAATACCCGATACTCATCCAAGTTTAAGAGGTTTATAGATGATAAGTTAGAATTAATAGTGTAGAAAGATCAAACAGCTTAGGAAAAGAGGCCGATTTGACAATTATTTAGACTATTTTCACAAACGTTTTTGTTCTAATCCGAAAAATAAAGAGAAATGAAAAAGGGTTTACACTCATAGAAGTCATAACGAACACAGATTAACTCAATTTATTGCACATTATAATATAATATTACAAATCAACACGCAAGCATTTTAGTCCAAAATCAGTCGTAAATATTACTTATTCCCTTATTTTTCCACGCGCGCGCAGGTTTAGTCTGTCCTGTGACCGGGTGAGCGAGTTCAAATAACGCGAAATGAGTCGAATACTAGGTGTTAGGATGGTTGATTCCAGGGTTCTGAGTGTCATCAAACAGCGTCGTAGCATTAGAGACTTTTCTGATAAGGAGATCGAGCAGGAAAAGCTCGAGTTAATACTCGAGTCCGCTCGGCTTGCTCCCTCGGCGACTAACTCTCAGGATTGGTTCTTCTACGTTGTTAAGAGCAGGGAGACTAGGGAGAAGATAGCTGCTTCCGAGCCCCTAAGGGTTAACCAGTTCCTGGGAAAGGCCCCAGTCGTGATCGTTGGATGTGAGAGGGCCCTCGGGGTAGTCAGTGCGGCCACCGGCACGGTCCTCAAGGCTGTGGGTGCACGTAACAGGAGCTGGGCTGACGTTAATGTTACCATTGCTCTCGAACATATGGTTTTGACGGCGACTGACCTCGGCGTCGGTAGCTGCTGGGTGGGTATGTTTGATGGGCGTAGGATATCAGGGATTATTGACATGCCCGGGGATCAACACATAGTTGCGTTGTTGGCTTTGGGGTATCCTTCTGGTCAGTCTACTGATGACTCGATCGGCGGAGTGAGAGATAGTCCCCGAGCGAGTCTGAGAGATATCACGAAGATAATCTAGCTTCGGATGATTAATCTGACAACGATCCGAAGGATTATGTTCTCCTTCAAAATAACCTCGAATTAAGCCTCTATCAGTTTTACTTGAAAGAAAATAATTAATAAGGTTTAATTCAACCAGTATATAGACTTAATGCGGTAGTAGTTTTGAATGATATTAACGGCATCTATAGATCTTTCATGATAAGTGATGGAATTCTCGATGACGAATTTACGCAGATCCGCGAATTGCTTGCGGACATCGCTGATCGGGGGACGAAGACCTTTATTTTATGGTTTCAGGGCGCCGAGTCGTCTGAGATGACTCACCGCGAGGGGATCCTGAAGAAGCTCTCCAGCGCTGGTTTGGTTGATCTTGAGTGGAGATTCACTAGTCATAATGCCTACATTAGGACTAGGATTACGGAGAAAGGGACTAAGCTTCTTCAGAAGCTTATAAAAGTGAAACCTAAAAACTCAAGCGACCTGTCTTAATCCTAATCGCACACACATCGGAGTTGGCAGCTTGGCTGAATTAATTAGGGTGGTATCGGCACGCCTCTACCTAAACACCGTTGTCTTCCCGATGCTCGAAAGCGTCGCAAAGAAGGAGAAGGTCTCCCTCGAGCAGCAGGTCTCAAACATGATCAAGAACGGGGTTACCCTTGGGACCTACGCGGATAACCCAGAGTACCGAAAAAAGATCGATGAAGTATTCAGTCACTCTAGCGTGCTGTTTCTCCTAAATCGTTTCAAAGGTCAACTCGATACACCTGAGAGTAAGATCAGAGGTTCTATGCCCTGGTGGATGGAGAGGATAAAAGAGACTAAGCCCGATCTCCATTGTGTTATCTCCGTTGAGCCTAAGGGGCAGGAATGGTTGGCTCAGATCTTCATAGACGTGATTAAGCTCTGCAGAAGCTATCTCAAGTGAACCGATTTCACGCGTGTGTGAAAATGAATTTGAGCACGCGCATGTGGAGATTCTTAAAGTACCCCTCCGGAGATTGATCTAATGGGGTCGTGCGATCACGCGCATGCGCGCACACGTGCGCTCATCCAATAAAGGACGCGCAAACTACAAAAGAATATAGACACCTGCACCAGGAGACATCCGTACCCCCCATGACAGAGTATAGTCGAGTGACTCCTGCGCATCTACGGGAACTCGAGGCAATCGTCGGCTCTAAAGATATATCCATCTTAAGCGAAGACCTCGTGAAACACAGCAAAGATGAGAGCCTTGAGCCACCTCACGCCCCCGAAGTCGTCGTATACCCCATGAATACAAGCGAAATATCATCAGTCATGAAGCTCGCATACGTCAACAACATACCAGTGACCCCCCAAGGCTCAAGAACCGGCCTCAGCGGTGGAGCCCACCCAGTTCACGGTGGTATAGTCATTAGCCTGGAACGTATGACGAATATCCTCGAAATAGACGAGGGAAACCTCATGGCAGTAGTTGAACCTGGCGTTCTCATCTCGGATCTCCACACTGAAACCGAGAAGAAGGGTCTACTCTACCCACCCGACCCAGGTCAAGAGTCGGGAAGCCTAGGTGGCAACATATCTACAAACGCGGGCGGAGTCAAGGGAATGAAATACGGGGTTACCAGAGACTTCGTCCAGGGCCTCGAGGTCGTCTTAGCCAATGGCGATGTAATAACCCTCGGAGGAAAACACGTCAAAAACTCCACAGGATACGAACTACTCGATCTATTCGTTGGTTCTGAGGGAACACTGGGCATAGTATCCAAGGCCACTCTCAGGCTTGTACCCAAGCCAAAAAATACCGCAATAATATACGTCCCCTTCGACTCAGCAAGAGCCGCGGCTAAGACAGTAAGCGAGATTGTGAGCAGAAAAGTTGTTCCCTATGCCCTAGAGTATGTACCCCAACACGCAATATTCACAGCTGAACGCTATCTGGAGCGGACACTACCCGATCACGACCACCCCGCCTATCTAATAGTCGGCGTCGACGGCAACAGCGAGAATGAAATCGATAGACAGCTCGAAGTCGTGGGAGAAGTCTGCAACAAAATGGGTGGAGCGGAAGCCTACCTTGCAGCAACACCGTCCCAACAACAGCAGCTTTGGGAGGCGAGAAAGTGTCTATTCGAGGCATATAAGGCCTTCTACGAGATCGACGAGGTCGATGCATGTGTTCCGAGAAGCCGCTTCCCAGACTACGTGGAAGGCGCAGAGAAGATCTCGCAAAGACTAGGTATGCTCATCTCAACAATTGGCCACGCAGGCGACGGAAACGCCCACAGCATCATGGCTCGCGAAAAAACAGTGGACAGGAACGCGTGGCTCGGGAATCTTGATGTCGCAATCGAAGAGCTAATCGAACTCAGCCTCGGCCTCGGTGGAACAATATCCGGTGAACACGGTGTCGGATTAGCTAAGAAGAAATACCTTGTTCGAAAGGTCGGCCCCACCCAGGTGGATCTGATGAGGGTCATAAAGAGGGGGTTTGACCCCAAGAATTTACTGAACCCCAGTAAGGTCATAGACATATAGTATCTCGCGTGCTCGCCGCTTGATCCTCGAAAAATCTTAGCCTAAATTTACTTTGGCATAAGCCTCATCTTACGCGGAATAATCATTTCTATTATCTATATGGTTACAAAGTGAACTGACTGTTTCATAAGCTGATTGGAGCACTATCCACCTTCACCTTATCCCTATCAATCCTCGCGACAGCGACCGAACCAGAGAGCACGCTATTATTCAAAAATAACAATTCCCTCCCAGAGTCAAGCCTGATCCTCGTATGAATCGGATCTAGAGACACAACCACCCCCTCAGCATTTAAAAACATTGTAAATACACGATCACCAACAGAATAAGGAAGCATATTCAATGAGACTCTATCATCAAGCTGGGGAAAACGAGTGATAACGACACCTCCCTGCGAGATCGCTGTATTGGGAATCGAGATTACTCCACCAGCGTCGTTTCTGAATCGCGTCACAAATGCACTCATCTGCACCACTCTGCTCGGAATATTATTAACAAGAACCGTATCCCCGACCCGGTACATGTTAAGCAGTAAAACAAGCATACCCGCGAGAGTATCTCCTACGAAGGTTGATACCACCAATCCTGCGGTGAGTGAGATAATGCCGCCGCTGAGAAGCAGCGTATTTGTGTCGACGTTGAAGACGTGTAGCAGAGAAAACGCCATTATTAAGACTAGAAGCACAATCATTAGAAGCTCAAAGAGGTCTGCTGGTCGTGGGCCAATTCTCTCGGAGAGGAGTCTCTTCATTCTCCTGACGATAAAAATTGCGATCGCCGTTGTCGTGAGTACTATGAGGACCCTTGAGGTCTGTAATAGAAGTAAGTTTGGAGGAATCGTGGGGGCGACTAGTTCGTCGAATGCATATACGCTTAGTAGAGTTATCGTGGCCAGTACGATGAATACGATTAGAACTCGACTAATGGATCCTTTGATATTTGCCAGATGCTTTCCCTCGTAACTAATTTGGGGAACTTGATTAAAAAGTCGTGATTTGTGAGTGAAAAAGTTGTATGGTCAGTTTTAGATTGAAACCTCATCTTGACTCCATACTCTAATAATCTTATCCAAACTACTACCTGATACAAATCAAGTGATCAAATTGGATGCTAAAACGCAAGAGAATCCTAATACCTTCTTATACAAAGAAACCCTTCGTCCACAATATCATTTTTCTCCTCCATTACATTGGATCAACGATGCGCGCGCGCAAATGTTCACATCGATTTTTACGTGTGCATTATCTTTCATGCAATAGCACTATTTTTAACTCAATCAGATAATCAAATTCGTTTATCAACCGATCAACAAGTTTGCTGAAGGAGTAAAGGATTTTATGCCTTGACCTTATAATTCTCGTAGAGCCGTTTCAACCCAGCCTCAAGTTCCTTCTGACGAATCTCCTGATCTAAGGGTGAAAGTTCCTTACAGTCATAGCTTACAACCTCCTTCATATACCCGACATTCTCATCACAGAAGACAACCGTTCCATCCGGCTTCACGCTCTCGATCCCGTCAATTCGACCCCCATCCTCATTCACCCTTATCGCTTCCTCAAGACTGATGTCTGGTAGAACCAACTCAGCACCTTTCTCACTCAACCTACAGGGATAAGCGCCGGGTAAACCATTAGGACCAGCGACGCTTGCACAAACCTCCCCAGTGTTATAGTAGATGGCGAGACAATGCTTTAGGAAGCTGCTGCTCGTCCTAAACTGATCGACCAGGGCACTCGGGTACTGGATCGATTTCCCGTAGCCAAAACCTTGGTACATCTCAACGAGCTTCTTATTAGGATAATTATCGGTGACATCTTCCCCGTCAGCTATGATCTTATACCACATGGGTCCATCCATTCTGGCCGTGTAGTATGTGCCGTGGTGGCCAACACCGTAGACGAAGACGTCTCTAAACGGTATCTTCATGTCTCTTGCGATAAGGCGGCGGACTCTGCTTATCCCTAAATCCATGTTGCCTCCACCACATGTGGGAGCCATACCGAGCTTTGAGAGTATGACGTTAGTGAGATCTGGGAAGGCGCCGTTGACAACATGTGTGTTGATCTTAGACTTTGTTACTGCCTGCATGAGCTTGTATGCGAGTGTAAAGTGGTTGGGGATCCATGGTCCCACTGGGCCGATCTTGTGGTATACGTCATCGGGGAGGAGTCTGGTGACCCACCAGCTGCCCAGACTGCCGAGGTTGCAAATCACCTTTGGTTTAATCTCCTTCAGCGCCTCAGCTGTGGCGTCGATGTCGAATAGATTCAGTTTTCGGAAGCTCAGGTCTGGGTAGTTGCCGAAGTTGTGGGCCGTGTGGAGTGCTTCCTCTATCTCGTAGGTGCCCTTCTCTTCGTTGATGTCGGCTCCTATTACCTTGATGTCGCTTCGCATCGAAGCGATCTGGTATATCATGTCGTGGCCTACGCTGCCCGCTGAGCCTATGATCAGTAACGAGTCCATTTTTTTATCATTACATGTTATGTTAAGTTGTGGTTAAGAGGTTTGGTTAATATACATTTTTTTTTCGAGTATTTTGTGCAGCGTAATAGACTTATTTTCGTATTTATTGGATCCTGGAAAAATCTTAACCCAAAGTGAATTTGGGTTAAGTCTCATCTTATGTAGAATAGTCTCATAATCAGTTTAATTTGATTCTCAGCTGCGATTGTATCCCATTGCGTAAAATTT
>Ga0182021_10005113_pt1 | contig 15500 bp, 9 predicted proteins | sample 612E3MmetaG_FD_120493 | JGI IMG/M metagenome (GOLD analysis project Ga0182021, IMG submission 120493) | Permafrost microbial communities from Stordalen Mire, Sweden - 612E3M metaG (Illumina Assembly) | ecosystem: Environmental > Terrestrial > Soil > Wetlands > Permafrost | place: Sweden... | reverse complement strand
TTGTTGCTCAACTGGTTCAAGGCCAAAGGAGAGATTTCCAGTGGCGCCGTCGAGGGCCTGAACAACAAAATCCGAGTGGTGACCAGACGTTCCTATGGTTTTCGCACCTATAACGCGATGGAAATTGCCCTGTATCACACGCTAGGACGTCTCCCCGAAACCGATGAATTTACCCACAGGTTCTGCTGACGAAACGTAATTAGATTGGCTCAGCTGCAGAAATACCACTTTGACTTCATAGCCGTGAGTCCAATGTGGCGCACCCGGCATACTACATACTATATTGCCGTACGAAAAGAACGGGGCAGTGTCGGCTCAACGCCGCTAATTCGGCCTGCGCCTGTCTGGGGCGTTCGGATTCGACTTGCCTTCGCGAGGAAGCCCATCTATAAGCCCTTCCATGAAGATAGCCCGCCAATGGGAAAGCCGTGTTGAACCGTTACGCGCTGGCCTGTTGATGGTCTTCACCATCGTCAGCGTCTTGGGTGGCGAACCAGACGGGCATACGGTGAGAGTGGAGCTTCAGGAAGGTGATGAGCTCCTGGCCAACCCGGGAATGGGCTGGCAGACTTTTCATCGGTTCGCCGACGAGGATAGCAACCTTCAAGGCCTTCCCAGCGCGAGCGCGTATTTCCGGTTCTATTGGCGCGAAATCGAATCCCAGGATGGTCAGATTGACTTCGCCAGGTTCGATGATCTCCTGGCGCACGCTCGGCGGGCCGGCCAGAAACTGGCCTTCCGCATCATGTGCACCGGATCGGGTGCTTACATGGATGTACCGGCCTGGCTGAAGAAACAGGGATGTCGGGGAATCGAATTCACGTACGGCGGCGGCAAACATTGGGTGCCCGATTTCGCCGATCCGCTTTTTCAAGACCGGCACTTTCGCCTGATCCGCGAACTGGGGCGTCGTTACGATGGCCATCCGGACCTCGATCTGGTAGATATTGGATCGGTGGGACTTTGGGGGGAGTGGCACATGAGCGGGACGCAGGCCGTGGGCAGCGATCAACCCGTGCCGCTGCCGTCTATAGATATCCGCCACGCCATTATTAAGGCTTGGTGCGCCGCTTTTCCAACGAGCAGCAAGGTCATCCTGATCGGCAGCGAGGAGGGGATGGCAAGGACGGCCACGGACAGCTACGGTTGGCGCGCCGACTGCCTGGGGGACATGGGTGGTTTTTCCAAGACCTGGAACCACATGAACGACTACTACCTGCAACAACTGGCCAAGACCGGGGCGGAGGCTGCATGGAAGGCGGCGCCGGTCGCGTTCGAGACTTGTTGGGACATGCGCAAATGGAAGGAAGCCGGTTGGGATGTCCATTTCATTTTCGACTATGCGCTGCGCTGTCATGCCAGCTACGTGAACAACAAATCGGCTCCGATTCCTGAAGGCACTCGGCCGGAAATCGAGCACTTCCTGCGGCGATTGGGATACCGCCTGGTCATTCGGACTGTCCAACACGAGGCCAGCGTGCGCCCGGGCCGCCAGACATCCGTGGCGATCCAGTGGGAGAACGTGGGGGTGGCGCCACCTTATCGGGACTATCGCGTGGCGGTCCGCCTGTCCCCAAGCAACAGCAAGCGCGAAGCCAGTGTCTTTGTGACGGACCTGTCTGCCCGCGGCTGGCTCCCTGGCTTGCATCCGACGGAAATGTCCTTCCGGCTTCCGCCTACCGCTCGTGCAGGCCGTTATGAAGTAGCCCTTAGCGTGGTTGACCCCGTCAGCCAGCGGCCGGCGATGCGCCTAGCCGTTTTGGGTCGCGATCCTGGAGGTTGGTATCCGGTCAGCCACCTCGACGTCGTGCCATAAACCCGCGGCCTGTTTTACCGCTGGCCACGGCAAACCCAGGAACCTCGTGAGTCGGAACACCATGTCAAACACAGCATACAACCAGGAGTTTTCGCAATGAACTCGCTGAGGAATCTGCTCCTCGCGGCCCTGGTCTTTATGCCAACCTTGCTGGGGGCACGGCAACAAGGCGAGCGCACGGTCAAGGTCGTTCCCGAAGAAACAGACGAGCTCCTGGCCAATCCCGGCAGGGGATGGGAGACCTTTCATCACACGAGCAGGCAGGACAAGAACCTGCCTTCATGGATACCCTCGGCGATCCACTGCGCTCGCTGGGGCTGGGGTCAACTGGAGCACGAGCCCGGGAAGATGGAGTGCGCGTTCCCGACCTTAGCCGCTGACACCCCAACTCCCTGGCGCGTCGTCATTGCGAACGATACGTGTCCGGATGTGACTTGGGGCTTCACCGAAGTCCAGACCCGCCAGGCCTTCGCGGACCTCATCGCCGCCCATCTGGACGAGATGACCCGCACCGATGCGCTGCCGCCGGACAACCGCGACCATTACAACGCTACCGCCTTCATCGAGGTAGAAGCCTTTCTGGGGATCTATCCGCAGCGGCACGACGAACTGCTCCGCCGCATCCGTGAGGGCCGCCTCTGTGTAAGCCCGTTCCTCTGCAATTCCCTTTGGGGCTTCCAGAGCGTGGAAGGCGCCCTGCGCACCTTCTATCCGGCGCGTCGGCTGGAGCGGGAGCACGGGATGCCAATTGGTGTCGCCGAGCACATTGAGCTGCCGTCCTTGCCGTGGGGCATGGCGTCAGTGATGGCCGGCTGCGGCATCCGCTGGACCTCCGTGCCGTTCTATGATTACGACTCGACCTTCAAGGGGCTGAAGAATCCGCCGTTGTTCCGGCTGGAAGGTCCGGACGGCAGTGAAGTGCGGGTGCTGCTGGATTCGTGGGCCGCGGAAAAAGCGAACTACATGCAGGGAGGTTATCTGTTGAAGGAGCCCAGCCGAGTGGCGTCCGAGTGGCTTCCTCATTACGCCGGACTGGGCGCCGCCTATCCATTGCGGACAATCTTCGCCAGCGGGACGCATTCGGACATCCACCCAGACAGTTGGAAACAGACGCAGGCTTTCGCCGACGGCATCATCCGCTACAACGCGGCCGGTACCAACGTGGTGAAGTTGGTCAACGGCACGCTGGCCCAGTTCTGCGCGGAAGTGGACGCGGTCGAGGCCCGGTCCCCGTTTTTGCCCAAACTCCGCGGTTGCTTCGGGCATTCGTGGCAGCTTTGGCCGGTCAGTCTCGCCCGGACGGTGGCCGCGCTGCGCGAGAACGAGCGCTCCTTCCTGGCCGCCGAGTCTCTCGTGGCGCTCGCGAGCCAGGTCCAACCGGACCTTGTGGCGCAGACCCGGGAGAGCCGTGAGCAGGGCGAGTGGTTTTGGGCGATGCTCTCGGATCACGCCTGGAACGGCACCGACCTCAAGAACAGACGTCACAACGCCGAACTACGCGGCAACTGGGCCGATGGCCTCGCCCAAATCAGCCGGCGTCTGAATGGCCAGGCCTGGAACAAACTCGGCCTCATGTCGGACAACCGCCACGTCACCGTCTTCAATCCGCTGAGTTTTGCCCGGGACATCCCAGTGGAGTGTGCCGTGCCCATCGAAGTGACGGGGGTAAAGGGCGGGCCCTCCCAGCTCCGATCAGAGGGTGCCCGGCGCAGTCTCATCTTCCTGGCCACAGAGGTTCCGGCCTTCGGATTCCGCGAATATGCGTTCGAAAGCAAACCGCTCCGGGCAATGTCGGTGCCACCGCTCTCGGGCACTGCGACCAGCTTGGAAGGCCCGTTTTATCGGTTGCAGGTGGCTCCGGCGAACGGTGGTCTCGCCAGCTTGGTTCACAAGGCCAGCGGGCAGGAACTGCTCAACGGAGCTTCGGGTCGCTCGCTCTGCCAAACCGTCTTTCACGACGGGCAGGAGCGTCTCCTCTCCGAGGTCCGATGCCAAACCCAACTGGGCGCGGTCAGCGGCGAACTGCGGGTCACTGGTCGCATCGGCGAGTTGCGCGTAACGAACGTCATCACGCTCTACGCCGCGCTCGACCGGGTGGCGTTCGAGGTGCAAATCGAGAAGCCGCCCACGACCAACGTGCAACGGCTGCTCCATTTCTTCCCGATCGGCGATGGCGCCCGCGATCTCCACATCGAAACCACCGCGGCGGTGCTTCGCCCGCGATTTCAACCCGACGGCGACCTGCTGCCTGGCGCGGACCCCCGGCGGTTCGCGGTGCAGGGGTTCGTGGACTACTCACCGCTCGGCCGAGTGGGTGTCACCATCGCGCCGCTGGACGCTTATATGTTGCGTTTGGATCAAGGGGCGCTGGCGTTCGAGGCCTTGGGCAACGATCAGAACTGGAGGGAGGTCAGCCAGGACCAGGATGGCGTGACCCAATTCCGGTTCCGCTACGCGCTGCGTGCCCATGCGCCAGGCTACGACAACGCGGCCGCCCTGGCCTGGAGCCGAAGCGTGGTTGCCCCGCTGACATTCGCCCCGGGCCGTCTGCCTAAGCAATGGCTCGACCGGCCGTATCTCGAAGTGGATCCAATGCGTGCGTTAGTGACCTGCTTGAAGCCGGCAGATGACGGCGCACCCGACCAGGCGGTGGTGCGCGTGTGGGAAACCAGCGGCAGAACCGGCCCGGTGCTGCTTTCGGCGCCGAGCTACCGCACGGCCCGAGAGACCGACTTGCTCGAACGTGAGCACCAAGCCCTGGCGGTAAAACAGGGCAAGGTGTCGTTGAACGCGCGCGGTTACGGATTCTCCGCCGTGAAGTTGATCCGATGAACCCGGAAATCCGAACGACCAACCGCACGAGTTCGCGCTGGACCTCAGGGCAGCGTCTGAATTGCCGTCGCCGCTCGGACCACCTGCCTGCTCCAGAGTCCCCGGGCCGGGAATCACCCGCGCCGCGCTAACGACGGGCGGGCGCGTGAAAAGCGAGATCTTACCATACAATGGGCCAAACCGGAGGTTGGTCCAGCCGGCGAGATTATTCATGGTGCTTGACGTGGCTGGGCAGTTTGTCACCTTGCGCTCATGCCGCGCCCGATGCGCATCACTCCAGGGCCAACCTCCGATCTGACCCCTTTCAAGGACTGACACTTGCAAGACTTAACCCCAATGCTTGCCAATGGTTGAGGCCGAAACCGAAAGCTCGGGCCCAGATATGGCCCCAGTTTTTGGCTTATTGCGTGGCGTACCAAATCTTCTTCTTCAGCACCCACTTCTGGTCAGTCGGGAACGACCGTCGGTCAGACCCACTGGCATCGGTCGTGAAGAACAGGAGATGCACGCTGGCCTGGGTCTTGTCGGCATAAAAACTGACCGTCCGAATCTCGAACCCAGCGGGTTGCCGACCGGCGGCTTCGTTGATACTCTTTGCCGCACTCATGATCGATTTGAACGCTTCGGTTAGCGTAACCCGCCCAATGCGGGCCACGATGTCAGGGTCAAAATACGCGACCGCTTCCTCGAAATTGTCCGTCGTGAGAAGCTGGGTGAAGACCTGTGCGCGCTGTCGAACGACCGGCTCCGGATTCTTCCCGCAACCCCCAACCAGCAGCAGCGCCAGGGGCACTATCAAACCAGAGCAAAATCTGTTCATCATTCTCATACAATACAAAGAAACGGTTTTCCATTTCAGTGATATTCTCTCATGTTCTACCCGGCCAGTCATCGCTCGGCGTTCACAAGACTTTACGGCGCTCGAAGCCCTTTGGTTACAGGGAACTTCAGAGGGACCTTTCACGTGGGCCTTGCGCTGTAACCCTTTCCGGCCCGCTTGCGTATTACTAATGTGGCAAGTTCGTAGCATTGAATGAAAACAAAGACCGACTTAACGGCGATGCCGAGGCCCTTTGGCCGCTCGAAGAGCCCTCCGCCGGGCCATCGCCGCAGTTTGGCGTTTACTTTAATCGAACTGCTGGTGGTCATCGCCGTCATCGCCATTCTCGCCGCATTGTTGTTGCCGGCTTTGTCTGGCGCAAAAGCGGCGGCGCGGCGCACGAATTGCATAAACAATTTGCGGCAGATCAGCCTCGGCATCCAACAATATGCCGCAGATAACGCCAGCACCTTGCCTGCCGCGCCGCATGTGACCGGCTGGGACATAGAAACCAATCACTGGGCAATCTTCTACAAGCGGCTGGTAAAACAATATGTCGGATTCCACGGGGCGTCGTCGCCGCAGGACAAGTTGTTCGCTTGCCCGGCGGACACCTTCTACTATGATGTCCCCAGCATGGCGTGCGAGGCCCGGAGCTTGCATGACCAATCCGATTCCGATTATTCGAGCTATGGATTTAACGGCGCGAACGGCAGCCCCTACAACCCGCCGCCCGCTTACCTAAACGAGACTTCTTTTCCTGGCGTTTTTGGGCGCAAACAACCCTCGATAAAAAAACCGGTCAAAACGGTTCTCCTTGCGGAATTCCCGGCGATCTTCCCATGGTCCTGGCATCAACCACAGAAACTGCCTTCTGCGCAGAACGGGGTTAACGATGCCAAGAACATCGTCGGTTTCGTAGATGGGCACATTAGCTATGTCAAAATCTATTGGAACTCGAGCTTCAGCACAACGTCGTGTTGCTACGATCCTCCGGCTGGCTACGATTACCAGTGGAGCGCAGATTGATATTGGAACGGATAAACTTCGATGGGGTCAGACCGTAGAAAAGATCCGCTTTCGCGCTTGACGAACTGAGGTGATCCGTCAGAACCTCGAACCGTGCCGCGCAAGCTTCGATTGGAGTACCCGGGCGCGATGTATCACGTGATGAGCCGTGGGGACCAGCGTGAGGACATCTTCCTAACGACGTGGACCGGCACGACTTCATCAAGACACTGGCGGAAGCGTGTGAGAAAACCGGTTGGCAGGTCCATGCGTTTTGCTTGATGCGCAACCACTATCACGTGGTTTTGAAGTGGATGAGGAAGCGCTGGAGGAGTTTCGCAGAGCTTGGTGCGTGGGCAGCGAAGCGTTTCGGCGGGAATGCCTGGAGCAGATGGAGGGCCAGATGGGCGAAAACCACCCGGGCCAAACCAGGCTTCAGACCGCCGAGGCCAAGGCGGAGCGAATCGTTGCGGAGGAACTGGCCCGTTTGCAGTGGACTCCGGAGGACTTGGTCATCAGGCAAAAGGCCGATCCGGCAAAACTGGCGCTGGCCGCACGCCTTAGGCAGGAGACCACCCTTTCAGTCAAACAGATTGCCGAGCGCTTACACCTCGGTAAACCCAAGGGCGCGCGGACAACCCTGCACAAATTCCTGAACCGCCCCCCGCCTGACACTTCACAAATCCCGCTGGACATGTGGTGAATGATGCACCCGAGCAGGCTTTTCTACGGTCTGACCCTATCGATTCACTAAAGCCTTGAAGCCGAATGGCTTGCAGCAAACTCTCTGGTCGGACGCGTGGGCGCGCAAAGGGCGGCACGCTGACACTCCCCCCATACTGCTGGCTACCTTCCATGGTGTACCTGTCTCGTACCTGTCTCGTACCTCCCATGTGGATCACGATCCACATGGGAGGTACGAGACAGGTACGAGACAGGTACACCATGGATACGCCATCGAACCACGTCGTCACCTGGCCGGAGGCTGGCTTCCGGAGCGGTTTGCATGGAGTCGTACCCGGGAGCGGCCGGGCGCACGCCCGCCAAGCCGGCCTCTGCTGCTGGAAGTGCCTTCCCGCAAACAGCTTATGTCAGAGACTTTCGCCCAATCCTCTGCGCCGCAGATTGATTCCCCTCCCCGACACGGGATTACCGAAGGGATACAGGAAAAGACCGCTGACGTGCAGCAGTGTGCCTACCGCGGAGGCGTACTGGGGTTTGTGCTGGCCAACTGCTTCACCTGCGCGGTCAGTTCCTCGACGGTTTTCTTTTGGGCCTCCGTGACGCCGCCGGCACGGGCGAGCTTGTCCAGCGCCGCCAGGCAGGCGCGGAAATCCCCGTAGCGAAGGCCCGTGGACACTTCGTCCACCAACGCCTGGAGGTCCGGGCTGGCGGTGGCAAAGGCCTGCCGCAGCTTGGGCATATCAGCCGTTAACGCCTTCTGGACCGGCGTCTCCGGAGGTTTTGGTTTGCCGCACCCCGGCAGCACGAGCAGGCCGGTGAGGAGGAACATTATTAGCCAGTTTGTCATCTTCATAGGTTTGATTTGTATCGTCCGATCCCGAGGTCCTGAACGCCAGCCGGAACCCGCCGGGGGAGCCTCAGTAAACACGGGTGCTGTGGTCCTGCATCCAGAAGACATCTTTGCTGTTCGGTTGGGGAACGTTCAGTTGCAGGGTCGTGGTGAGCGGCGGGCAGGTTCGCGGATCCAGCCATTTGTGGATTTCGGCATGACCGTCGGCGAAAGTGAAGCCGGCAGCGTTGCCGAGCAAGCGTCAGTCCTTTTGAAACTTTCCAGCAGCGTACCGCCGTCGAGGCCGCCACAGCCTGCGGTCAGGGGTAGCTGTCTTCGCTTTCCTGGCTGCGCGGCTCGTCTTCTTGGCCGGTTTGGTGCGGTAGTTAGGGGCGGAATCATGCAAGGCGCGAGCGGGCACGTCTTGGGGTACTGTGCTGGCTGGCGCGTGAAGCTGGATTTGAAGGTCGGCATGGCTGAAGAGGGAGGTGTTTTCGTTCATGAGGCGCGTGGCGGTCCGGCACTTAACAGCGAAGCCGCGAAGCCGCGAAGAAAGAGGGTAATTACGCTCACGGGGCGCGAGGGGAGAGCAAGGAGCGAGGGCTGAAGGCTGGAGGCTGGATTCGGGTCCGCGTTGCAGGCCTTTGTTCAGGCCTTTCCTCGTTTCCTGATGCGGTAAGGAATGGCGTCTTCTTTGACGTGGAAGCCGATTTCGGGTTTGGGCGGCGGAGGTGGGGGCGCCATGAGCTGGCGGATAGCGTCGAAAACCGCCTTGAAATGGGAATCGGATTTGTGCTCCAGGTCGGCCAGTTTGCGAGCGAGGTCGGCGTTAGACAGGAGCATTTCACGCAGGCGCACAAAGGCGCGCATGATGGCGATGTTGACCTGCACGGCGCGAGCGCTGCGAAGCACACTGGATAGCATGGCCACCCCCTGCTCGGTGAAAGCGTAGGGGAGGTATGCCCGGCCCCGGTGTTTCCGGGAACTCATCACAGTTTGTGACGAGTTCGCTGGCTCGCCGGGCGCTGGGCTCACAGATTGTGATACCAAACCACGGACGTGCTCCGCCTCCGCGGGCGTGAGCTGGAACATGAAGTCGGCTGGGAATCGGGCGAGATTGCGCTTAACTGCCTGATTCAGCGCGCGGGCTTCCACCCCGTACAAGGCGGCGAGATCGTAATCCAGCATGACCCTGTGCTCGCGGATGAGGAGAATCCGCCGTTCAGCCTGAAGTGCGAGGGCGTCGGTTTTCATCAAAGGGCCAGTTAATTAGATTTTCATTTTCTCAGCAAGCATTGGTCCCAGTCGTCCCCATGAATTCACGGGGTATCCCGCTGAGGTGACATAAACGCTCATGGCCACAGCCCGGGGGCTATTGAGGATGCTGGCGGCCATGAGGGCCGCCATGTTCGGTGAAGGCGTAGCGAAGGGTCCGCCGGCCGCCTCGGCCCGCTTTTGATATCGCAAATAGCGATGTCAAACCGTCGCGGTCTGCCCCCGCCGGCGCTGCCTTTAAGATCGCAATTTGCGATCTTAAAGCTTGGACGCCCTTCCACTCTTCTTTTGAGAGGCGGAAGATGAGGTCGGCAGAGCGAGCAAGACGAGCCTTGCGAGTGCCCAGTATTCTGCCACCCTGGCGTTCATGGGGATAAAATACATTTCCCTCAACGACAGTCTTTACAGCTACCTGAGCGGCTTGCGCAGCGATGCGAGCGACCGGCTCTTGGAGCAACTCCGTGCCGAGACCGCGGCCCTGGGCGAGGAAGTGAGCAAATGCCAGATCAGCGACGAGGAAGGCACCTTGCTTGGCCTTTTGACTGCGGCCATTGGCGCCAAATCCGCCATCGAGGTTGGAACCTTCACCGGCTATAGTTCCCTGTGCATCGCGCGGGCCTTGCCCAGCGACGGCAGGCTCATTTGCCTGGATGCAAACCGGGAATGGACTGCCATAGCGCGGAAATACTGGGCCAAAGCCGGCGTCCAGCATCGCATCGAGCTCCGTTTGGGTGCGGCCATCCCAGCTCTCCAGCAGTTGGAACCCGGGTTGACTTTTGACTTGGCCTTCATTGACGCCAATAAGACGGAATACGACACGTACTACGAACTCATCTTGCCTCGAGTCCGACGCAACGGCCTCATTATTCTCGATAACATGCTGTGGGGTGGCCGACTCGGTGCGGGACCGGTTCAGGAGGCCACCGGGCGCGCGATTGATGCTTTGAATCATAAGCTGGCCAAAGATCCTCGCGTTGAAGCCGTTTTGCTTTCGGTGGCCGATGGAATCCAGTTGTGCCGCAAGCGCTGATCCGATGCCCGGCAACCGAGCAACAAAAGTGTGAAATGCACCACTACGGCACTTGCTGCAAGCGGTAATAGCGCGGCCCAGTCAGGCCGCCGGATTCCGAGCCGTCGTCAATGAATGAGTAGGCGGTATTGATGGCGGTGACGGAGGCGGTGAAGGTGTTCCAGGCCGGCGGAGAAACGGAGGCGGACCACTGCACCTGGAAGTTGAGGTTGGCGGGCGCGGTCCACTGGAGCTGCACCTGGTTTGTGCTGCAAGCGATGCTGCCGATGTGGACCGCGGGCAGATAGGGAACAAGCACCAAGCCCTCGTGGACGCGGAAGAAGTTGAGTGGCGAGGGCAAGGGGATGCAGTAACTGGTAAGAGGACCGGCGGCGGTGAGGGTTGGGGATACGGTGGTCCAGTTGGTTTGGTTCAGGTCGGGTTTGCCTTGGACGTAATATTTGACGCCGGGGGGGGAGGTCCAGGTGAGGCAGAGGCTGTTGCTGAGCATCTGAGAGTTCGTAATGACAATGTCCGTCCCGTAAACCGGGAATTCGGTGGCGCGGATTCCGTAGGAGGCTGGGGCGGTGGAAACGTTGACGGCCGCAATGTACCAGGCGCCGGGAGTCAGGGCGACGGGGGTGGAATCGTCGAACAAGACGATCAGTTCATCGTTCGTTCCCGGGTTCGCGCTGAGACAGTCGTAGCTCGTCAGCGTCGGGGGCGGGAGGCCATTGCGCACGGCCAAACTCATTTCGGCGGTCGGGCTATTGATTTCGAATTGGGCGCGGACGGCGTTGGTGGTGACGGTATAGAGATAATAGTCGGTAGCGTTCCCGGCGCCGGAGTTCGTGTTGAAGTACGGGATGCCATTGGTGAGCGCAATGGCGAGGATGCCGAAGTCCACCTGCAAGGCCGCGGTGACGCTGGAGGTGCCTAGGTTTTGGACGCCCAGGTAATAACGGGCGCCGGGCACCAGCGGAGGTGATCCTCCAGTGAGCAGGGTGGCGAAACCGTTGGTGGCAGCCGACAGCAAGATGGCATCGCCGGCGTTGGCGCCGGAGGGCGGATTGGTTTGGTTGAAGAACAGGTTCACCGGCGCCGAGGCCTCGAGCAGCGTGTTGGTCGCCTGGGTCGCCCAAGCGGGCACATCAACGAAGAAACAGGCCATTTGGCCCGGGGGAACACTGTTGCCTCCAGGGCTTCCGGCAGTCAAACCAATGGGCACCGCAACGGTGTTGTCGAAGATGAACCGCAATTGCCAGGCGAGCAGTTGGGGGGCGGGATTGGTAGCCCCGGCGCGAGTGTCCCACATTTCCAGGGTCCATTTGCCAAACGCATCCTGGCCGACAAAGGCATTGAGCGATTCCTCTGGCAAATAATACAGGTCCAAATTCCCACCAGCGGGCACGAACGGCGGCGGAGCGAACTTAATGGGAACCTGAGCCCAATTGGTGTCCTCGGTGAAGGTTACAAAGCCCGGGACCGGACTGACGACCGTGGCGGTGTATTCCCAAAGGTCATCGGGATCCTCGTTGTTGGTTTCGTTCATAATGATCACGAGGTTGGTGGAAACGCCGGGACCAAAAGAGATGGCAAATTGACTGTTGGAATTGACCAGGCCGGTGTCGTAGATCAAGGTGTTGTCGTAATAGACGTGCATGATGTCCGGGGCCTGGTAGAAATCGTAGTTCACGAAGAGCTTGCCCTGGTTTTCTCCCACCGGGAGGATATTGGTATTGGCCGTGAAATTGCCGTTGGTCCAGGTGGGATAGAGGTTAGTCCAGAGCAGCATCCCCCCCAGCCCATTGGTCGTCATGCCGCCGCGGTTTTCAAACAGCCGCACGCGGGTGCCGCCGGGGCTGATGAGCGTCAAGGCCAGATCGGAAATCCTGGGATGATCCACGTGCAACCGCACCTGGACGGAGGCGATGGGTTGGTTGTTTGACACCATGAGCGTGGCGTCGGTTATGGCATCGTCCAGGATCGGGATTGGCCCCGCGGTGGCATAGGTGACGGGGGCGACACTGGCCGGGTCCAGGTCCACGCTCGCGTCAATCCAGTTGGTCTGAGAAATTCCATTCGGATTGAAGACGCCGAGGAAGTAGCGGCCCGGGCTGAGCGGGGGCAGAGTGGAGAGGTTCACGGACAAACAGCCGCCCGACGGATCCACAGCCAGCGCGTAGTCCCAGTTGGTCGAGGAGGGGAGAGCGCCGCGGCGCAGGTAAAGCTCCAGCGGCAAGCGGGAGTCGGAGTCGTTGGCGACACAGACGGTCAAGTTGGTGGCGCCGATGGGCACGTCAACAAAGTCGTAAGTGAAAGCATTGGTGGACACCTGGCGGGGGACACCCGTGCCGACGTTTTGGGGTTCGAGCCGGAGGGACAAATTGGCGACCAGACCGGTATGGGTGAGGGCCTGGTTGGCCACGGTCAGCAGCCAGACGCCCAGGCCCTGTTCGCCGATGAAATTGCGCAAGCTGCCGGGACCATCGGTGTTTTGGGCGCCGGGAATGTCGTCTTCCCCGTTATCTTCGTAGATCCAGGTGTACTGGTAGGGATTGGGGTCACCTGGCGGGAGAGAGTTGCGGTTAAGCACGACAGAATTCCGTCCGTGGCTCAGAGTGGCGATGAGGTCAGAGAAGTCCTCATGCCAGATTTCATTGGTGACCACGACCCGGCGAATCAGTATGGGCGTCGGGGCCAGCGCCAGCACATTGGTTGTGCCCGGCTGGGCCGCCTGGGCGTCCGGGATGACGGCGGGCAGGTTGATGCCGCGCAGAATCCAACTGCCGTCAATGTCCTGCGTGGCGAAGGGCAGGAGGCTAAAGACGCCCAGGAAACCGTACTCGGCGGCTTGCTGGCCTTCGGCTTTGACGCCGACATAGTAGGTGCCGGGGGCGGCGTTGCTGTACACGATCATCTCCGTGCCGGCGCGACGCAGCGACGTGTCCGCCCCGGCAAGCGCTGCCGGGTCCAGACTGAGCAAGGCGGCATTGGTCGAAACATACAGGTCAATGTCCGCGGCGGCGCGCGTAATGTTGTCGAGGTTGGTGTCGTTAACGCTCACGGGCGCAACGGAAAGGCTGGCGGGCTGGAACGTGACGAAGGCGGCGTTTGTGTAGGTTTGGTCGTTGGTGACGACATAGAACTGCCACTGGCTGAGGACCCCGGTCGTGATGATGCCGCCGGCGCCGCCCGGCCACGGGATGGTGCCGCCGTCGAGCAAGGGCGCGTTGGCGCCGGCGCACTGGTTGAGCAGGAGCGCGCCGGAAATCCCCGAACTGGCCGCCAAGCTATTAGTGATGAAAGTTACGTTGGACGCAGTGGTGGAGATAACCTGGTTGTCGGTGACGGCCAGGGCGTCCGGCACCTCGCCGTCGCCGCTGGAGATGACCAGGGCGTAATCCTGGGCGACGTTGTTGGTCTGAGCGGTGACGGCGTTGACGTTGACGCCGCGGGCGATGACCGTGACGGAATAGTTGGTGTCGAGCGGCGGCGCGAGATAGACATTCTCGACGTTGTTCACCACATCCAGTTCCGGAGGTGAATTGGTGTCCCAGGGCGCGCTGAAGCTGCCCCCAGCGGGGAAGTTGTTGCCGAAGAAAACTTGGCCGGTGACAAGGTTGGTGACCGCGAGGTCGAGGTTGTTGACGAGCTTGAGGCTGGCGGCAGGGTTACCGGGCGGGTCGGTCCAGACGAGCGTGACGCGGAGCGGCTGGTTGGTCGCCGAGGCCGAGAGCGAAAGGAAGCGGGTGTGGCTTTGGCCGGTGGCCAGCGCGTCGGCTGGATCCTGGTTAAAGAGCAGCATCGAGCTGGCCGGAGCATCCAGGTTGGTCAAAACGCCGGGCAGGCTGTTGGTCAGATTGATGAGCCCCCAGCCCTGCGAGTTGGTCGGATTGGCGATCTGGAAGTCGTAGCCCGAACTGAGGCTGCGGGCGCCGTTGATCAGCAGTGCCTTCATCAGCGCCGGGCTGTTGGTGCGGCCAATCCGCTGGAAGAATTCCTGCATGAGGGCCAGCACACCGGAGACCTCGGCGGCGGACATGCTGGTGCCCGATTCGTAGCGATAGAACGGCCCGAGGGTGTTGTTCAAGTTGCTGAGAACCGCGAAGTAGTTCGAGTCGTTGGTCGGTTGGTAGTAAGCGCCCTCGTCCCATTGCGTCGAGCGGGCAGAGACCACGAACGTCCCGGGAGCTACGACGTCCGGCTTGAATCGGCCAAAATCGCCTTCGACGCCCACTCCCACATTCCCCCGGCCCGAAAACGCTGCCACTTCGTTGTTGGTTTCGGTCAGGCCGAGCCAGGGCTGGTTGGTCTGGCAGACGTTGGTGCCATTGACGATGGAACATTGCCACACTTCCTCGGCAATCGCGCGCGGCTGCTCGATCGCGCCGACGGTGATGACGTTCTTGGCGGTGGCAGGCGATAAGACGGAGTCAGGGTTCCCGCCAAGGCCGTCGTCCGTGCCATTGCCGGCGTTGCCCGCGCCGAAGACAAAGAGCAGGGGCTGCGAGCCGGGAACTTCGGGCAATGCATCGCGGACGGCGGCATCGTAGCGAGCTGCGGCAAGGTCGTAGGCGTTGTCATTGGCATAGTGCCAACTGTTGTTCGAGATGAAGGCGTTGGTCCGGGCAGCGGTTTCCTGAAGGTAGGAATCGGAGGCAGACGGCCCGGAATCGGGATCGGCAGCCATGACGAAGAGTTGGGCGGCGGGCGCCAGGCCGCGGAATTGGAAGTTGGTGGCCGGCATGGTTGAGCCGCTGGCATTGGTCACAGTGGGGGACTCCAGCCCGCTGCCGGCGATGATGCCGCCCACATGAGTCCCGTGGCCGTTGGAGTCTGTGCCGTTAATGGGGAGGTCAACAAAGACCCGGTTGATCAGATCGGGATGGCTGGCGTCCACGCCGGAGTCATTAACGTTGACCAGCACATTGCTGCCGGTCAGGCCGAGGTAGTTGTCAGGGACAACAGGATCAGCGGCGACGCCGAGACGGGCGCGCGACAGGTCGTTGACGAGGACGCGGCGGCGCGCCAACTCCACTTCCTGCACGCCGGGCAGGACAGCGAGGGCGGGGAGGATGGAGGTGCGACTTGAGTAGGATGATAAGCCGGCAGGAATGCCGGCGCTCCGCACTTTCAGCACGGGGCCAAATGGGAAGCCTTCGCGGCCAAGAACCTCAAAGCCGAGGCGATTCAGGTCGGCGGGGGCGGTGGCGCGGGCGTCAGG
>Ga0182021_10005112_pt1 | contig 15501 bp, 18 predicted proteins | sample 612E3MmetaG_FD_120493 | JGI IMG/M metagenome (GOLD analysis project Ga0182021, IMG submission 120493) | Permafrost microbial communities from Stordalen Mire, Sweden - 612E3M metaG (Illumina Assembly) | ecosystem: Environmental > Terrestrial > Soil > Wetlands > Permafrost | place: Sweden... | reverse complement strand
CATATCAGGAATTTTTGCATTATCAGTCATATTGACCATGGCAAGACGACCCTGGCCGATCGTTTACTGGAGTTGACTGGTACTGTTGCTATGCGCGATATGCGTGACCAGCTTTTAGATCGCATGGATCTGGAGCGGGAAAAGGGTATTACCATTAAGCTACAACCTGTTAGGATGCAATATAAAGGGTTTGAACTTAACTTAATCGATACGCCCGGCCATGTCGATTTCAGTTACGAAGTTTCGCGCAGTTTGGAAGCTTGCGAAGGAGCTCTATTGGTAGTAGACGCTTCGCAAGGCATCCAGGCGCAAACTTTGGCCAACGTTTATCTGGCTTTGGCGGCTAACCTAAAAATTATTCCGGTACTCAATAAGATTGATTTGCCGGCGGCTGATATTGGCCGTGCTAGCAACGAGATTGTTTCTTTGCTGGGCTGCCAAAAAGAAGACATTATAAAAATCTCAGCCAAAACCGGTGAGGGTGTAGAGGCAATTTTGGATGAGATTATCAAGCAAGTTTCGCCACCCCGGGGGGAGATAAATAAACCATTAAGAGCTTTGATATTTGACAGTTACTATGATGATTTTAGAGGGGTAATTTTGTATATTCGGGTTGTCGACGGGATTTTAGCTAAAAATAACGGAATACATATGATGGCTTCTAAAAACCATGGTATTACCTTGGATATTGGTGCCCTAAAACCTGACATGCTGCCACTTGAAGATCTAAAAACCGGTGAGATCGGCTATGTGGTGACAAATCTTAAAAGTACGGCCCAGGCTCAGGTTGGCGATACGATTACGCTGAGTGAATATCCAGCCGTTACAGCTTTGGCTGGTTATAAAAAAGTCAAACCGTTTGTTTATGCCGGAATATTTCCCAATTCCAACGAACAGTATCAGCTGTTAAAAGCTGCCATAGCCAAACTGAAACTTAGTGATTCGGCTCTAGTTTATGAGCCGGAAAATTCCCCGGTTTTGGGTTTTGGTTTTAGGGTCGGCTTTTTGGGTCTGCTGCATATGGATATTGTCAAGGAGCGGTTGGAGCGGGAATACGATCTGGAGTTGATAATCACCAACCCCAGTACCAATTATCAGATAATTTTAGTAAATGATGAAACCATTGATATAAAATCAGCCAATGAATTACCGGATCCGGTCAAGATTAAAGAAGTAAAAGAACCATGGGTCAGGGGTGAGATAGTTTGCCCAAAAGATTATGTGGGGGCAGTAATTCAGCTAATTGCTAACTCGAGAGGCCAGCAAAAAAATATTAACTTTATTGATACCGAGCTGTCGATTATCAATTTTGAAGCACCGTTGGCTAATTTATTAACCGATTTTTATGACAAATTAAAAAGTATCACCTCTGGTTATGGTTCTTTTAATTATGATTTAGACGATTATCGTTCAGAAAATCTGGTTCGGTTGGACTTCTACGTAGCCGGTGAAAAAGTTGATGCCTTAAGTATTATGGTACACAAATCAGAAGCCGATAGAATCGGCCGCGAAACGGTAGGTAAGCTAAAAGAGGTTATTCCTAAGCAATTATTTAAAGTCAGTTTGCAAGCTGCTGTGGGGATGCGTTTTATTGCCCGCGAAGATATCCCTATGCTTAAAAAGGATGTAACCGCCCATTTATATGGCGGTGATGTATCGAGAAAGAAAAAGTTATGGGCCAAACAAAAAAAGGGCAAAGCCCGGCTAAAACGGTTTGGCAAAGTCGATATACCAGCCGAAGCTTTTCAGATAATGCTCAAACGCGACTAGAAAATTCAAACAACCTGTTTATAATTTCGGTGGTGACCTCATCTTGTTTGGGGTCGCCGTTGATTTCTATCAAAAATCCTTTATCGCGGTAAAAATCAATCACCGGTATGGTCTTATCCTGGAATTCAGCCAAACGAATCTTAATCGATTTTTCGTTGTCGTCGGTTCTTTTGCCACGGTCATTAATTTGCTTAGATACTTCCCATCGATTCCAAACTTCACCTTCGCTTAGTTGTAAAAAGATAACTGCCATAAGAAGGTGGCCAGATAACGCTGTAGCTTTTATAACTCCCTCTTCTTCTCCGTGCCATCGGCCAACGGAACTTAGTATTAGAGGTTTGCCTGTAAAATCTGTTTGTCCCAAATAAGGTAAAACTATTTGCATATATTCTTCGGTGGGTGCCAACTGTCCGGCCTCCATATGGTTTTTTACATAATCTGGTGTAGCCTGGCTTCTTAAAATATCCCCGCCACCAATCAGCTGGCCGTGGAACAGTTTTGCTAATCTTTGGCCCTGGGTGTCTTTGCCGGCAAAAGGGCTGCCAAAAATGTTAATTGAACCGGTTCCCAGCCAATTGTTAATAGTTTGGATTTTATTTTCCATCTTAACGAAATTATAGCATGTTGGCACTCTTGACATGAGAGTGCTAATTTAGTTATTATTAAACCTAAGTTAGCACTTTAGCTAAACGAGTGACAAAATGACTGATAGACAAGCCAAAATATTAAGTGCCATCGTTGAACAATATGCCGAGGTCGCTGCTCCGGTTGGTTCAGTGCTGTTGGCGGATTTGTTTGGCGTTTCTTCGGCTACTATTCGAGCCGAAATGGTTCATTTAGAAGAAATGGGTTTTATAGAACAGCCCCACACTAGTGCCGGTCGTATTCCGACAGATAAGGGTTACCGTTTTTATGTTAATAATCTAACTGAGCAGAATCAGGGCAGTACCCTGTCCAGGATGAATCGCAATGCAAGAGCGATTGATGTGAGAGTGCGTGGTGCCGGCGAGGCTACGCGAGCAATAAAATCGGCGGTTGATAGCCTTGTAGAAATCACCCATAACCTAGGCATTGGTACTATCGGCGACCAGCTATATATGAGCGGAATCTCTAACCTGTTTAGCCAGCCGGATTTTGCCGATGGCATGGCGGTGTACGAAGTTGCCAAACTGTTGGATAACCTGGAACCATGGCTACGCGAGGCTCAACCCAACGAACCGTTAAGCGTTTATATTGGCCACGAAAACCCTATCGGAAAAGCAAGTGGTTGTTCGCTAATAGTCAGCAGGTTCCGCAGCCCCTATAGCGACCGAAGTTATATAGGCGTGGTTGGGCCAACGCGGCAGAGTTACCGCCAAGTTATGAACTTGGTCAACCATACCGGTGCCACACTAGAATCATTAATGTATTAAACATAAGAATTCAACATGCCAAAAAATAAGCCTAAATCACCAAAAAACGACGAGATTAACACCTTAACAGCTGACTTGCAGCGCATCCAGGCCGATTTTATTAATTTTAGAAATCGAGCCGATGCCAACCGCGTACGCGATATCAATGCTGGCAAAGAAGCGGCAATAGAGGCATTCTTGCCAATCCTAGATAATCTGGACCGGGCAATTGCTCACGAGCCAAAAGATATTATTGATCATCAGTGGGTTAAAGGAGTTACCCAAATGGTAAAACAGCTGGACAGCCAACTAGAATCAATAGGTGTCGTAAAAATCGACCAGGTTGGTGAAGTGTTTGACCCTTACAAGCACGAAGCCATTGCCATGGAAGAATCAGACGGTGAAACAGAAGTGATAGCCGAAGTTATACAAACCGGTTATCAGTTCGGTGACACGGTCATTAGGGCGGCAAAAGTGAAAGTAAAAAGGATTTAGTTATGGAAAAAGAATTTATCACATCACTTACATCTAAGGAACAGGCAAAAATTGTGTTTTATGCCTTCGTGGGAGCATTTAGAGATGTAAATGTTGGCGACCCGGATCAAACACAAGAAGATTTTGGACAATCTGTAAGATTGTACGGATTAGGTGCTGACTTTGGAATCTCGCAGCCAGACTTAGACTTGGCTTATTCAAAAGCAGAGAGCGATTATAGATAATTTAATAAATTGTAAAGGAGATTTAAGATGGGAAAAATATTAGGAATCGATTTAGGAACAACCAACAGTGCCATGGCGGTAATGGAGGGCGGCAAGCCCGAAATCGTTGCCAACGCCGAAGGTAGCCGTACGACACCTAGCGTAGTTGCTATAAGTAAAAACGGTGAACGCTTAGTGGGCCAATTAGCCCGCCGCCAAGCTGTCACTAATCCCGGCAATACCGTTTATGAGATGAAGCGCCTTATCGGCCGGCGTTGGGAAGATAAAGAAATTCAACGCGATATCAAGCTTATGGGCTACGAAATGGTTAAAAGCGGTACCAGCGTAAAAGTTAAGATGGGCGATAAAGAATACAGCCCCGAAGAACTTAGCGCTATGGTGCTCGGTAAACTAAAAGCCGACGCTGAGGCCTATCTTGGCCAGCCGGTAACAGAGGCTGTAATTACTACACCTGCCTATTTTGATGATGCTCAGCGTCAGGCCACTAAAGATGCCGGTAAAATTGCCGGTTTAGAGGTAAAGCGTATTATTAACGAACCAACTGCCGCCGCCCTAGCTTACGGCTTGGATAAAGACGGTAAAGACGAAAAAATCGCTGTTTACGATCTTGGCGGTGGAACTTTTGATATTTCTATCTTAGAACTCGGTGACGGAGTTTTTGAAGTTAAGAGCACCAACGGCGATACACATCTCGGTGGTGCCGATTTTGACCGCACAATTGTTAATTATTTGCTGGAGGAGTTCAAAAAAGATCATTCCGTTGATATTACAGATGATCGCAGCGCTATGCAGCGTCTGCGCGACGAAGCCGAAAAGGCCAAGATTGAGCTTAGCACTACCAATGAGGTAGATATTAATTTGCCATTCTTAACAGCTACAGCCGATGGCCCGGTTCATTTTGAGCTAAAACTGACCCGCGCCAAGCTGGAAAGCCTGGTTGGCGATCTGGTAAACCGTACCAAAGAACCTTGCGAAAAGGCCCTAAAAGACGCCGGTGTTAAAACCAGCGATATAGATGCCGTAGTTTTGGTCGGTGGAATGACTCGAATGCCATCTGTTGTCGCCAAAGTTAAAGAGATTTTTGGCAAAGACCCGATGAAAGGCGTTAACCCGGACGAAGTCGTAGCCATTGGTGCCGCCATACAGGGCGGTGTGCTGGCCGGTGACGTTAAAGACGTTCTGTTACTCGATGTTACCCCCTTAAGCCTCGGTATAGAGACTATGGGCGGTGTCAGCACCAAACTAATAGAGCGCAACACCACTATCCCTACATCAAAAAGCGAAACCTTTAGTACTGCTGCCGATAACCAGCCGCAGGTAGAAATCAATGTTTTGCAGGGCGAACGCGAAATGTCGGCTGATAATAAAAGCCTTGGTCGCTTTCTTTTAGATGGCATTGCTCCGGCGCCTCGTGGGATTCCGCAGATCGAGGTTACCTTTAACTTGGATGCCAATGGCATTTTGAATGTTACGGCTAAAGATAAGGGCACCGGTAAAGAACAGAGCATAACTATTCAGAACAGTGGCAACTTAAGCAAAGACGATGTCGAAAAAGCTCGCAAAGAGGCCGAAGCTCACGCTGATGAAGATAAAAAGAAGCGCGAAGTGATTGACAGTAAAAATCAGCTAGAAAACGCCATTTATCAGGCCCAGAAATTGAAAGATGATAACGGTGATAAAATTAGTGAAGATGATAAGAAAACTTTGGATGAAGCCATAGAAGCAGCCAAAAAAGAACTGGATAACACTGATAAAGATAAGCTGGAGGCTGCCGGCAAAGAACTTAGTAATAAGATTATGCCGATTGGCGCCAAACTGTACGAGCAAGCCAGTAAACCGGCCGAAGATGCAAAGTCTGATGAGGATAAAAAAGACGACAAAGAGGGCCCGGTAGAGGGCGAAGTCGTCGACGATGATAAGCAGGAGAAATAATGATCGTTATGCGGCAGACTTTGGCTGATATACTAGTATTGACAGAGAGAATTTAATAGTGATAACAAGGAGTAGAAATGTCTTTAATAAACAGACACGAATTAGGATTAGATAATCTGTATGCTTTAGAAATTGATCGTACCGATGATGGTTATAAATTGCACAAAAGGGAAGTTATAGATGTGACAAAGGTTAATCAAGCATTCCAAGAACTAGGTGCTGCAGCCGCAATCGCCTCTGATATCGAAGCCCCAAACGTACAATAAGTTAGTATGACCAAGCGGGATTATTACGAAATACTGGGAGTAGGTAAAGATGCGAGCGCCGACGAGATAAAAAAGGCGTTTCGCCGGTTAGCCGTGCTTCATCATCCCGATAAAGAAGGTGGCGACGAAACCAAGTTTAAAGAGATAAACGAAGCTTACGAAGTTTTAAAGGACAGCGAAAAACGTAAACGTTATGACCAGTTCGGCCATGCTGGTGTTGGCGGTAATGGCGGCCCGAGCGGTGCGGGCGGCTTTGATTTTAATAATTTTGGCGGATTTCAAGGCCAAAATATTAACTTCGACTTCGGTGATATGGGCCTGGGCGACATATTCGGCAGTTTTTTCGGCGGCGGCCAGCGCCAACAACAACGTTCTCGCCGTGGCCGGGATATAGAAACGGTAATTGATTTAAGCTTCGAAGAAGCGGTTTTTGGCGTCGAAAAATCCTTGAAACTGAATATCGAAGCCGAATGTGACCATTGTAAAAGCAGCGGCGTTGAGCCGGGATATGAACTGGTCACATGCGACACCTGCAAAGGCTCAGGCCAAGTCGTATCTGTTACACGGACGATTTTTGGCAATATTCAGCAGCAAAGCGTTTGCCCGACTTGCCATGGTACCGGCAAAAAACCGGAGAAAAACTGTTCGGTTTGCAGTGGCAAGGGCGTAAAACGCAAAGATGTGACGGTCGAACTAAAAATCCCGGCCGGTATCGACGATGGGGCGACCATTCGATTACGCGAACACGGCGAGGCTATTTTAAACGGCCCCAAGGGTGATCTGTATGTTCACGTAAGGGTAAGACCGCACAAAAAGTTTACCCGAGAAGGTGTTTTGATACTCTCCCACGAGGGCATAGATATGGTTACGGCAGTGCTGGGTGGCGAAATTAAGGTAGATACCGTTGACGGTCCCATTAAGATGAAAGTACCGGCCGGCACCCAGAGTGGGTCCGACTTTAAATTATCCGGCCACGGCGTGCCGCATTTAAAGGGTGAGGGTCGAGGTGCACACATAGTAACTTTAGAGGTAGAAATACCCCAAAAGTTAAGTAAACACCAAAAAGAACTGCTAGAAGAGTTCAAAAAAGATAGCGGCAAACACAGCTTCTTTAGCTAGACAAAAGTTAACTTAAGCGCAATAATCATCTAAATGAGCCGAAAAGATCAATCTGGCTTTATACCAATGTTAATCATGATACTTTTAATACTTATTGTAGCCATTGCGTTTGCGTTTATTAGAGTCTTGCACCACAACAGATGAAATTAGACGAACCTACCATTGACAATATGCTAAAAAAATGCTATTTTATAGTGACTTTTTAAATGAGCTAGATTTAAGCAGTTTTACTTAAATTTAAAGAGTAATTGTATGGTTAAGCGAGAAATTCACAACATTGGCACCGTTGAGTGCATTAACCTGCCTGATGCGGGCGTATTTAAGATATCTGCAAAAATTGATACCGGTGCGACCTTTAGTGTCATCTGGGCCAGCAATATCAGAGAAGAAGATGGAATTTTATACTTTACTCTTTTTAACAAACAAAGTTCTTTTTATACAGGCCAAGAGATAGTTGCTAAAAAATACGAGGTTGCCAGAATCCGCAACTCATTTGGGCACATTCAACAAAGGTATAGAGTAGCGCTTAAGATCACTATGGGTTCGCAAACTTTTAGGGCCAAATTTTCTTTAGCCAATCGCTCTCGTAACAAATATGCAATTCTTCTGGGCAGAAAGTTGTTACATGGGCGATTTGTGGTTGATGTAGCTAAAAAGAATATACATAAATTGCAGGTCAAAGCCTGCTAAGATTAAGAATGTAAAAATTATGAAAATAGTAATACTTTCTAAAGGGCCAGGTAACTTTTCTACCAAACGTCTTAAGCAAGAAGCTATTGACCGCGGCCACGAAGTTCGAGTAGTGGACTATGCCAAGTGTTATATAAGCGTAGAACAAGATAAGCCGCGCGTTCGCTACGAAGGCGAAGATATTTCTGATGCCGATGTAATAATTCCAAGAATTGCCTCTAGCTATACCAAGTATGGTTCGGCTATCGTTAGGCAGTTCGAAATGATGGGCGTTTACACCACCACTAAATCAATTGCTTTAGTTCGCTCAAGAGATAAATTGCGCTGCTTACAAATTTTAGCTAAATCTGGTGTTGGTATTCCTAAAACTGTTTTTTCCCGCGAAACGGCAGAGATAGAAGACGTTTTAGAGCAAGTTGGCGGGCCGCCGGTTGTTATTAAAGTTGCCCGTGGTACCCATGGCAAAGGCGTGGTGTTGGCCGAAACCAGAAAAGCAGCCCAGGCCGTGATGCAAGCCTTTTATGTAGAAGGCGTGAGCTTTTTGGTGCAAGAATTTATCACCGAAAGCGCCGGCACGGATATTAGGGTCTTTATTGTTGGCGGCCAGGTAGTCGCCAGCATGAAGAGACAGAGTTTGGACGACGATTTTAGATCTAACTTACACCAAGGTGCCGAAGGCTCGCTTGTAAAACTAACTGACGAAGAAAAAAGAACAGCCTTGAAAGCTGCGCGGGCCATGGGCCTCCAGATTTGTGGTGTAGATATGGTTAGGTCAGACCGTGGGCCACTGATTTTGGAAGTAAATGTCAGCCCGGGCTTTGGGATAGAAAAAGTTACGGGTAGGGACGTTGCTTCAAAAATAATTGAATACGTAGAAAAAAATGCCAAACAAACTCACAGAAAAGACCGAGTCGGCGCCTAAAAAAAGCAGGATAACCTCTTTTTTGGTTATGGTTGTTTTCATTGTTTTGATTTTTACCATAGGTGTTTTAGTGGCTATCGAACGCAACCAAACCCATTTTAAAGATGTAAAAATTGGCAATACGGTTTTTACGTTAGAGGTTGCTGATACTGACAAAACAAGGGAAAAGGGGCTTTCTGATAGGTATAATCTGCCAAAAAACAGCGGCATGTTGTTTGATTTTAAAACCTTAGGCGATTGGCGGATGTGGATGATAGACATGCGTTTTGATATTGATATGGCCTGGCTAAACAGCAATAATCAGATTATTTACATCAAAACCGATGCGACTCCTGGTTCTTATCCACAGACTTTTGGTGCCGGTTCGCCAAGCCGTTATGTCATAGAGGTGCCAGCCAATACCTTTAATGAGCTTGATATTCATATTGGCGACCCTATTAAAATTAATTAGTTAGATGTTATGCTAGTGCTTATGAACGCACCGGTACTTTTAGGTATTGTCGCCGTAGTTTTTGGTGCCATGCCTCTATTATTAGGCAGTAACGCGGTATATATTTTGCTGACTTTGTGTGCCGGAGACCTGCTCGCGACACTAGCGGCGAAAGATGTAACCCAAATTATAAATTCGATAGTTACCGTTAATGTGCCGCTTTACAGCTACGTTCAGATTTTCTTGTTGGTGATTGCACCGTTAATTGTTTTACTGATTTATCGAAAAAGCATCGGAGCGGGGCGGATTTTACAGATTATCCCTGCCGCCGCCGCAGTTTTAATCTGTTTTATGCTGGTAACGGCGATGTTACCAAGCAATATGCAGAATAATATTCAAAATTCTCATCTATATTCATTGCTAAATCCTTTTTTTGAATTTGCCATAGCTGCCGGATTATTGGTAAGTGTGTTTTATCTTTGGACAAAACGTACCCGCAATCATAAACCGGGTCGCAAACACCATGCCTTGTAACTCTTACTAACAGATTGACAAAACGTCGTAAATAAGAGAGAATAACAATGCTTTTTAAGCTTATTGCTGTTAAAGCCAAATGGGGGCCCATAGCTCAGTTGGTTAGAGCACCTGCCTTTTAAGCAGGGTGTCGTGGGTCCGAGTCCCACTGGGCCCTCCAATATATTTATGCTTAAACGATTTTATGATCGTTTAAATTATGGATATTACTTGACATATAAACTACTAGGTATATACTTGGTAGTATGAATACAGTTATTAGCGTAAAATTAGATAAAGATCTGAAGGACTCCGCTCAAGAAGTAGCGAAGAGCGCTGGTCTTACTATAAGTTCTCTGGTAAATGCTTACTTAAGACAAGTTGTAGCAACTCGACGTATTGAGTTATTCGCACCAGAGCCCATTACTCCAAATCTAGAAAAACTAATAGCTGAAGTCGAAAATGAATTAAAATCAGGAAATATAAGTAAGAAGTTTGATAATGTTGAAGATTTCTTAGTAGACCTTAAAAAATAGTTTTATCATGACAATTCAGTACATGCCAAAATTTAAGAAGCAATATAAAAAACTGCCTATTAAATTTCAGAATCAATTTGATGAAAAAGTACAGTTATTTGCGATCGACCCGACTAATTCCATATTACGTATTCATCCACTTAAGGGAATCTACAAGGGTTACTGGAGTATGAATGTTAACGGAGATATAAGAGCACTTTATATTATGCGGGGTCAAGAGATGATAATTTTTGCACTTATTGGCTCTCATAGTGAATTATACGGTTAACTGATTCAATTGAATTTTAGTTGCGATAGCATCTACTATGGCCCTCCAATCTATACTTAGTGAAATACTATCGCAACTGAGAGCCGTAAGGCTCTTTTTGTTATAGTTATAGGATGACAGAATTACTGTGCTTGTCCAAAAACAAAAAACGAATCTATTATGATTCGGTAAATTCCCACGCATCAACACACTTTGCAGATACTCTAGGTCTACGAGAACTAGTTATTGAGGTACTAGAGAATAGAGATTTAGATAATGATAACCTTGAGTTTGACGTTGATATGGGTCGGCCTATTGGAACATCAGATGTGTTAGAAACTAATGAATCTGATGAGATTGTATATGCTATTCGTAAAAACCGTTCTGAGCAAGGATATGTACCTTTTACAAAATCTCGCTCTGCACAGCCCAGCACAAATCTCTCGGTAGCGTTAGTGGCTAATACGGACGAAACTTATCAACTTTCAAGTGTTTGGATTGGTACTTGGGATGACCCGCCATTCCCACAACAGCCACATGCAACTCTCGAGAGCAAACCTTATTGGAGTACACATGCATTTGTTTGGGGTAGTCAGGAGATTGAACCAAACTCCGAGCTAAAAAGTTGTCCTTGGTGATTGTTTAATTAAGTTGCGACACTTTAGTAAAATAGTGTTATAAAAAAACTAATTAGTATTATTTTAATTGTTGGCTTTTTATTTGTAGATTTTTTATTCTTTCATGATATTTTTAAGCCCGGGGAGACTACAAGCATAGCCCAATACTTAACCGGTGTTTTGAGTCTTCCAGTTCTTGCCTTATCAATACGAGAATTTCTAAAAAATAATAGTCACACCAAAAGTTCATAATGTATACGCCTACTTTAATTTCGGTTGCAATAGTGTCTATTGTGGCCTTCCAAGTTTATATTTCCGCCTAATTAAAATCCCTGTAGATTTCTATATAGTAAACAACCGCACCTATCAGGCTGCCAACAATCAAGAACATAAGCCAAAATTGTTTATTGGGTATATTGCTTTTTATGGCGTGGCTTAGCATTTCATACCAAAATATAAGCAGCGGGATAATCAGAAGCATGGGCAACAGCCATAACAATATATCCATCAATTTATGATATCTCATTCTAAGCCACTGACGATAAAAGTACTGCTGTAATAATAATTAAGCTAAGCCTGATACTATAAGTAAATGATCTTATATTTAGCGTTATTAGCGGCATTCGGTTGCGCCTTATGCAATGGCATCGCGGCAGTTTTACAAAAAGTGAGTGCCGACAAAGAAAAGATAACATTTTCGCTAAACGTGAAGTTTTTATTTCGTTTACTAAAAGATTGGCCGTATTTGGTCGGGATAATTTTAGATATCTTGGCATGGGTGTTTACGCTTATAGCCGTACATAATTTACCATTATTTGTAGTCCAGCCGATTATCGCATTTAGTGTCGTAATAACGGCGATTGTAGAGAGATTTATATTCCATAAAAAATTTACTACTACAATAATTTGTGCGATTGCCCTAACAATTGCAGGTTTATCATTATTAGCTACCACTGCCGCACCAGAAACCTCGGTTAATGTGAGGGGTTTAGTACAAACAATAATAATACTCGGCCCGATTTTGTTTGGTATTATTGGCGTAATTTTTGTAAAAAAGAAAGATCAATCTGCAACTATAGTACTGGCTGCTATTGCCGGGCTTTCTTTTGGCGGCACTACCGTTACCGGCAGGATGCTTAAATTTTCGCAACCCTATTGGCATACGTTTTTTAGTTTTCTGTTTGTGGCGCTTGTTGCCTACGGGATAATCGGTTTACTTCTATTCACCATGGCGCTTCAGAGAAATCTAGCTACCATAGTTAGCGCCGTAATGATAACTTTTGAAACAGTCGTGCCAATTATTATCGGCTTGCTTTTTTTGGGTGATACACCTAAGCATAATTTATGGACTGTAATGGTTATCGGAGCTTGTATCGCACTATCGGGCACATTACTTATCGCCGCTAAAGGGCTGTATCCAACTTCCAACCGTACAGCCAACGACTAATTATTGAATCAATTCTTAGTCAAATCTCAATTTACTGGCTTGGTTTGCCAAACGCCCAGCAGCTCAAGACAGGGCCAGCATTGATATAAGCAGCTTGTTAGTTTTATACGTAATTATTATCATAATTACTATTGGGCTCAAAAACGAGCTGCATCTGTTAGAATAAAAGCAAGAACAACTAGTGAGGCTTGATTTTTTATGTCCGGACATTCTAAATGGTCAACAATTAAACGTCAAAAGGGTTTAAATGATGCTAAACGGGGCGCACTGTTTACCCGCATTGGTAACCAAATAGCTATTGCTGCTCGTGGTGGTTCAGATTCTAAAATGAATCCATCTTTGGCTATGGCAATGGAAAAAGCCAGGGCGGCTAACATGCCGATGGCTAATATCGAGCGGGCTATTCAAAGAGCTTCTGATAAAAACGCCGCCACTCTGCAAGAGGTCATGTATGAGGGTTATGGCCCGGGTGGCGTCGGCATTCTGGTGGAATGCGCCACCGATAACATCAACCGGACACATCCGGAAGTACGCAATGTGTTTGTAAAAAAAGGTGGAAATTTGGCAGAATCCGGTGCCGTATCGTTTTTATTTGACCGCAAAGGTCAGATTAGACTGAAAGATACTGGAGACGAAGCGATCTTAAAAGTACTGGATGCTGGAGCCGAAGATGCAACCGAAGAAGATGGCGGTATAACGGTTTATACCGATCCGAAACAGCTTGCCAAAGTGCGCGGTGAAATCGCCTCACAGGGACTCACAATTGAAGAAGCCGAATTAACTTATGTACCAAAGAACACAATTGAAATAGCCGATCAAGATACCGCCAAAAAAATCGTTAATTTGCTCGATGCGTTAGAAGAACTTGATGATGTAGTGGCGACGCACACCAATTTTGATATCGCCGAAGGTGTTGAGGTAAGCTAAATGAAAATTCTGGGTATTGACCCGGGGACGGCAACAGTTGGTTTCGGCGTCATTGAAAGTGATGGCCACAAACATTTACTTATTGATGCCGGCATCATAAAAACTCCGGCCAACCAAGCACTGGAGCTCAGACTTAAAACTATTTACGAGAGCGTTCAAGAATTAATTAAGCAGCATAAGCCAGAAGTCATGGTGATTGAAAAGCTGTATTTTGCCAAAAACGTAACGACAGCCATATCAGTCAGCCATGCCAGGGGTGTGATAATGCTGGCCGGCTCTTTAAATAAACTAAAAATGGCCGAATATACCCCACTGCAAATTAAACAATCCTTAACCGGTTATGGGCGGGCCGATAAAGCTCAAATACAGGAGATGGTGCGGGTATTTTTGGGGTTAAAAGAGAGGCCTAAACAAGATGATTGTGCCGATGCCTTGGCGGCTGCCCTCACGCATGCTACCGCCTCTTTGTTATACTTAAAAAGATGATATCGACTCTAACCGGTAAAGTTACCGAACAACTTGGCGAGGTGGTGGTACTTAATGTGGCTGGAGTTGGCTACGGTTTATGGGTACCACAAGAAGATTGGGGTCATTTGAGTACTGGTGCAGAAGTTAAAGTTTACGTTTATGAACATATCCGTGAGCAGACGTACGACCTGTACGGATTTTTGTCGCCAGCCACCAAGAGTTTATTCGAGCAGTTACTAAGTGTAAATGGTGTTGGCCCAAGAATGGCGCTGGCAATTTTAAGTGTTGGCTCTATAAATGAAGTAAGAGCTGCTATTGCCGAAGGCAATGTTAAATATCTGCAAGCAGCTAGTGGTGTAGGTAAAAAAGTTGCCGAGCGCATCGTTGTGGACCTTAAAGATAAAGTTGGTTTGGGCTTAAATCCGGATGCTACAACTTTTTTGACGAATCCGGTTGTCAACCGGTTTGATGAAGCTCAAGAAGCTTTGGTTTCGCTTGGATTTTCTGCTCAAGATGCCGCCACTGCGCTTGGTGGCGTAGATCCTAAATTATCGATAGAAGAACGAGTTAAACTGGCACTTCGAGGAAAAACCAAATGATTGAGAGACTAGTTGATGGCAAGAATGTTGATGTTGTTGATGAACAAATTGACATGACTCTTAGGCCTAAAGATTTTAAAAATTATATTGGCCAGGAGAAAATGAAGCAGAACTTACAACTGGCAATTACTGCCGCTAAAAAACGCGGTGAGCCGATTGATCATGTTTTACTATATGGCCCACCCGGCTTAGGCAAAACTACTATGGCAAGTGTGATCGCCAACGAAATGGGCGCTCAGATTCGAATTACCAGCGGCCCAGCTGTAGAACGGTCTGGTGATCTGGCCAGCTTACTGACAAATCTGCAAGATGGCGATATCTTGTTTATCGATGAAATCCATCGTTTAAATCGTACGGTAGAAGAAGTTTTATATAGCGCCATGGAAGATTTTAAGCTTGATATTATGCTTGGCAAGGGTCCCAGCGCCCGGTCTTTAAGACTTGATTTACCTAAATTTACAATTATCGGAGCGACCACCCGAACCGGTGCCCTATCGGCACCGCTTAGAGATCGATTCGGTTTAGTTCATCGCCTGGAATTTTACACTCCTGAGCAAATAGGTAGAATCGTAAACCGTTCGGCAAGGATTTTAGATATAAATATAAAATCCGAAGCGACTGAAATTATTGCCAGCCGTTCACGTTTAACCCCCAGGATTGCCAACCGCTTGCTTAAGCGTATTCGTGATTACGCCGATGTCAACGGTAACGGTATCATTGATAAAAGCATAGCTCACAAAGCCCTGGATTTACTAGAGATTGACGAACTGGGGTTGGATTCAGCCGACCGGATGCTACTTTCGGCCATAATTGAAAATTATAATGGCGGCCCGGTAGGCGTGGAAACGCTAGCGGCGTTAATTGCCGACGAGCGTTCGACAATTGAAGATTTTTATGAACCGTATATG
>Ga0182021_10005111_pt1 | contig 15502 bp, 9 predicted proteins | sample 612E3MmetaG_FD_120493 | JGI IMG/M metagenome (GOLD analysis project Ga0182021, IMG submission 120493) | Permafrost microbial communities from Stordalen Mire, Sweden - 612E3M metaG (Illumina Assembly) | ecosystem: Environmental > Terrestrial > Soil > Wetlands > Permafrost | place: Sweden... | reverse complement strand
GGGCGCTCGAAATGTCGCACTCATGCCCCCAAGCTTGAAAAGTCACCGGGGCGGTGTCCAGAAAAAAGCGCTTACCCCCTGAATCTACAGGAGATTATTGACGACCATGAATTGCCGCTGGTCGAACCGGGATATAAGAACCAGAAATTCGTCTTCGCGACGTCCACCGCGTTGGTCTGCAGCTCCCAACCGGTCTGGCCCGCCGGCCAAGAGAGCTGCAGGGTGTTGCCCGAATATACCGCCGTGATATTGGTTGGGGTTGTATCCACCGGGCTTGCGCCGCTGAGAACTTTGATGCTGCCGTTCACGGCCACCAGGTTGGTCCAGACGTAGGTGATGGAATTGTCCGCGCTGGCGACCGGCAGGTTCACGGTCGCGAAGGCGTTCACCGGCCCGCCGAACAACTGGAACGTGTCGCCCGTGACCAAGTTCGGACCGGGGTTGGTCACATTGAGCGTTGCGCCGCTGCCCGAGAATGTCGTCGCCGTCATCTTATCCGCACTGGGGAAATCCATCCGGCAACGAATTCCGGCCACCTGCAAAAAGTCTTCCGCGAAGGCCGAAACGTAGTCCATTAACCCACTCACCGTGTCGTGCTGCGGGTCCACCGCCCAGACGATTTCGTCCATCGCCCGGGTCATCTTCCGTGCCGAATCCGAGATGCGCTCCAGGTGCGTGCCGGCCTGTTCCGGCGGTTCGCGCCGGGCCAATTCGCTCAACAGGGTGATCTGCGTCAACCCGGCCCCAAGATCGTCATGGATGTCCTTGGCGATCCGGGCCCGGTCACGCTCGAGCGCATGCTGCTGCTCCAAGCGCGCCAGCGCCAGCCGGTATTTCCGGCTCGTCGCCGCCCATACCAACGCCGCCACCCACCCCAATACCCCCAAGCCTGTCAGCGTCAGGAACCACCACGTCTCATAAAAATGCGGCAGCACGCTGAATGCGATCGCGCTGCCTTCTTCGTTCCAGACCCCGTCGTTGTTGCAGGCCCGGACGCGGAACTGGTAGTTGCCCGGCCGCAAATAGTCGTATTGTGCTACCCGCCGCGTGCCGGCTTCCACCCAATCCGCGCCCAGCCCTTCCAAACGGTAGCGGAAGCGGACCTTGTCCGGCACGATGAAACTCAACCCGGTGTAAGAGAACTCGAACTGCTTTCGCCCCGGCGGCACTGCCAAGCGCCCGCCATCCAGCGCCAACCGCTCCCCATCCACCCGGAATTCCTCGATGGCCACCTGTGGCGGCACCGGGTTCATCTTCAACTCGTCCGGCTTCACCGAAACCATCCCCTTGACCGTGGCAAACCAAAGCCGTCCGTCGTGGGCACGCCAGCAGGCCGGCTGATAGTTGCCGGCGCATTCCAGGGTCGGCAACCCGTCCAGGCGCCCGTAGGTCTGGCACTCCACCCCGCGGGCTTTGCCCTCCAGACAAGCCTGGAGCGAGGTCCTGGTCACCCGGCAAATGCCCTGCTCTGTGCCCAGCCAGAGCCGCCCCTGGCCATCCTCCAGAATCTGGCTGATCACGTCGCTGGGCAACCCCTGCTCGGCGGTCACACGACCGAATCTCCCCTCTTTGAACCGCAGCAACCCGCCGCGAAACGTGCCCGCCCAGAGCGTCCCGTCTCCATCCGCCAGCAGACACAAAATCGGCTGTTCCGCCAGCGCGTCCACCGGCCGAAAAACTTCCAGGTGGTCAGGCGCACAGCAGTAGAGCGCGCCCTCGTCGTTGCCGCACCATACGGTCCCGTCCTTGTTCTCCACCAGCGCCCGCACCGCTGAAGCCGTCATCCCTTCGCTTGCCCGGAAGGCCCGCCGCCCGGACGGTGACCACCAGTTCAGCCCGGCTTTGTGCCCTATCCAGACCCGGCCGGTGCGATCGGCCAAAATCGCCTTCACCCCATGCACCTCCCACGGTCCCCGCTGCACCTGGCCTTCCCGAAAGACAAAAAGATCCTCCCCCGCCGCCGCGCTCAACCACAACCCCTGGCCCCGTTGCGGGTACACCGAAAACACAAAGTTGGCGGAGGCATCGCTGCCGACCGGAAAGCTCTCGAGCTGGCCTCCACTCCACCGGCACAACCCGCCACCGGAAGTCCCAAACCACATCGTCCCGCTCTCGTCCTCGCACACCGACAGCGCGGCTCGCGCGGGCAAACCTGTCGCCATCCCAATCACCTGAAAACGCCTTTCCCGCAATCGCGCCAAGCCGCCCCGATCCACTCCCAGCCAGACATCACCCTCGCGCCCTTGGAACCAGGCCCACACCCGGTCGCCCGGCAAGCCCTGCTCCGTGGTGAAGCGTTGGAATCGGCCCTCGGGCGTCACATAGAACAGGCCGTTGCCGTAATGATGGAACCATACCCCGCCCTGTCGGTCCTCGTGCATGCCCATAACGCGGCCCGAGGCCGACCCGAGCAATCCCCGCCACTCCGCAGCCTCCGCTTTCCATTGCCGCCCCACCTGTTTGCGCAGTCGGCCGCCCGCCAGGACCCATAGCCCGCCGTCATGCATCGGCAGAATGTAGCTCGCCTCGAGCGGCGCCTCGCCATTGGTAGGCGTCATGGTCTGAAACCGGTGCCCATCCCACAAAGCCACCTCCTGGTCCGTGCCGGCCCAGACCCTGCCCCGGGCATCGGCTGCCAGCGTCAACACCCGTTTGCCCGCCGGACCCGGCGGCTCAGCCAGCTCCTTGAACTGCCCGTCCGCAAAGCGAAAGATCCGCGAGTCCCTGCTCACAAACCACAGCGTATGTGCCCCGTCCACGCACTGGAACAACAGCCGAACACTTGGTGGGAGCGTCGCCCAGACCGCGTTAGTGTTTGCCGCCGCTCCGCTCCGCCGCAACACCTCACCCATCTGAGTCACGAACACAACCTCGCTTGATGTCGAGAACGCCAGCGTCGTCCGAATATCGAACTCGCCGCGCCCGGGCCATTCCCGGCGGAAAACGCCGCCTCGATACGAAGTCAGCCCGCCGCGGTAGGTATTGACCCAGAGCGTGCCTTGCAAGTCCAGGTACAGGCTCTGAACGCGCGCATGGCCCAGCGCCGGAGTGTTGACCGGATCAAAGGTGACAAAGCGCACGCCATCGAAGCGGGCCAGCCCATTGTAAGTGCCCACCCACAAATAACCATCCGGCGTTTGCTCGATAGCGGTCACCGAGCTGTTGGGCAGTCCGTGCTCCGTGTCCCAGACATCAATGAGGTAATCGGTTGTCGCAGCTCCGGACTTGAAGTTAGCCCCCGCCACCAGGACACCTGCCATCCCGCCGAAAACGAATCGTCGTAAGTATTGCAGACTCACGCTCAGGCGGGCCAGCATGGGCAGGACCCCGAAATGAGTCAAGACAACAAGGAGGCGAAGGCGATGGCACCGGCGGCGGAAAGCAGGAAGTTCATGGGATACGAGGAGAACGCCGGGCAACACGCGGACAATGCGCTGGCTCCAGGCTGCCAACTGGCGCAAGACAGGCGGGCCGCGGCGGGGATGGCCAGAGGCCGTCAGGAAGGAATTCTCTTTCCACTGCATCCGAACAGTGTCCTAGTGTTGAACAATGAATTTCGATTTTATGAAAGTCCATCCGTCATTCAGCCGAACGAAGATATGAAATATCTGCTAAAATCAAATTGGTTGCTCCCGATACTCATGGTCGGAATCTCTCACGCACGCCTCACCAACGCAGCCGTCGTTTCCGCGCCTCCCAATGCGCCCGCCGTCTTACCCGGCCAGGGGCTTGCCCAGCACGACTTCTTTTACGCGGGCGAGGCCAAGGCAGAGCGGATGTTCATCGTGCGAAACGGCGCGGTGGTCTGGTCTTACACCCATTCGGACAAAGGCGAAATAAGCGACGCTATTCTGTCGCCGAACGGAAATATTCTCTTCGCGCACCAGTTTGGCGTGACCGAGATAAACGCTGACAAAAAGGTCGTCTGGAATTTTGACGCGCCGAGGAACACAGAGATCCACACCGCCCAACCTCTCGGCTCGAACAGCGTGTGGCTCATTCAAAACGGCGATCCGGCAAAGCTCGTCGTCATGAACAAGACCACCGGAAATGCCGAGCGCGAGTTTGTCCTGCCGGTGAAGAATCCAAAGAGCATTCACGGCCAGTTTCGGCACGCCCGCCTAACGGCCGCAGGCACGGTTCTGGTTGCGCACATGGATCTGGGCAAGGCGGTCGAGTACGACCTGGATGGCAAGGCACTTTGGGTGAAAGAGGTGCCCGGCATCTGGTCGGCCACACCGCTCAGGAACGGCAATGTTTTGGCAGTCAGCAATCGCGGGTTTGTGCGCGAAATCAGCCGCCAGGGCGAAACCGTGTGGGAATGGACGCCATCCGACGCGCAGGGTTACCGGATGACCAGTCTCCAACTTGCCACTCGCCTACCGAGCGGCAACACGGTCATCAATAATTGGTTCAACCAATGGTCGGGCCAGATTGATCCGGCCAACCAGCCGGTACAGGCCATCGAAGTGACGCCCGATAAGAAGATCGTCTGGGCTTTGCGTTCCTGGACAGCTCCCGCCGACCTCGGGCCCGCCACGACGATCCAGATCCTTGAGCCGTATCGGTGAACTTTGCATCAGGTGGCCAGTGGAAAGGGCCTGGAAGCGACGGCAGCTATCGCGTCGCGTCAAAGGTCAACAAACTTGCCATCACCGCGCCCGCCAAGGTAAAACCAGGCAATGGAATCGCCCTTCAGGCCGTTACCGCAAACGACACCCAACGGTGGGTGCTGGGCGCGCCTTGACGACTCACAGTCATGAAATATCGCATTATTACTCTCGTCATTGCCGCCCTTGCCATACACGTCCGCGGCGAAGTCAGACTGGCGAGCCCGTTCACCAGTCACATGGTGCTCCAGTGCGAAACTCCCGTGCCCGTGTGGGGCAACGCCGAGCCGGGGGAACAGGTCACGGTCGAATTCGCCGACCAGAAGAAAGCCATCACCGCGGGTGCCGACGGCCGCTGGCGGATTAAGTTGGCGCCCATGAAGGCTTCCGCCGCCTCGTGCGCATTGAAAGTGAGCGGCTCGAAGACGGCGCAGCAGCTCGTTCTCGAGGACGTGCTCGTCGGCGAAGTGTGGCTTTGTTCGGGTCAGTCGAACATGGATTTCACCGTCGCGAAAACACCCAAGTACTATTTCGCGGGTGTCACCAACGAGGCGGAGGAAGTCGCCGCCGCCAATTACCCGAATATCCGGATGTTCACCGGCGAGTGGACGCGGGCGTACGAGCCGCAGCCGTCGGTGGGCGGAACCTGGAAACCCTGCACGCCGGAAAACGTGCGCGAGTTTTCCGCCGTCGGCTATTTCTTTGCCCGCGACTTGCAGAAAGAACTCAAGGTCCCGGTGGGCATCGTCACGCTGACCTATGGCGCGAGCACCGCGCAGGCCTGGATCCGGCACGAAGCGATCACCGCCAATCCGCGGCTCAAGCCTTTGCTCGATGCCTTCGATGAGCAGGTGAAGAACTACGTGCCACCGACCGAGGCGGAGTTGAAGGCGTGGCAGGAGGCTGCGGACAAAGCTAAGGCCGCACAGCGGCGCGCTCCGCGGCGGCCTCGTCCCGACCCGGTGCAGGACCAGCACAACCCCACCATGATGTTCAACGGCATGATCGCGCCTTTTGTCGGCTTCGCCATTCGGGGCGTGCTCTGGTACCAGGGCGAGTCCATCACGGCTCCGCGCGAGCTGTTCCCGCTGTGGAACGAAACGCTGATCAAGGATTGGCGCGCGCTATGGGGCCGGGAGTTGCCGTTCTATTTCTGCCAGCTCGCCGCCCTCGAGAACAGCAGCAACAGCCCGCAAGTGCGCGAATGGCAGGCCGAGGCGCTCAAGCTCCCGAACACCGCGATGGCGGTCACCCTAGATATCGGCGACCGCAAAAATGTCCATCCGCGCGACAAGGCGCCGCTGGGGAACCGGCTCGCCCGCATCGCCCTCGCCCGCGATTACGGCCGCAAGATTGAATACTCCGGCCCGCAATGCGAGTCCGTGGCCTCCGAAGGCGGCGCGCTGCGCTTGAAGTTCTCACATGCCGCCGGCGGGCTCGTTGCCAAGGGCGGCCCGTTGAAGACCTTTGAAGTGGCTGGCGCCGACGGCAAATTCGTCGGCACCGAGGCCGTGATCGAAGGCGACACCGTCGTCTTGCGCTCCGCCGATGTCGCCGCGCCGACGACCGCGCGCTACGCCTGGGCGGCCTATCCCGATGGCTGCAATTTGTCTAACGGTGCCGGCTTGCCCGCGGCGCCGTTCCGGATTACAAAATAAGAATATCACTTTACCGTATGAAACCTCGCTCTATCGTCATGATCGTCTGGCTGTGCAGCGCGCTGGCAACCGCCTCGATGTCCGCCCTTGCGGCCGACGCCGGCGCGGCGAAGCAGCCTGATGTTGTCAAGGCCCCCACGTTTAGCCTCTCCGAGGTCCGGCTGCTCGACGGACCGTTCCGGCAGGCGCAGGAACTGGATCAAAAATACCTGCTGGCTCTCGATCCCGACCGGTTGCTGCTGATGTTTCGCGTCACGGCCGGGGTGCCGTCGCGGGCGAAGCCGCTCGGCGGTTGGGAGGCTCCGGGTGTCGAGCTGCGCGGCCACACGCTCGGGCATTATCTAAGCGCCTGCGCGCTGATGTACGCCGCCACCGGCGACGCTGCGCTCAAACAGCGCTGCGACCGCATCGTGACGGAACTGGCGAAATGCCAGGCTGCGATGGTCCAGCAGGGCTATCACCCCGGCTACCTGTCGGCCTTTCCGGAATCGCTTTTCGACCGAGTGGATGCGCAGAAGCCGGTCTGGGCGCCGTGGTACACGATGCACAAGATCATGGCGGGCCTGTTCGACGCGCACGTCTGCACCGGCAACCCGCAGGCGCTCGAGGTCCTGACCCGGCTGGCGGACTGGGTGAAGTTTCGCGTGGACCGCCTCACGCCCGAGCAGATGCAGGGTTCGCTAAAGAACGAGCACGGCGGGATGAACGAGGTGCTGGCGAATCTCTTCGGCCTGACGGGCAATCCCGAGCATTTGCGTCTGGCCAAAGCGTTCAACCACCAGGCCGTGTTCGAGCCGCTCGCGCGCGGCGAGGACAAGCTGGATGGGCTGCATGCCAACACGCAGATCCCGAAAATCATCGGGGCGGCGCGTGAATTTGAACTCACCGGGACCCCGGAGTACCGCGATCTCTCACGCTTTTTCTGGGAGCGGGTCGCGCTGCATCGTTCTTACGCGATCGGCGGACACAGCGACGGCGAGCACTTCTTCCCGGTTGGTGACTTCGCCCGGCATCTTAGCCCGGTGACCGCCGAAACGTGTAACACCTACAACCTGCTCAAACTCACGCGCCATCTCTTCGCGTGGGAGCCGGCTGCCGCGACGATGGATTTCTACGAGCGGGCGCTCTACAACCAGATTCTCGCCTCACAGGACCCGCGCACCGGCATGTTCGCTTACTTTATTTCCATGAAGCCCGGGCATTTCAAAACCTACTCGACTCCGGAGAATTCGTTCTGGTGTTGCGTTGGCACCGGCATGGAAAACCATGCGCGGTACGGCGAAGCGATTTATGCGCACGACAGCGGATCGCTTTACGTGAATCTCTTCATCGCCTCCGAACTCAACTGGCCGACGCGTGGCGTCGTCTTGCGGCAGGAGACCGCGTTTCCCGAGCAGCCGTCCACGCGTTTGCGGTGGCAGATGCGCGAGCCGGCGCGGATCGCGTTGAAAATCCGGCAGCCCTTTTGGGCCGCCTCCGGCCTGACGCTGCGAGTGAACGACCAGCCGGTCTCCAGCGCGGCAGATGATGCGGGCTACCTGGCGCTCGCGCGCGAATGGAAGGACGGCGACACCGTCGAAGTCGGACTGCCGATGGCATTGCGCACCGAGGCGTTGCCCGGCAATCCCGGCACGGTGGCGTTTTTCTATGGCCCGGTTTTGCTGGCGGGCGCGCTCGGAACGAACGGCCTTCCCGAGCAGGGAGCCTATGCGGACGAACAGACAAAATACGCGAAGTGGGCGACGCCCCCGGTGCCAACGCTGTCCGGCGAACCCGCGGCCATCGTCGCCGCGCTCAAGCCCGTGCCGGGCCAATCGCTGACCTTCAAACTGGAAGGCGCTCGCGCGCCGGCCGTCACGCTCATGCCATTCTACCGGCTGCATCATCAGCGCTACACGATTTACTGGCCGCTGGAGGAGTCCGCGGCCGCAACTGCGCCGGGTGGCGCCAAACCCAAGGCCTCCCTGCCGCCGAGCTTTACTAACAAATGATTGCGCGAAATGCCGGTTCCCCTTTGGTGCTAATCGTGGCGATGCTGAGCGTGCCTGGGCTGCACGCTACCGAGGCGTTGCAGTTGCGCTACACGCATCCGGCCGCGCGCTGGACTGAAGCGCTGCCCATCGGCAACGGGCGGCTCGGGGCGATGGTTTTTGGCAGCGTCACCAATGAGCACCTGCAACTCAATGAAGCCACGCTCTGGTCGGGCGCGCCGCGTGATTGGAACAATCCGGCTGCCAAGGACATTCTGCCGCAGGTGCGCGCCGCCATCTTCGCCGGCGACTACCAAAAGGCGGGCGCACTCTGCAAAAAAATGCAGGGACCTTACAACGAATCCTACCAGCCGCTCGGGGACCTGAAGCTCGCCTTTCCCAGCGAGGCCGTTGTTTCCAACCGCTATGAGCGCAGCCTCGATCTGGACCGCGCGGTGGCCACGGTTCGCTACCGTCAAGGCGACGCGACGTTCACACGCGAGGTGTTCAGCAGTTTTCCTGACCAGGTCATCGTCGTGCGGCTTACTTGTGATCAACCGGCGCGCATCAGCTTCAGCGCGACCGTGAGCAGCCCGCTCCGGCACACGGTGGGAAGCGAAGGAACCAACACTTTGGTTCTGAGCGGCCGAGCGCCGGCACATGTGGATCCCAGCTACTTGCCTTCGACTAATGCCATCCGCTACGACGACGGCCCCAATCCCGAAGGCATGACGTACAACCTGCGGGTCCGTGCGATTGCAGAGGGCGGCGCGGTCGGGTGTGAAGGGCAGACCCTGACAGTCACCCAGGCCAACGCTGTGACGTTGCTGCTCTCCGCCGGGACCAGCTTCAACGGGCCGGACAAATCGCCTGGTCGCGAAGGCCGCGACGCCAAAACCGAGGCATTGCGCCCGCTCGCTGCCGCGCAACAGCGTTCTTACCCGGATCTGCTCGCGCGTCACGTGGCGGATCACCGGAAACTCTTCCGGCGTGTCGAACTCGATTTGGGTCAAGCCCCCGGCGCGAATGATTTGCCTACCGATGAACGCCTGGTGCGTTTCGTGAACGGCGAGGCCGATCCCGGCCTCGCCACGCTGCTCTATCAGTACGGCCGCTATCTGCTCATCGCCAGCTCCCGGCCCGGCGGTCTGCCGGCGAACTTGCAGGGCATCTGGAATGATTCCATGCGCCCGCCCTGGAGCGCCAACTGGACGCTCAATATCAATGCCGAGATGAATTACTGGCCCGCCGAAGTAGCCAACCTGGCGGAGTGTCACGAGCCTTTCTTGGCGTTCATCGAAACCCTGTCTGTGAACGGGCGTAAGACCGCCCAGATCAACTACGGGGCGCGCGGCTGGGTGGCGCATCACAACGCGGACGTATGGGGGCAAACCGCCCCGGTCGGCAATTACGGCGGCGGCGACCCGGTCTGGGCCAACTGGGCCATGAGCAGCCCCTGGCTCAGCCAGCATTTGTGGGAGCACTACGCCTTCAGCGGCGATAAGAAGTTCCTGCGTGAACGTGCCTGGCCCGTCATGAAGGGCGCGGCGGAGTTTTGCCTCGACTGGCTGATTGACGACGGCAAGGGGCATCTCGTGACCGCCCCGTCCGGCTCGCCGGAACTGGGCTTCATCACGCCCGACGGCAAACAGGCCAGCATCAGCATGGCCACCACGATGGATATGTCCATCATCTGGGACCATTTGCAGAACTGCATCGAGGCCGCGCGCCTTCTGGAGACGGACCGCGAGTTTGTGGCCAAGCTCGAAGCGGCGCAGGCAAAGCTTTATCCGCTCAAGATTGGCTCGCGCGGCCAGTTGCAGGAGTGGTTTGAGGACTTCATGGAGCAGGATGTGCATCACCGGCACACCTCACATCTGTTCGGTGTATATCCGGGGCGGCAGATCACCCCGGCAACCCCGCAGTTCTTCGCCGCGGCGCGCAAGGCGCTGGAAATCCGCGGCGACGACGGCACCGGCTGGTCGCTCGGCTGGAAGATCAATTTCTGGGCGCGCTTCCGGGACGGTGACCACGCCTACCTGCTCGTGAAGAATCTGCTGCGGCCCGTGGGCGGCAACACGCGCACCAGCTACGGTGGCGGCGGCGGCGTTTACCCGAACCTTTTCGACGCGCACCCGCCCTTCCAAATAGATGGCAACTTCGCCTTCACTGCGGGGGTGTCCGAAATGCTGCTCCAAAGCCACCTGACCGAGCAGGGAGTGGCGAAGACGGACGGCGTGCGCATCCTCGAGCTGCTGCCTGCGTTGCCCAAAGCATGGCCCAATGGCAGCGTCAAGGGACTCCGCGCGCGTGGCGGCTTTGAGGTTGATTTGCAATGGAAGGACTCCAAACTCCTTTCCGCCACCATCCGCAGCACTGCGGGGACAGGCTTGAAAGTGCGATGGGGCCAACAAGAGAAGCAAATCAAGCTGAAGCCTGGCGGGCAAGTAACGTTAGGCCCCGATTTTCAATAGGGTGGGGAAGCGGAGCCTCCGGGTGCGCTGCCCGCGCTGAGGGCTAGAGGCTCGGGGCGGTTGGCCGGGGGAATTGCGGTTGCCGGGTCTGCGCAGACAGCCGCCAGTGAGGGAGACGGGCAAATTCCACTCTAAATGCAAATGAGAGCCTAATTTGACCGCGTCGCTGGGCGGGCGGGGCCGGTCAGGTTAGGTCCGGAGATCGTCGAGGAACTCTGACGCCGGCTCGACACTCGTGATTAGCAGGTGGTCGCGCGCACGCGTGCAGGCGACGTAGAGGAGGTGGCGCTCGGTGTCATAAACTTCTTGCAGGTCTGCGGCGTCTCCCACCGCTTCGATGCGTTCCTGCAAGGGGATGATCTCGTCGTCGCAGGCCATCACCGCCACAGCGCGAAACTCCAGTCCCTTGGCCAGATGCATAGTGCTGATGGAGACATGACCGCTGGTCGTCTCGACGTGCTCATCGAGAATCTTGAAGGGCAAGCCTGACCCTTTGACTGCGGCTTGGGCGCGGCCCAATTGCCCTGGCGAGCGCACGAAGACGCCGAACTCGTGCGGCAGGACGCCGGCTTTCGACTGCTCCGCAAGCCATGCCCCGACGGATTTGATCTCTTCATTCTCAGTCGCGAGCACGCGGATGACGGGCGGCGGGCCGTTGAAGACCGAGATGGTATCGCTCCGCTCCGCAGCGTTGCCATCTACATCGGTCACCTCCGGGCCGAGCAAGCGGTCGGCTTGCTGGCGAATTTGGTGGGACGTGCGGTAGTTGATGCGCAGCGTACGGGAGCGCCCGCGAATGTCCACGCCGAGGGATTTCCAGGAGAAGGGCTGCTGAAAGATGCGTTGGCCGAGGTCGCCGGCGAAGAAAAGGGCGTTGGGGCGACCGCCGCCAAGGGCAGCGAGGAATCTCAATCCCGAAACGCTGAGGTCCTGCGCCTCGTCCACAACGGCGAAGTCGAACGGCGGGTGCTTGGCTTTGGCCAGCGCGGACGCCAGGGCGGTGAATAGACCAGCTTGCGTGCTGAGGTTGCCCTCCTTCAATCCGCCGCGAACCCGCTCGAAGATGGACCACAGCACCGTTCGCTGCGCCTCGGGCAGCCTCGTCTTGCGGCCAAGCCGGGCGACATCACGATAAGACTCCCATGTTTCCAACTGCCAGGCATCCACCACCTGTTCCCATTCGGTGAGAAGAAAATGCAGGCTGAACTTGTGCCCGCCCACCGCCTTCGATGCCTCATCGAGCAGTTTCCGCACAGCTTCGCGGCTGGCCAGGTTCACCGGCCCGCAATGCGATTTGTAGAGGCGGAGACCGAGGGCATTCAGGGAGTGGACGTCAACGCGCTCGGCAAGATGCGGTTCGCTGCCCACGAGGCGTTTTAGCTTGGTATGCAGCGCGTTCGCCAGCGCGTCGGAGAAAGTCGTGAGCAACACCCGGGCTTCGGGATGGGTGCGGGCGAGATGGACAGCCCGGTGCAGCGCCACGATGGTCTTGCCGGTGCCGGCGGAGCCGGAGACGCGGGCTGGCCCCGTGTATTCGCGCTCCACCCACTGGCGCTGTTCGGGATGCAGGAAGACCGCCCATTTCTCCCACGGGAAATCGAGGGCGCGTTGGAGTTCCTCGACGTTGGCCATGACGCGGAAGCGGCGCTGGGCGTCGGGATGATCGAAAGGATTCGTGATCGGCGCGGCGGGCTTCATGACCCGCGGTTTGCCACCCGTGGCGAGTTCCAGAAGGGCCTCCGCCGCTTCACCGGGCAGGCGATCTGCCAGCAGCAGGAGGCTGTCTTCAGTGGCCTGACGCACATCGTTCAACCACTCAGCCGGCACGCCGTAGCCCAGCAGCTCCTCGTCGGGCCTTTCGGCGAACAGGCGCGGCTTGGGAGGCGTGGGCATTCCCGCCTGCACATAGACCGGGACAACGACCTCTTTCACCGTCTCGCGGATTTCCACCAATTGTGCGGCCCCGGTCTTGGGATGCGTTTCCAGCCTCCGCCGCTCGGCCCAGTCGTAGGCTTTGTCGTGGTGACCTACGTAGCAGAGCAACAGACTGCCTTCCGTCTTGTGAACGATGAGCCGAATATCGCTGCTCACCCGCACCGACCAGAAGTTCTTGTCCTTCGCCTTTTCGAGCTTGTGGAAGCTGAGGCTCGGCCCCGCTGGATTTACCTGCAAGTCGAAGGCTGTGGTCTTGACGGCTTTCTGCTCGTCGCCGGTCAGCCGTGCGAGGCTGTCAGTGAAGGTGTCGGCGATGCGGAAGTCCACTATGCCAAGGGCCAGAGTTTTTCCTTGGCCAGCCGGCGTTCGATCACACTGCTGGACACTGCAAATGTTCTGGAAACGGGCTTTGCGAGATACTGCATGTGGGCGTCACTTTGGATCTGGTCGCGTGGCATTCCATTCTGTTCGGCGAGAAGAATAGCCACCTCAAATTCCCGGCAGAGTGCCTCAGGTGGAACCAGGAAACGTCCGGCAAACTCATACGCGTGATACTCGAGAAAGCTGTACTCCTTCTCTGGCAGATCACGCATGAATTCAATCCACTGCTGTACGGAGCCTCGCGGGATTTGCTGAAAGACCGCCTGATGCAAGACATAGTGGCCAAGCTCGTGCGCCAGGCTGAACCGCAATCGGTTGGCATAGCGCTCATCCATGTATTGTGCCTGGTCAACCACGATTGTCTTCCAATCTCCCAGGAGCAGAGCATCAATATCGTTGTCTTCTTTGAGCTTGGAAATCGGCCTGACCTCGAGATCCAGCTCAAATTCGACTATCTCCAACACTCCGATCGGAATTTCGTTCGAGGGCCAGAGGCGGCTACGAAAAGCATCCGCCTGACGCCAGATCTCCTGCTGGTCAATGTAAGGAGCCTTGAAGCTTTCCGGTGCCATTCGCAGGGCCTAACTCTCCTTGATTTTGTGGACGATTTTTCGGAGTTCCTCCTCCGTCGGCTTCTGGCCCCGCAGGGTCCGGAAGAATGCCGGCAACTGTCGCACCAATGCCTCGTCATCCATCAGGTCCTGTGGAATCATGCCGCGGCCAGCCGCGGCCAGATCGAAGAACTGATACCATTCAGCGCTGCCCTCCACCAAGCCAAGCGATTGTGCATACCTTGTGAGAATGTCCCTGTCCTGGGGCGGAACCATCCCGCCCCGCTCCATCCGGCTGATGTTGCCGGGATCGGCCCCAGCCGTCTCACAAAAAGCTCGGAGCGTAACCCGCCTCTCTTTCCTAAGTGCCTTGAAATAGGCGCCGAAGGTGGTTTTTGTGTCGTTCATATTGACCTCATATTGTAGTTTTTGAACAAAAACTACAATATGACCTTGCGTTCGTCAAAGGATTATGTTCACTTAATTTTGAAGACCTTCATCACCTCGTCTCCCAGATGGTTGATTACTTTGACGGCGATGCGGCCGGACTTGGGTTCGTCGAACGGGCGGGAGATGTCGCTGTTCAGGGTGGCCCAAGCTTCGGCGTTAATTTCGGCTTTGAGGGTGGTTTTGAGGGCGCTGTAGGGGTCGTTGGCGCCGAGGAAGTAGGCGTGGCGGACGAAGAAGCTTTCTTCGTTGTAGTCGGTGTCAACGAACCAGCACGCGATGCCGTCGGCGCTGTCGCTGCGGACTTCGCCGGTGCTGGGGTCAAAGACATCCACGCCGTTCACTTTCACGCGCAGCTTGCCGTCCGGCTCGGGCAGGAGGGTGATGTCCGGCTCGCCGAAGATGACGAAGAGGTTGGCTTTGTTGGTGGTCTTGAGGTCCTCGGCCATGTGGAGATCGGCGTTCATGCGGGCCTTGAGCACTGGGATGCGACCCAGCTTGCTGAACTCCGTGGCGTGGGCTTCATAGTTGAAGGCACAGGCGATCAACACGTCGAATCCGGCATCGCCCGCCTCGCGGGCGGCGGAGACCAAGTCGGCGCGCTGGACGGTGCCGAACTCGGGGCCGATGAAGATGGCGGCACGCTTTTCGGAAGGATGAGGGATGAAGGATGAATTATGAAGGTCGGAACCCGCCTTCGCTCCTTCTTGCCCCTTTTCATCCTTCATACTTCCTCCTTCATCCTTCCCCAAGTAGCGGCCTTCGGCGCAGACCAATTCGCCGGGCCAGGGGGTGAGGGCGGTGAAGGTGATCCGGTCCTCCTTGTGCGCCTGCTGCACGCCGGCGGTCTTGAGGTTTTCGAGGATCATCTGGGGGAAGGACTGTTTGGCTCCGTATTCGGCGCTGTCCTCGTTCAGCATATCAATCAACTCATCGTCCTCATCCACGCCCAGCACGCGGTGGGGGCTGAGGCTCTCCACGGTGAAGGGACCGGCCACGCGGACCTTCTTCGGGTCGGGATACGGCTTGTTGTAGAGGTATTCAAACTCGGCCTTGGCGGCGATGGACTTGTCAACCTCCTGCTGCCGGGCGATGCGGGCCTGCCACCAATCCCCGTGGAGACGCTTCAACTCATCCGACGAGTCAGTGCCGATTTCACGCGGGATTTCCCATTCGTGAAAGGAAGTTTGAAGGATGAAGGATGAAGGATGAAACTTGGCTCCCTTCTGCTCCTTCATCCTTCTGCATTCATCCTTCATCCTTTCCGCGAGCGGAGCGAGCACCGCCTGCCACTTGTCCCAGATGACATCAATCTCCGCGTTGTTGGCGATGGATTTGAGCGTGATGTGCGGCATGTCAGCGGCGGCGCGAACGTGACGCAAAACTGACGGATCGGAATGGAACGGTGGACATTTGCCTCGGGGTACCCAAAAGGCCGGAGGATTTCTCCACCGGTCTGCGCTTTCGGTCCCTTTG
>Ga0182021_10005108_pt1 | contig 15503 bp, 16 predicted proteins | sample 612E3MmetaG_FD_120493 | JGI IMG/M metagenome (GOLD analysis project Ga0182021, IMG submission 120493) | Permafrost microbial communities from Stordalen Mire, Sweden - 612E3M metaG (Illumina Assembly) | ecosystem: Environmental > Terrestrial > Soil > Wetlands > Permafrost | place: Sweden... | reverse complement strand
AAGCATATTGCGAAGCCCAGTGGGGCAGGCAATCTTGCCTGCAGCCGCCTTTCCAGGCGGCTGGACCCGCTGGAAAGCGGGTCCGCGGGCTGGATAGCCCGCCCCACAAGTTCAGACATAATCTACACTAGCGCCAGTGCCCGTCGACCAACACGTAGCCGCCGTTTTTGCGAACATAGTGGTGGGCTACCCATTTGGCGTGCGCCCGCGGTGGCTGTTCCCACCTTCCTTGGGTCCACACGTAGTGGTCGCCATCCCAGTTTTGGTATCCCTGCACCCACACATGGTTGCGGCTGGGTGCGGGACCCCGCTTCTCGACCACCATGCGCGGCGGCGCAATCTTAATCACAAATTCGGCCGCCGTGGCGCCGAAGGCCAGCGCGCCCGCAAAAACCAATCCGATCACTCGCTTAAGAACCATTTTTGCCACTCTCCTGAAATCTAGCTGTGCACGTGCGTGGCCGTATGCAAACCGGCGACACGACGTGAGGCGGCGGCGCGGGTACCGGCAAAAGCTGCACTCAAGTGCATTACTCTTGCTGGGTTGGCTCCCAGACACAACCATTCCGTTCAGGCATTCCGGGTTGGCCCCAAATCTGCTCCAGTACCGGGGAAAGGACGTTGAACATGAAGACTCTCACTCACTGGCCAGCGCTGCTCACGATGGTTGCCGCCGGAATCCTGGCAGGATGCTCTCAGACCGCGAAATCGCCCGCGGTGTCCGCCGACATCCGCTCTGCGCTCGATCGGGCGGGCCTGAAAAAGGTATCTATCGATCAGGATCGCAATAAGGGCGTAGTGACCCTGGGCGGACACGTCGAAAGCGACGGCGACAAAGCGCAAGCGGAAGCCATTGCAACGTCCATCGCGGGAGGACAAGTGGTGTCGGATCAGATTGCGGTGGTCCCACCGGGCGCCGCAAGCGATGCCCGAACCATCAATTCGGATCTGGACAAGGGCATCGAGCTAAACCTGGATGCCGCGCTGATTGCGGGCAACATGCACGATGGCGTGAAATACGCGGTCAAGAACCACGTCGTCACGCTGACCGGCGAGGTAGACTCTCAATCCAAACGCCGGGAGGCCGCCAGGGTGGCGGGTTCCGTGCCCAACGTTCAGCAGGTGGTGAACGAGCTGCAAGTCAAGAATCAAAAGGCGACTTCCTCGGAATGAATCGCGTAAAAAAAGGAGATAGACAATGCTGATACTGCTTATCGTTTTGTTGCTGGTTTTGGGCGGCGGTGGGGGATACTACGGCCACAGCCGTTGGGGTTACGGCGGGGGTGCGGGCATAGGGATCGGCACCATACTGCTCATCCTGCTGTTAGTCTACATGTTCGGGATGATCCACTAAGGGGAAATGCCGTGTCGTTCGGGATCTACATTGTCGGCTTCCTGATCCTGATCGGGGGGCTGATCTATGGAGCCGTGATCTTGCATATGGCCCCGCATTGGATCGCAGTGGGTGCAATTGTCCTGTTCGGCCTTGCCATTCTGAAGGGCGTCCAGGCCACGCGGGGAAAAGATCCATCGCAATGAAACACGCCGTGGCTCCCGCGGAGCTCGCTTCACGGCCGGGGCCGCCGAGCGAGGCGGGAGCCATTGTCCTGTTCGGAACCATCGCGGCACTGTACTTCGCGCGCGAGATCTTCATCCCCTTCGCCTTCGCTCTCATTCTGACGTTTCTGTTGACGCCCGTGGCGGCGCTTCTCCAGCGGTGGCACGCCGGCCGTGTCGGGTCGGTTCTCGCGACCGTCCTGGTGGCGGTGGTGACGGCCGGCGCCATCGGCTGGATCATCGTAAGCCAATTGGTGGACGTCGCCAATCAGCTCCCGCAGTACCGCGAGAACATTCACGCCAAGATCGCGGGGTTTCATTTCCCGGCCACCGGGCAAGTAGGCCTGGCCGCCAGAAGCGTGCAGGAGATCGCCCAGGAAATCACCAACCCGGGCGAGCCATCGCCGCCCTTGCTTCCACAAGGTCCGAATCAGAGGCAGTCCAAGGCTCCGCGTGCGCCCTTGCCGCCCGTTCCCGTTCGGATCATGGCACCCGCCGCCAGCGAATGGACGGAGCTTCGCGATCTGGGCACGCCGGTTCTGGCGCCGCTGGGACGGGCCGGATTTGTGCTCATCTTCGCGGTCTTCATGCTGTTCAAGCGAGAAGACCTGAGGAACCGTCTCCTGCGGCTCGCCGGTCTCGGCCGTCTCAACATCATGACCCAAGCGCTCGACGACGCGTCCGGCCGGGTCAGCCGATACCTGCTGATGCAGGTGCTGGTCAATGCGGGCTTTGGAATTCTGTTTGGCGCAGGTCTCTACGCGATTGGCGTGCCCAATCCAGCGCTATGGGGCGTGGTCGCCGGCATCCTGCGGATTGTGCCGTACGTGGGAACGACTATTGCCGCGACGCTGCCGATCGCCCTCTCCTTGGCCGTCTTCGATGGATGGCTCAGGCCGCTGTGCGTGTTCCTGCTGGTGACGGGCCTCGAGCTGATCATCGCCAACTTCGTCGAACCCTGGCTCTACGGCGCCCGCGTGGGAATCTCTTCCCTGGCGCTACTGGTGTCGGCGGTCTTCTGGACCGTTCTGTGGGGACCCGCGGGGCTGATCATGTCTACGCCTCTGACGGTGTGTCTCGTGGTTCTGGGGCGCTACGTCCCGCGACTCTCATTTCTGCACGTCCTGCTGGGAGATGAACCCGTTCTCGCGGCTGAAGCTCAGATCTACCAGCGGCTGCTCGCCATGGACCAAGTGGAAGCGCATACCATCGTCGGCGAGTCGTTTAAGGGAAGGCCCCTGGTGGAACTGTACGACTCCGTGCTCATCCCGGCCCTGAGCATGGCCGAACAGGACCGGCACAAAGGGGCGCTCGACACCGCCAGGGAAGAGTTTCTCTTCCTGGCCATCAATGAAATGATCATCGAGTTTTCCGAGTATCAGCCGGAGGGCAGCGCACTCGAAGACGCCGCGGAGCATCCTGGGGCCAGGATACTCTGCCTTCCGGCCTATGATCGGGCCGATGAGGTGACGGCCGCCATGTTGGCCCAACTCCTGGAGAAAAAGGGATTCCCGACGCTGTCCTTGCCCATCCTCGGGTCCTCACCCGGCGACTGGCTCGCATTGCTCGAAGCCGGGGGGCACGACATAGTCTGCATCTCGGCGTTGCCACCTTATGCATTCGCGCCGGCGCGGGCCATGTTCAAGCAGATCCGGGCGCGGTTTCCAAAACTCAAAGTGGTGGTTGGCGTTTGGGGATTCAGCGGCGACATGGACAAAGCCAAGGCTCGTTTCGAGAGAGATCAACCCGATCGCTTTTCCACCAGCCTGGCGGAGGCCGTGGAGCATGTTCAGGAACTCGTTCGTCCCCAGCCGGTGGCGACGCCGATGGTGGCGTGAGCGGGCCAGCCGGAACTGTGGGGCAGGTTTTCCACCCGCCCGAACCGCTTGTCGACAGCCCGGCCAGCGCCGGTTGAAAACCGGCGCGCAGGATACAATCCTGTCCCACAAAAGCGCATGCCCGGCCCGAAACGTGGCGCGTTTGGCCCCAAATCTGCTTCATTAGGAGTTTGACAGAGGACGGGCCGGCCAGGTTGAACAAGTGTTCGAGAACTAGACAATGCGATGGATTCTAGTAGTGTCGATGGCCGCGGTTTCGGTGGTCCGCGGTTGGGCGGCGACCGACGCGCAGTGCATTGAAATCTTGCAGCACGCACTGGACGCCGGCAATCCGGAGACGCGCCAACAGGCGGTGCTCGCGTTGAGTCTGTCCTCCGGGCGCGGGCCTTTGTTCAACCGGCTCGAGCGGATGTTGCAGGACAAAGATGTGGGGGTGCGGCAAGCCGTGGTGGCCAGCCTGGCGGATGTGAAGAGCGCGAGCGCCACGGCGGCGCTACACAAGGCCCTGGAGGATGCCGTGCCGGAAGTGAGTTTCGCCGCGGCCAAGGCACTGTGGGCCCGCCGCGACCCGGATGGCAGGGACGCTCTGCTGGCGGTTCTCGCCAAGGAAAGCAAGAGTTCCTCCAGTTTCTTCTCCAAACAGAAACGCCAGGCCCTGCGCATGATGCACACGCCGCGGACCACGCTGATGTTCGCCGCGAAGGCGGGTGCCGGGTTCGCTCCGGTGCCTGGACTGGGTGCGGGTATTGCGTCCATGCAGGGGATACTGGCGAGCCCGGAAGTCTCGGGACGGGCATTGGCGGCTTTGCTGCTGGGCGCCGACAGAGATCCCGCTACCATCGACGCGCTTCGGGATGCGCTCGACGACAGCGATTCGTCCGTTCGGGCGGCCGCGGTGCATTCCATCAGTCTGCGCAACGACCCTTCTTTGAAAAAGCAACTGGAGCCGTTGTTGCAGGACGACAAGGAATCCGTGCGCCTGCGTGCCGCCGCGGGCTACTTGCGATTGTCGGCGATTCAGGCCGGCAGAGCGAAATAGAAGGTCGCGCCCGCCCCAGGCGTCGATTCCAGCCACATTCGGCCGCCATGCCCTTCGACGGCCTTCTTGCAGAATGCGAGGCCCAGTCCGTTCCCGGGGTGTTCCTTTCCGTGCAGGCGCTTAAACACCCCGAAGACGCGCTCCTGAAATGCGGCCTCTATGCCGGGACCGTTGTCCGCGACTGAGAATACCCAATCGGAGTCCACCCGTCGGGATGAAATGTGAACGCGCGGGGCAGGGGTGCCGCAGTATTCGATGGCATTTCGAATCAGATGGCGCAGGACCTTGGCCAGTATTTCGAAGTCTCCCGTCACCGCCGGCAGAGGGTCGTGCGTAATGCTGGCGCTCCGTTCCGTTATCAGCTTGTCCATGGAGAGGAGCGCCTGGCTTAGAACCGCTTCCATGTTCGTGGGCAAGGACTGCCGGCCGTCGGTATCCGTGGCCCAGTAGTCCACCACGTCGGCGAGCAGCGACTGCATTCTGGCCGCTCCCTCCCGGATACGCTCGAGAAATACGCCGGCGTCGGGATCGAGGCGGCCGGCATAGGTCTCGGCCATCAGTTGACTGAATGATGCCACGTCCCGGAGAGGCTCGCGCAGGTTGTGAGCCGCCATCGAGACAAACTCCTCAAACTCCGCCTCGAGCGCCGTGCGTATGCGCTCGATCTCAACTTCCGTGCGGTTCTGGTCGGAGTCGCCCATTTTCAGTCGGCGCGCCGCCCGTCGGGCCCCTGTGAGGCGGGGGCGGAGTGAATTGTGAACTTGAAGGTGGCGCCGCGCCCCGCTTCCGATTCCATCCAGATCCGTCCACCCTGGCGCTCCACAACCTTCTTACAGATTGCCAGACCGATACCCGTACCGGGGATCTCGGCTCCATGCAGACGTTTGAACATGCCGAACACCCGGTCGGCGTATTGTGGATCGATGCCGATTCCGTTGTCCCGCACCGAAAACAGCCACCCTTCCGGGCCGCTCTCCGCGGAGACATGGATTCTCGGTGTTTCCTCGCTTCGGTACTTGATCGAATTGGAAATCAGGTTCTGGAGGAGCTGTATCAGCATAACCTCTTCCGCGATCACGGTGGGCAATGGGTCGGAAGTCACTATGGCGCCACTTTCCGCGATGGCCGCCTGAAGGTTGAACAGCACCTTGGAGAGAACCGCGCCGCAATCGGCGGGGGCGAAGCTGTCCGGTTCGCGCTCGGCCACCTCCCAATAGGACAGCAGGGCCTTGAGCAGGGCCTCGATCCGCAGGGCGCCTTCCACGGAATAGGCGATGTATCGGTCGGCTTCCGCGCCCAGCTTTCCCGCATACTCCTGCCCCAGCAGCTCGGTGAAGTTCACCACCATCCGTAGAGGTTCCTGCAAGTCGTGCGTGAGCGCATAGGCAAAATGCTGGAGTTCGGCGTTGGTGGTCCGGAGTCTCTCCTCGGCCCGCTTGCGGTCTGTCGCGTCTTCGATCGCCAGCAGGATGGTGCGGGCCTGGGCATTCGGATTGAACATCTCGCTGCCGTTGAGCAGCATCACTTTCCGTCCGACCTGTTCGAATTCGTGGGTCACCTCAAAGTCCCGGAACGCGGAGTGCGCGGGGAGAATGTTCTCCAGCAGCTCGCGCAGCCTGGGGATATTCCATTGTCCGTTTCCGAGGCTGTAAATGAGATGCCCCTCGGTCTCCGCCGGTACGGCCCGGAACGAATTGTAGAACGCCTTGTTGGCTTTCACGACCTGCAGGTTCTGGTTCAGGATCACCAAAGGCTCCCGCACGGTTTCCACGATCGCTTCGGCGAAGTCGAGCCCGCGCTTGGCGGCGTCGATATCGATCAACATCAGCACGGCGCCGTCGGTCTTGCCATCCGGTCCCACGGAGGGGAGGATGCGCAGCGAATACCAATGGCCGTGCGAATCGCGGATATCGCGCGGTTTCCGGCTGCCGCCCTCCATGGCATCGACCAGCAGCCGCCGCAGGTCGGGTAGCTCCATTCGAGGCTGAAGATCGGTGATGGACCGTCCGACATCGGAGGAGATCAGATTCAACAAGGGTTCCATGGCGCGCGTGAAGCGGCGAACGCGCAGGTCCCTCCCGACCATGACAAGGGGAATGCTGATACTCTCGAGAAGATTGGCCAGATCCCGGTTGACTTTGCTGAATCCCACGTTGCTGACTTTCAGCTCTTCGTTCAGCGTGTTCAACTCTTCGTTGGCCGATTCCAGCTCTTCCTGTGCGGTTTCCAGCTCCTCGTTGCCCGCTTGCGCCTCTTCGTTGGCCGACCTGAGTTCTTCCAGGGTGGTGGCATTAGCCTCGACGATCGATTGCAGATACTCTTTGGTTGCCATCAGCTCGCGCCGCAGCCGGTCGCTGCCTCCGACGCCCTTGACGGCGGGCTTTTGCGCCGCCCTCGGGCCACCGTTGAGCGCGGCGTCCTCGAACAGGACCAGGAAATAGCGTTCTTTGGGAGAAGCCGGGTCTTTGAACGGGATCGCCTTGATGGCGACGTCGCGTAGCCTTCCATCGTGTTCGATCCGAAAGCCGGCCTGTTCGGCCGGGGCGTTCGTTCGCCGGGCAGCTCCGATGGCCTTACCCAGGCCCGCGATCAAACCTTCGCGCGCCAGTTTCAGAAGATTCTGAGTCGGCTCGCCCGGCGAAAGCTCCAGGTACGGAGCGGTGCGGCCCCGGACTTGCACGATGTTCATCGCATCGTCGACGATGGCGCCGGGGGGGCCATATTCCGCCAGCACCAACCGGTCGGCCTCTCTCAGCACGTCCGGTCTCGCCCGGCCTTCGGCAATTCTCTCCCGGCGGTCCACCCGGCCTTCGGCGCGGCGGCCTTCGCCCTGGTGTGGCGGGGGCGGACTCGCGGCCGGCTGCAGGCGATAGATCTTGTGGGTTTTATCCACCTGGTGAAACGACTCGGCAAGCGTGCCGAGGCTTTCCGACGGACCGAGCACCAGGAAGCCGGCTGGCTTGAGGGAATAGTGCAGGACGGACAACACCTTGCGCTGCAATACCGCTCCCAGGTAAATCAGCACGTTACAGCAACTGATGAGGTCCAACCTGGAGAAAGGTGGATCCTGCGCTACGTTGTGCCTGGCAAAAACGCACACGTCGCGGATGGCCTTCGCGATTTGGCACTTGCGTTCCGTTCGAGTGAAGAAGCGTTCCAACCGCTGCGGCGAGACATGTGCCAGCTCGGAGTCCGTGTAGATGCCGGCGCGGGCTTTTTCGATGGCCGTTTCGCTGATATCGGTGGCGAAAATCTCGAACGGAATCCTCACTTTCGCGTCTTCCAGAAATTCCGTCAGGCAGATAGCAACCGAATAGGCCTCTTCGCCCGTGGCGCACCCCGGCACCCAGATCCGTATGGGATCTCCGGGAACTCGGTTCTCGACCAGCGCCGGGAACACCTTCTTTTTGAGTTCCTCGAAGATCTCCGGTTCCCGAAAGAACGCCGTGACGGTGATGAAACAGTCCTCGCACAACGCGGCGGCTTCCTCGCGATTGTGCTCGAGGACCCGGCTGTAGTCTTCCAGGGTCTGGAATCCGCGGATGGCCGCGCGCCGCTTGATGCGTCGTGCCAGGGTGCTGTGCCGGTAGTACGTGAAGTCCACTCCGGTGGCGCTGCGCACCAGCCATAGTATTCTGGCCAGCTCCGGATCCCCGGTCGATTCCGTCGCCTCTCCAGGCTCGATCCGGACGTGAGAATCGCGCGCAATGGCCACCAGTTGCCGCGCGATTCCGGCCGGCGGCAGCACAAAATCCGCCACGCCGGCGGCGATGGCGCTGCGCGGCATACCGTCGAACTTCGCGGTCCGTATTTCCTGAGCGAAGGTGACGCCACCGGCGGCCCTGATGGCCTGGAGGCCCAGCGTCCCATCCGATGCGGATCCCGACAGAACCACGCCCAGCGCCCGGTCGCCGCAGTCCGCCGCCAGGGCGCGAAAGAACGAGTCGATCGGCATGTTCTGGCCCCCCGCCGGGCGGGGCGGGGTATGCAGAACTCCGTCGGAAATGCCCAAATTGCATCCCGGCGGAATCACGTAAACACGATTGGCCCGGGCGCGCGTATCGCCCTTCACTTCGGAGACCGGCATCTTGCTGGCCTTGGAGAGCAACTCGGTCAGATGGCTCTCGTGTTTCGGATCGAGGTGCTGAATCAGCACGAATGCCATGCCGGTATCGTCCGGCAAATGGCTGAGCAGTTCGGTGAACGCCTCCAGCCCGCCGGCGGAGGCTCCTACGCCCACCACCACGGGGAGCATATCGGCATCGCCCGGTTCCTGGACGGCTGGCCGCACGACAGTGCCCGGCCGACGCTTCCCGATCTTAATTGCCACGCGCCATCATTACCTTTCTTGCCGGGAAAAACAGAGCACGTGTCGTGCCACTCTGGCAGCCGACTTCGTGTTTCACGCGCCGGCGGGTTGACAACCCGTCGGACCCAGAGGGTACGCCTGCCAGCCTGCCCCGCTGAGCAGATCCTTGATGGTCTTGCCGATCTCCATGAATTGATCCAGGCCCGAAGGCTTGGTGATGAACTGGGAAACTCCCAGGTCCTTGAGCAGAGACTTGTCGCGGCGGGACTGGGAAGAACTCCACACGCAAACCGGGACGCCGGCCAGGCGTTTCGCCGTCCGAATCTCGCGCAAGACGTCTTCGCCAGTGTACTTGGAGAGGTTCAAGTCCATCAAGATCAAGTCCGGAATGGCCGCCGCGGAATAGGCCCCCTCCCGGCGAATGAAGGCGAGGGCTTCGCCTCCGTTCAGCAGGTGAACCAGCTCAAATGGGAAGGCCTGCTTCTTCAGCGCCCTATCGAGAAGGAAGACATCCGAGGAGTTGTCTTCAATGACCAGAATCCGGGCTGCGGAAACAGCCGAAGCGTCTTTCAAGCTCACGTCCAAAGCGCCCATGTTATCGTACCACCTGTCTTGCCCTTACGATCCAACGCTTGGGCGCCGGCCCGACGAAATAGAAAGGGTAGCAGGTCACCAGCGTCAGCACGTTGTGGCCTGACGGAGCGAGCACCCCTACATTGTCGGGATCGACCACCTTTAGCGACTCCACTTCGTACTTGAAATTGCCTGCGAGAGTCGAGAATTCGACCTCGTCCTTGATCTTCACATCCTTCAGCGAACGGAAAAACGTGTCCCGGTGCCCGGCGAGACCCACGTTGCCGGTCCGGCCCGGCATTGCCGTGCCGGGAATATGTCCGACCGCGCGCCGGAGAGTGGTTTTGTCGACCCCCTCCACCACCACCGCGGAAAGCAGCAGGCGCGGAATTTCAATGCGGCCAATCAGACCGTCCGCGGCGGCGGCAGGCACGCTCTGGGGGGCGGCGGAGGGCTCCGGTTTCGTCGCCCCCTGGCTCGCCATTTGCCGTTCGCGCAGCAGGCGGTCGAGCACTTGGCTCTCGCGTTTCTGGAAGATCCAGGCGTCCACCAGGGAGAATCCGCAATAGCCCAGAAGCAGGACGGCACAGCCGAAGAACCCACGCTGGCCCCACTTCAGCATCCGCCTGAGCGGCTCCTTCCGAACGACGCACCTCATGGGGCGTTTTTCTCTTCACGGCGCGGTGGGCCGCCGGCGATGTAGCCAGTGCGCGTGCGAACGGCGAGGCCGGCGCGATGGCCCTTGGCCCGCGCCAGCACCCGAATGGCATGATAGGCGCCGTCGTGAGCCGGGTTGGCGGGGACATACCCGATGGTGTATTGGTGGCGAATGTCGTGGGCGATGCGCTCGCAGATGGCCGTCACCTGATCGAGCTCGTCGGGAAAAAAGACCTCGCCGCCGGTGGCCAGCGCCAGGCTTTTGAGCACACCCAGGTTGTGTTCCGGATCTTCCGGCTGGAATATACCCACGGTATAGATGACGGCGCTCGATTGCCCGGCCAGCTTCATGACATCGGCCAGGCTGCGGGCGCTGGCATTGTCGCCGCCATCGCTGACCACGATCAGCACTTTCTTGTCCCGGCTGCCCGCCTGTAATCCCTCGAGGCCCTTGGTGACGGCGTCGTAAAGAGCCGTCATGCCCCTGGTATGTGTGGCTGCGATGGCGTCTCCCAGTTCAGCGGTGCTGTCGGTGAATCGGATGGCGCCGGGCAGGCCCAGGTAGACTTTCTCGTTGAAGTTGACGACGAACATTTCGTCTTCCCGATTACTGGACCGCACAAAGGCCCGGGTCGCGGCGGTCACCTCCGCCATTTTCGGCCCCATGCTGGTGCTGTGGTCGACCACCAGTCCCACGGTGACCGGAACGTCTTCGTTCGTGAAGAGCCGGATGGGTTGCGCTACACCGTCCTCGTAGACCGCGAAATCCCGCTCGCCCAGGTCGGAGACGAAGCCGCCCTGCCGGTCGGACACGGTGACGTGCAACACCACCAGGGCAACATCCACCGAGATGCGGAGGGATTCCGAGTCGCGATCTTGCGGCGCCGGCGCAGCCGGAGCTCCGGCGTAGCCCGTCAGGACAATCAGGAAAAAGGCCGGGAGAGCGATCGCTTTCAATAAGCCGCGCCCTCCCGCCCGCGATGGCCATCTCCTCATAGCTGCTCTCCGGCCGCGGGCGCGCCGCAAAGAAGACGCGCCACGCAAGTGGATTGTGAGCTTCTCACAGCATGCGTTTTTGCATGACGCGGAGCGCCAGACCCCCGAACAAAGCCAGGAATCCGAGCATCGCTATCAGCGGCAACAGACTCGAGGTTTGCGGAAGCACGGCCGCGATCTGGGTCGGCTCGGCGTCCGGCTTGAGCTCAACGGCGGGCGGCGGAGTGACGACCGCGGCGACTTCCACCACTTCTCCGGTGGGTTGAATCGCCTTAATGGGCACCTGTTTCAATTGCACTACTTCCGGTGCGGTCACCGGCAGGAAAGGCTGTTCGACTTCGAGCGCCATATCGGCCTCCGTATAGAGAACCGGCGTGTTGGTCTCTTTGGCCAGCTCCATCGCTTTGGCCTTCGGGTACACGAATTCCTCGCCCCAGTTTCTGCCGGGATAGAACCATGCCCGAAGCGCTTCCGGCTCACCGGCCGGCCGCTCGCGGAAAGTAACCACGGTCTTGTCGGTCGCCCTCAGGCGATAATTCGGGATCGCCAGAATGGTGGCGTAGATCTGGGTTTCGGTCGCGTTGAAGATCTGGACGATGTGGCGGTCGGAATCCGAGTCCACGATCTTGAATACGTAGGTGCCGGCTGGCAGCACCGCCCATCCCTTGAGGTGGACTCCGGGAATCTCCACGGGCCCGCTGAACGTCATCGTGGTTTTCCTGTTCCGCTCGCTGGCGTTTGCGGCCGGCGAGAATACCACGCCCATCAACGCCAGGCAAAACACCGTTGTCGTTGCTTTTTTCAAAATACTCATTTGGTCCTTCTCCTTATGCTTTCGAATCCGTGCGGCTGGCCGCACACGACGAGGAAGAAGCACTCCGAGGTCCATCGGCACAGGAGCGTGCGGCGCAGTGCCAGGACCGGGGCATGTCTCGATACTGCTCTTGCCGCCCGAGAGGTCCGTTCATGCAGCTATTGCCGCGCGGGATGCAGGAATTACCTCGCCCCAAAGAAAAACCGCATCGGTAGCAGCTCGTGGACCAGCAAGAGCTGCTACCGATGCGGCTCGCCCGGGTTCGGGCAGGGGGATCCGATGTCGGGCCGTCTGGAGTGTCGCGTCGAATCGGTCCTGGATAAAGTCCGCGTCCTATTCGTCCTTCACCAGAAACGCCGAACGGCTACCGCAATCGCGATCCCCGGAAAGACTGTTATGTAAAGACATCCCACAAAGAAACCCCTCTGCGGCAGCCAACCGGGAAAAGTCGAGTGAGCGGTGATGAAGACTCGAACAACCGGCTCCCGCAAGCACGCCGCCGCTCCAGCCCACTCTTCTTCCCCCACGCCCGTTGCGGCAGAGGGCAGGTTTGAACAGTAACTTCACCAATTCGCGGGAATCTAATGCAATTTGGCGGCCATGTGGACGTTGCAGCTTCCAGCCGGTAAGGAAGAGACTGCCGCTATGGGCCGCTCCGCCGCCCGTGTGTCGCGGCCAGCCGCGTGCATCGGGAATGGCATGAAGAAGCATGACGATACCGAAACGCGTACGTATACAACCGTCTTGACCAGAGAGAAGGGCGGGGGTACGGGCTCAGCCGGGCAGTCGGGGGACACCCAGGGATTATCGGACCTCGCGGAGGCAGGCCCGGAAAGCGTCGAAGAACTGACCGAGGAGGGGCAGTCCTTTGAGGCTGAAGCGATCGGCGGGGTGGAAGATGCGCCCGATGCGGATGTGGCCGAAGTTCACACGAGACAGGTCCCGGAGGACGATGTGCCTTCCGAATACCTGCAAAAAGACGATTAGGAAGCTTCGAGCCACCGGTGCGGCGCAGACAGCCAAACTTGCATTCGCGAAGGCAGATTCTGCACCTGGGCCTCCTTCCCTGTCGCGCATTTCCGCATCCTGGCGGCACTCCCGCGCTTGGCCCGGCTCGTGCAAGTATGCACGAACGACAGTTCCAATAGGAGGAACACCAAATGGCAAGGAACACATCGGTCATTGGAATCTATACGGATCGGGCCACCGTATCGGATGCTATCGACGTCCTGCATAAGGCGGGGTACCGGGCGACGGACATCTCGGTCCTGTCGTCCGACAATCGAGGCTCCAAGGATTTCGGGCACGAGAAACACACCAAAGCATCGCAGGGAGCGGCCACCGGAGCGGCGGCGGGTGCGGTGGTTGGCGCCGCATTGGGCTGGTGCGCTTCCATTCCAACTGTGGCCATCCCGGGCCTCGCGCCGCTGGTCGCGGCCGGACCGGTGCTGGCAGCGTTGGCGGGCGCCGGCGCCGGCGGGGCGCTCGGTTGGATCGCGGGATTGCTGGCCGGGCTGCCACTCTCGCAGTACGTCGCCCAGCGCTACGCGGGCAGAATCCGGCGTGGCGGCATTCTCCTGTCGGTTCACTGCGACAGTTCGGAGTGGTGCACCCGGGCGAAGAAGACCCTCAAGGATACCGGCGCCCGGGACATTTCTTCCGCCTCGGAGGCGGCCGCGGACTTCGGGACGACGGATAAGCCCACGGAGAGAGCGCCGGCGGCAGTCGTGAGACCTGGCGAAGCGCCGGCCCGAGAGACGACCGAATCCGTAGCTGTCGAAACCAAGAAATAGGAGTGCGACACCATGCTTGAATACGTTGGGCCGATTGAGAAACTGACTTTGGAAAACACCTACTTCCGCCAGGTGCTATTCACTGGAAAGCACGTCCAGCTGGTAGTGATGTGCCTGGGACCGGGCGAAGAAATCGGCGACGAGGTGCACCCCAACGTCGACCAGTTCTTCCGCATCGAAGAGGGAGAGGCCAAGTTCGTCTTCAACGAAAAGGAAGTGCGCAAGGCGCGAGACGGAGACGCGGTCGTGGTTCCGGCCGGGACGTACCATAACGTCGTCAACACGTCGCAGACGGCCCCATTAAAGCTGTATACGCTCTACTCTCCGCCTAACCACCCGGATGGGACGGTGCATAAGACCAGGGCCGAGGCCGTGGCAGCCGAAGTAGCGGAACATCGTTAGGGCGCATTGGCAGCCGGCGTGCACACCTGGTAGCGAAAGTGACGGAGGACGATTCCCATGCAACTGGTTCGAGTGATCGGTACCGCTGCCCTGTTTGTGCTTTTCGGGACGATTGACCCGGCGTTCGCGCAGGGCGATCGGCAGAAAGAAAATCAAGGCAAGCCCGAGGGGCAGAGGGGTGCGCAGCAGCAGCAGCAGCAGCGGGCTCAGCCGCCCGAGCAAAGACAACAGCAGCAACAGCGGGCTCAACAGCCGCCTCAGCAGCAACAGCAGCAGCGAGCCCAGCAGCCGCCGCCACAGCAACAGCAGCAGCAGCGGGCCCAGCAGCCGCCGCAGCAGCAGCGGGCCCAGCAGCCGCCACAACAGCAGCAGCAACAGCGGGCCCAGCAGCCGCCGCCCCAGCAGCAGCAGCAACAGCAGGCCCAGCAGCCGCCGCCACAGCAGCAGCAGCAACAGCGAGCCCAGCAGCCGCCGCCACAGCAGCAGCAGCAACAGCGGGCCCAGCAGCCGCCGCCACAGCAGCAGCAGCAACAGCGAGCCCAGCAGCCGCCGCCACAGCAGCAGCAACAGCGAGCCCAGCAGCAACAACAGGAGCAGCAACAACAGCAGCAGCGGCAGCGCGCCCAGCAGCAGCCCCAACAACAACAGCGGGTTCAACAGCAGCAGCAACAGCAGCAGCAACAGCGGGCCCAGCAGCCGCCGCCACAGCAGCAACTACAGCGGGCTCAGCAGCCTCAACAGGCCCGGCAACAACAGCAGCAGCCGCAACGTTCCCAGCAGCAGGCAGTCGCCTGGCAAAAGCAGCGGGGATGGGCACAGAACGGCGCTTGGCAGGGACATAGTTCGTTACAGCAGGATCGTGCTCAAAGCTGGGCCACCCAGCATCGCGACTGGGCGCAGCGTGGAGGCTATGGGGGTTACTACATTCCTCAGGATCGCTTCAGCCTCTCTTTCGGGACGCAACACTTCTTCCGCATGGGCAGCCCCACGATCTACATGGGGTATCCGCGCTTCTCGTACGGCGGCTTTTCGTTCATGCTCCTGGACCCCTGGCCGGAATACTGGGCGGAAGACTGGTACAGCAACGATGACGTATACATCGATTATGACGACGGGTACTACCTCTATAACCGCAGGTACCCGGACGTCCGACTTGCGCTGATGGTCGCGATGTAGCACTGAATCCGGCAGGCGGTTGTGCCGCCTGCCGTCTAGTCTGCGGCAAGCGGAGTAACGAGTATGCACTTGGCTGTGGGGCAGCCAATCGTGGCTGTAGCCGGCTTTCAGCCGGCGACCCGCGGCTGCGAAGGACTCGCGCACGACGCGAAAAGGCCGCCTAAAAAGGCGGCTGCGGGCAGGATTGCCCGCCCCACAAAACAGGCAAGACTTCGGCCGCACTGCACTAGTGCCGTGACCGCGTGGTTTCTTTCGTGGCCGCGGGAGGAGCACGTAGCCCGCGGGCGAGGCATGCCTCGCCCCTACAAGGGTGCGGTATAGGGGCCGGGCATGTCCGGCCCCAGGCGTT
>Ga0182021_10005107_pt1 | contig 15506 bp, 17 predicted proteins | sample 612E3MmetaG_FD_120493 | JGI IMG/M metagenome (GOLD analysis project Ga0182021, IMG submission 120493) | Permafrost microbial communities from Stordalen Mire, Sweden - 612E3M metaG (Illumina Assembly) | ecosystem: Environmental > Terrestrial > Soil > Wetlands > Permafrost | place: Sweden... | reverse complement strand
CGGCCTTATCAGGTGGTGCTGTTCGACGAGATCGAAAAGGCCCATCCCGATATATGGAACTCGATGCTGCAAATTCTGGACGATGGGCGCTTGACCGACGGCCAGGGACGCACGGTCGATTTTCGCAATACGGTCATCATCATGACCAGCAACATCGGCACGGAGTTTGGCCGCAAGGGCGGGGCGTTGGGCTTTGTGCGCCCGGGTGATTCGTCCGCGCAGGTGGCGGATGCTCACAAGATCGAGGATAAACTTAAGGAGACGTTCCGGCCGGAGTTCCTGAATCGCATTGACGAGACCATCATCTTCGGCACCTTGTCGGTTGAAGATGTAGAGAAGATCGTCGATCTGCAAATGAAAGAGATTCGCGATCGCTTGCGCGAACACGGCCTGTTCATTGAACTAGCGGAAGCGGCGCGCCAGTGGCTGGCGCGGCAGGGCTACGATGTGCAGTTCGGGGCGCGTCCTTTACGCCGCGCCTTGCAGCGCTATGTAGAATCGCCGTTGTCGGTGAAGATGCTGAAGGGCGATTTCAAGGTGGGCGATACGATCCTGGTGGATGCCAATACGGAAGGTCTGGTCTTTAGCCATCTGGTTGAGGTACAAGCCGTGAAAGAAGCGCAGCCGGTGGCGTAGGAGGATCATCATGGAGAATTACCAATTCACGGTGATTATCGAGCGGCAGCCAGAAGGCGAATATCTGGTGACCGTGCCGATTTTGCCGGGCTGTGTGACAGAAGGCCGAACCCTAGAAGACGCACGGACTATGGCTGCCGACGCCATTAGTGCCTACTGTACCAGTCTGCGAAAACATGACGAATCCATTCCTGTAGAGTCTTTTGACGAGTAGTTGTGCCCTGGCATAGTCGCGATCTGGGGCGTGGTTTGACGCTGACGATTATCAAGAGCGCCGGGCTTACGCGCGAAGAATTTGTTGATTTGTTAAAGTAGCCCTTGGTCAAGACTTGAAAGTCAAGGGGGCGGTGCGCGCGCGATCTTAAAGTTGACGCGAAAGGAGCGGACGCGATGGCAACAACGATAGTCTCTGTTGAGCAGCCCCAAAAGCGTTCCAGACCGTTTGGCCGCATAATCGATCCGCCGCCATTGGTTAACGGCGACCGGTTGACGCGCACGGAATTCGAGCGGCGCTATCGCGCCATGCCGCCTGTTAAGAGAGCTGAACTGATTGAAGGAATCGTTTTTATGCCATCGCCGGTCAGATTTCAACATGCGGAACCGCATGGCTACCTCATGACGTGGCTGGGAACCTATCGCGCCGCAACCGCTGGCGTGCGATTGCTCGATAATGCCACAGTGCGGCTGGACGCCGATAATGAGGTTCAACCTGATGCCTTACTACGAATCGAGCCGGCGGCGGGCGGGCATTCACGCGTGACTGATGACGATTACCTTGAGGGCGCGCCGGAGCTAATTGGTGAAGTGGCGCTCAGCAGCGCCTCTTACGACTTGCGCGATAAGCTCAATGTCTATCGCCGCACTGGGGTGCAAGAGTATATCGTTTGGCAAGTGCTGGACGAAAGGATCGACTGGGTTGAGCTGCACGAAGGGGCGTATGTGTCACGGCTGCCAGACGAGAATGGGGTGATTCACAGCCAGGTGTTTCCGGGATTGAGCCTGTCTGTGGAGAAGATGCTGGACGGCGATCTGGCGGGCGTGTTGGCCGAGTTGAGCCTGGGTCTGGGCACGCCTGAGCACCAGGCGTTGATCGAACGATTGGTGTAGAAAACAACGGATTGAGAATCAACCGGATTTCACCACAGGCGGCGATCATCACACGATGATCGCCGCCGCTTGCTTTGTAGCGCGAGTTGTCAACTCGCGGCGCAAGTCTCCGACTTGCGCTACTTCACCGCCGGATCAAGTTCCACCAGAATGCGCGGCGATCCGCCAATGGGGGCGCTGCCAGTGCTATCGGGCGCCACCCCGCCGATCGTGCCGGTGAAGTTTCGATTGGTCGCCAGCGGCAGCGAAATGGCGTACGTGCCACTGATCGGATAGACGATCTGATCCGTTCCATCCGGGAAGAAGAGCGTTGCCGTAGGAGCCGTGGCCGCCAGCAGCACTGTGTCGTCCGTGTAATAGCGCGTCCACATCACGACGAGGCGCTCACTGGAGGCGGGCCGCTTGAAGGCCAGAATTTCTTGATTGCCGCTGATCCAGTTGGTGGCGGTGAGGGTGCGGCGATCGCGCCAGTAGGGCTGCAGGTCGGCAAATTGATCGACGGCCAGTTGATACGTCTGATAGACCGGGCGCGTGGTGTCATCATTCCGCACCAGGCCAAAGGCATCGATGCCGCAGGCATTGCCGCAATCGTCGTACAACTGGAACCAGATGAAGGTCTGAGCTTGCGACCACGCGGCATACGCGGCGCTTTGAATGAGAAAAGCGGACTGCTCCTCGGGCGAGGCGCGATACCAGCGATTTTTCGGATCGGTACAGTCGGGGCCGGGCGCGTCGTCGCAGGCGGGCACGCCGGTTTCGGTAACCCACAGTTTGACGCTGGACAGGCCATGCGCGTCGAGCTGCGCCCGATCTTGATACAAGTAACCAAAGGTCTGCCAGGCCCACAAGTAGTTGTGCGCGGCCACCGCATCCATGAAGCCGTGATAGGTGATCGACATGGGATCGGTTGCGATCACGTTGAGCACGTCGTTGAGCCAGTGCGGCTTTGCATACTGGGCCAGACCACCCATGACAATCGTCGCTTGCGGATCGGCTTGTGTGGCGGCGAGATAGGCCACTTTCAGCAGCCGGGCGTAATCGGCGGGTGAACCGCTGAAGAAGTGATCGAGATCTTCTTCATTCCAGATTTCCCAGTGCGACACTCCCTGACCGTTGTTCCAGTTGTGAGCCTGCGCCAGGATTCCGCCGGGCTTATAACGATTCACAGCGGCATTCACAAAGACGGCCCACCGATTATTCCGGTTGATCGACTTGCCCGGACCGGGTTCATCGCTGCCATCGCTGAAAACGCGTAGATACAGGCCCCGCGGCGGAGTGGCGCCACTCGCCGGGATAGCTGGGCGATAGACAGTTGTATCGTTCAGCCTGGCGCGCAGACCATCACCCACTTGAGGGGCAGGTGCACTGCGGCTGCCGCCTGTATCCAACCCGATCGGCGTCAGCATCAAAATTGGCAGGACTTTCAAGCCATGATCGATGTCGGCCACGATGCTGGCATCCTGTTTACTCCAATCGAAGACGCGCGGCCGGCCGATCGCGTCTTTCTCAATGTTGGGCCAGTACATGGGACGGCGATTGAGTTGGCCGCCGCTGTCTGTGGCGCGTTGATAGCGCGTGTCATTCGCCGAAGCCTCGGCTGAACTGACAAAGGCCAAGCCCATCGGCGGTGCGATCGGTTTGGAGATGAACGAGAAGTTCTGAGCAACGAGAGGCAGATAGATTGGGTACGTTGGTGTGATGACGATCACGTTGATGAGCACGGTGAATGGCACACCGCTGGTGGTGGTCGGTTCGGCGGTGACGATCAAAGCGGCGTGGTAAGCGCCGGTGGCCGTGATCGTGTTGAGATCGATCTGCACGGTCACGGTCGTATCCTGCGTGCCGCTGATCGGCGTCACGATCGGTTGGACTTGCTCCGATAAGCTGATCGCGATCGACCAGGTGACGACGGTGTCGGCTTGCAGATTGGCAATGTGCAACGTCTGCGTCTGAATGGTGGGCGTGATCCACTCAACCTGAAACGTCAACGCATCAGGCGTGATGGTCAGCACCGCATCGGCTGAGATCGTTGACACGGCACGTTTGGGTAATGTAGGCCGAGCATAGGTGATCGTTTCAGTGGTGATGAGCAGCAACCCGATTGCCATCGTTGCGCCTGAGATGGCGGCGACTACGCGCGGCCAGTGAATGTGGTGGGTCTCTCGCATGATTGTTCCTCCAACCCCAGTTTACCCGAACTTCCGGCGACCCGTAGGCAGAAGGTAATGGATATAACGCAAAACTGTTGGGGGGCATACCGTCCGGCCACGCTCGCGCTGGATGGCACATCCGGCGCCATCAGACGCTGGATGTGCCATCCAGCAGGAGCGTATCCCACAAGTCACCAACACTTTTGCGTTATACTCGAAGGTAATATTTGCCTTCTCAGTTGCCATCACTTGGGTTATGATTGAGCGACATTTTCGGTGGTTCAGGAGAGGCTGCATGGGGTACTTTGATGGACAAGTGGCGTGGGTGACGGGCGCCGGGCGCGGCATCGGACGGGCCGCAGCACTGGCCCTCGCTTCACAAGGCGCGGCGGTGGCGGTGGTTTCTCGCACGCAGAGCGAAATGGAAGAAGTGATCGCCGAAGTTCGCGCCCATGGCGGCAAAGCGATTGCCTCGTTGCTGGATGTGAGCAATTGGGACATGGTGAACTGGGCGGCGCAGCAGATCGAGGCGACGTTGGGGCCGATCGATATTCTTATCAACAACGCGGGTGTCTTGGAACCGTTGGGCAAGCTGTGGGAAACTGATCCGGAACAAGTCGGGCGCTTGATCGATATTAACTTGTCGGGCGCGTACTACTGCATGCGCGCCGTGTTGCCCGGCATGATCGAACGCGGGCACGGCGTCATCGTCAACGTCAGTTCGGGCGCGGCGGACTCGGCGGCGCCCGGCTGGAGCGCCTATGCGGCGTCCAAGGCCGGGCTGGATCATTTCACGCGCAGTCTGGCGGCCGATCTGAAAGGAATACCGCTGCGCGTCTATTCACTGCATCCCGGCATTGTCGAAACGAAAATGCAAGAAACCCTGCGGGCCACGACATCCGATCAGCTGTCACCCGAACGACGCCAATTCTTCGTCGATCAAAAGGAAAAGGGCCGGGTGTTGACGCCGGATGTCCCGGCCCGTGCGATGGTATGGCTGTGTTCGCCGCAGTGTGATCTGGAGAACGGCACAGTGATCGATCTGTACACTCAACCGGAATTGCTGGAGAAAATCGATCGGGCGTTGCAACCCGATTGAGCCTGGCCGCACTTGAGCGTCACTCGACCGGCTCGTCGATCGGCGCTTCGACTTCTTCCGGTTCCTCCGGCCGGCGATCGAGCAGCTGAATGGAACGGGCCACCACGGTGGTGCGATAGTGAGTTTCGCCTTTGGGGTCTTCCCAACGGTCGGTTTGCAGCCGGCCTTCCACCAGGACCAACCGGCCCTTAGTGACATACTCGGCGGCGAAGTCGCCCAACTTACCCCAGGCATTGATCATGAACCAATCGGTGTGTTCCTGCTTCTCGCCTGTGGCTGATTTCCAGGTGCGGTTGACGGCGAGTGTGAATGTGGCATACTTCTTCCCAGTGGCCGTGAAACGCGCCTCCGGGTCACGGCCCAGATTCCCGATGAGCTGCACACGATTGAGCGATGGCATGTTAACCTCCGTGTATAATGGGATGGGACTATTGTAGCATCGAGACGGAGAAAATCGAAATGACGAATCTCCCTGATAGTTTATTACTACAGGCGCGCGCGCTGATCAATCAGGCCGTGGCGGAAGCTTCGGCGCAAGGCAAGCCGGATATTCGGGCGCTGTACTTTGTGACTTATCCGGCTGAAGACATCACGCTGGAGATGATCCGCGCGGCGATCGAAACGATGCGGCAGGCCACCCCGGCCGGTCAGGCCGAGCTGCACTTCGCGCAGCGGCCCGGCCGCTATGTGTGTTGGAATTGCTGCGGTCTGCGCTATGAAGCGTCCGACGGCGTGTGCCCCAACTGTGGACACGAGGGTCTCGTCATTCCGTTGGAGATGGTGGTCGCGTTGGAGAAGATCGAAGTGTAGAAAAACTCAGTAAGCAGAACGAAAAACCGGGTTTCTCCATCTCAACGAAATGAAACGTTGAGCACGGAGAAACCCGGTTTCTATTACTCAACCGGCTTCACCCAGATGGTGCGCGCCGCCTTCAGACCCAGCGCGATCGATTTGCCGTCCTTCGTGAAGGTCACCACGCCAGTATACTCCACCACTTCTTGAACCGTAATCCGTGCGCCAGGGATCAAGTGCTGCTTCTGCAAGTAATCCAACAAACGCGGATCACGTTCGCCTTCTTCGGTGATGCGCAGAATCTCCACGACTTGATTGGCTTGCGTATTGTCGAGCGTGATCGCCTCGGGCGGCAGCTTGGTGCTCATCATGCCGGGGATGGGATTGCCATGCGGGCAGGCGGTGGGATGTCCCAACGCCGCCAGCATCTTGTCTTCGATCAAGGGTGAGATGGCGTGCTGCAGCCGCTCGGCTTCGCGATGAGCCACGGCCCATTCAATCCCTAAGATGTCGGACATGAAACGCTCGATGATGCGATGCCGGCGAATGGAAGCCTCGGCAACTTCGTGGCCCTGCTTGGTCAGCGCGATCTCGCCATCAATCTTCACCAACCCGTCGCGTGACATGCGTTGGAGGGTCTGCGACACGGTCGGCGGCTTCAGGCCCAACCGATCGGCCAACCGCGCGTTGATGATCTTCTGCCCCGTCGCAGACGCTTCATCACGCATGTTGTAAATCGCTTCGAGATAATTTTCGTACGTTTCCGTGAGTTTGTAATCGATCGACATGCTCCCCCGCGTGTGGCATCTTCCGAAAGTGCAATAACCCCCGGAAGGCTTTGACTATTCGGTGTGTGGTCGAAAGCCTAACACGAAGGCAACCACGTTGACAATTCGTTTTCGGCTCTCTAAAATCCCTTGGTGAGGTTAGTATAACCTAATTTGACGCGGGGAGACAAGACGATGTTTGCCGGATTCCTGTTGGCGTTGCGCGAAGGGATTGAAGCCGTGCTGATCGTCAGCATTGTGCTGGGCATGCTCAAGAAGATGGGCCGTTCTGATCGAGCGTGGCTGGTGTGGCTGGGGGTAGGATTGGCTGTGGCGGCGAGCCTGACTGCGGCGATCGGGCTGAATATCATCGGAGCGGAGTTTGAGGGGCCGGGCGAAATGACTTTTGAGGCCTTCACGATGTTGTTTGCCGCCGCCGTATTAACGTGGATGATCTTCTGGATGCAAAAGCAGGGGCGGCGCACGCAGTTGGGTTTGGAAGCCGACGTGCGGCAGGCTTTATCGGGCGGGCAAAAGCTGGCCTTGTTTTCGGTCGCCTTCTTTGCCGTGCTGCGCGAAGGCGTGGAGCTAGCCTTATTTCTGACGGCTGTGAATTTCTCAACCTCACTGGTGGCGGGTGAAGCGCCCATCCTGGGTTGGCTGGGCGGCGTGCTTGGTTTGATCGCCGCGCTGATCCTCGGCTGGCTGATGTACGAATCGGCCATCAAGTTGAACCTGCGCCGCTTCTTTCAGTTCACCAGCATCGTCTTAGTCTTTTTTGCCGCCGGCCTGGTGGGACACGCGGTACATGAACTCAACGAACTGGGCTGGCTTCCGTCGGTGGTTGAGCACGTTTACGATTTCGCCCCGCTTTTGCCTGAAAATTCGACGGTGGGCGAATTCTTAAAGGCCCTGTTTGGTTACACGGCGAGTCCGTCCTTGACCGAGATGCTGGCTTACCTCGCGTACTTTGTGGTGGTGCTGGGCCTGCTGCGCTATCTCGACCGCAAGCCGATGAAGCAGGCCGTTGTCACGGAGACTCCTTAGGCGATAGCCGGTTGACGCCGACCAGCAATTCTCAATATGAAAACAATTGACGCCGGTAGTTGCGACTTCAGTCGCTTTTTGGCCGCAAACCACGACTGAAGTCGTTACTACAAATCCAAATTGAGAACTGCTGGACGCCGACCCTTTCGTTTGACTTTGCTCTTAATTCCGCCTATACTCTCGCGTGATCCTCATTCACGGGAGACCGAGATGTCGTTCAAACTCAGCGTGCGGCAAGGGCCCCGCCCCAACCTTGTTTTCGAACTCGATAAGCCTGGTTACGTGATCGGGCGCGAAGCGGGCAACGACATTGTCATCGAAGATCCGCAGGTGTCGCGCCGCCACGCGCAATTGACCCAGCAGGGTAACTCGTATCTCATCGAAGACATCGGCAGCACCAATGGCACGTACGTCAACGGCAAGCGTGTGACGGCGCCTACGCTGCTGGCCAATGGCGATATGGTCGGCCTGGCCGACACGGTGATCATCGCCGTGCAAGTGCCCCTGCCCATGGGCGGAGAAGCGACCGTGGTGAGCGATGCTGTGTTCCACGCGCCACCCACCGTGCCGGCTTTCACACCGCCGCCCGTTCAATCTCAACCTGCGCCGCAAGTTCCAGCGCAGCCGCCAGCTCAGGTTCAGTCCCCAGCCTATTCAGCGCCACGTCCTGCGCCACCGCCATCATCTGCGGCACCACAATATGCGCCGCAGTATGCGCCGCCTCCGGTTGATTACGCGACGTCCAACCCTGCCGACGACAAACGCCGCACTATTCTCATCGGGCTCGGCTGTCTGGGGCTGCTGTTGGTGGTGATGCTGGTGGCCTTCGTGGCGTGGTCGTTCATCGACTGCAAATCATTCTCGTCGGTCTTCCCGTTCCTCTTTCCGCCGTTCTCGTGCACGTGAAAGTAGACAAGTGATAAGTAGACAAGAAAAAGCCCTTGGCTGATCATGCCGAGGGCTTTTATCTGCGTTTATCCGTAACTACTCAGCCGTCACTGCGAGGAGCGTTTTGTGCGACGAAGCAGTCTCCTATGGCTGGCAACGGGCGTTGGCCGGGCATTGAGATTGCTTCGCACGCCCTGCCCGCAAAGCGGGGGCGCGCCTGGCGAAAACGCTCGCAATGACGGCGGGGGAGTAGTTACGTTTATCCTGTAAATCAGCGTCCTATTTTCTTCGCCAGTAAATCACTTCAGCTCGCTGGATGGCTTCAATTCGCCCCTGCTCCTCCAGCCAGTCCAGATGCCCGATGGTTTCCGATAACGCCAGAAATGCCTCGGTGCCGCTGAGGCGACCGAACAGCGGCTCGGCAATCTGGTAAGCCGATCGTTCTTCTGCCCCGATCAGATCCACGATGCGCTGCGCGCGTCGTTCGTGAAAGTGCAAGCGCTGCCGCACGACCCGCTGCACATCGTGAATGGGGTGGCCGTGTCCCGTCCACGCCATGACGGGTTCCAGATCGGCCATGCGCTGCATGTGCTGGATATACTGCACCAACCGATGGGGTCGCGGCCCATCGTCGGGATCAGGTTCGATCACGGGGTTGCTGCTGATGTCGCGCAGCAGATGATCGTTCGAGAGCAGCACGCGCGAGACCGGATCGAACAGGCAGATCAGTCCACCGGCATGACCTGGCGTGTGATAAACTCGCCACGCCCGATCGGCGAACTCGATCACGTCGCCCTCATCCAAGACCCGATCGATCTTCACTGCCTCGGCGTGTCGATCGCTGCTGCGGCGGCTGTCCGTTAGTCGCTGGCGTTGTTCCGCGGGCACGCCTGCCTCGGCCATGATGCGCAGATAGAACTCGTTGCGCTGGGCGTGGATCGTTTCGTAGGCTTCCAACTGAACTCGATTGTGGCGGTGTGTCCACACGGCGGCGTTCGACGCGCGCACGATCTCGGCCGCCTGCCCATAGTGATCGGCGTGCGCATGTGTGATGATCACCCGGCGGATGTCACTCACCTGCAAGCCTAACGCGGCTAACTCGGCCTGCAATGCCGCGCGTGATTCAGCGCCCGTCGTGCCCGTGTCGATCAAGGTGATCGGTTCCGTCGTCGTCACGTAGCAGTTCACCGGCCCTACTTTGAACGGGGTCGGGATCACAATCTGATGTAATCCATCGATAACGTGTGTTGGCATGATCCTAACTCAGGATGCAAGAGGCGGGATGCAGGATGCAAGATGCAAGAGGCAGGATGCAAGAGGCAAGAAAAAAAGCCGCCATGCTACGCGCCAGCGGCTATCCTGCTTCTTGCCTCTTGCCTCATTCCTTCGGCTTGCACTTTATCACAATCATCCACGTGCCACGCTGCACGCGCTCGCCGCGTTGATTCTTGACGTTCACATTGAACTCGACAAAACCCGCAGCGCCGCCCGGTGCGAGTTTCTTGTCTTTCACTTCGGCTTCCGTGTAAATCGTGTCGCCAATCTTGATCGGCGCGCGGAATTTCCAGTCGAGTCCCGTGAAGGCGTCCACCGTCCGATCGAGAAAGCCCAGCTGCATCGCCAGGCCCGACGCGATCGATAAGCCCAACAAACCGTGTGCCACGCGCTCGCCAAACATCGACGTCTTGGCCCACTCGGCGTCGACGTGCACCGGATTCCAGTCGCCGCTCAGCCCGGCAAACAGCATGATGTCCGCTTCGCTGATGGTGCGGCCACCGCTCTGCACCTTGTAGCCCAGTTCGAACTCTTCGAAATATAACCCACGGGGTTGCGTCATGCTACCTCGCTCCTCACACAAGATGGCGCGATTGTAAAAGAGATTACCTTAATGGTCAATCGATCAACTGCCAGCAACCAACCGCTAACCACCAACCACCCATATCCGGCTGCACTGGGGCTTGTGGCAATCGCGCACCAATAGGCACTGATTGCAAGCCAGATCGCAGCTCACCTTCATCGGGTGCAGCTGGCCCGTGCGCGTCATATGATCGATCATCCCCGTGACCACTTCCGGCGTCGTGTCCAGCTCGCGCGCCATTTCAGCGACCGTTACCGTACCGCCCCGCTTCAACATCGACATCAATTTATCGAACATGGCTTCTCCCTTACATGATGCGACTGGCGATTTGATACACCACCCACCCCGCCCCCACGGATATCACGGCCAACAGCGCCAGCGTAAACAACGTCCATTTCCACGAGCGCGTCTCTTGGCGAATCGCACCCACCGTTGCGGCGCACGGAATGAACAACAACTGCACGACCAGAAAACTCAACGCCGCCGCCGGCGCAATGACCGTGCCCAGCGTCGCCGCCAGATTAGCTGAGTCATCGCCAGTGCCATACAAAATACCCAGTGTCGCAATAGAGTTTTCTTTGGCGATGAACGAGGCCAGCAGCGCGACCACCAGCTTCCACGATAGCCCCAGCTGCGCCCCGAGCGGTTCCAGCGCCTTGCCGATCGATCCCAGGATCGAGGTTTCGAGGTGGCCGGTCGGGATGTTGGCCAGCGCCCAGATGACGATTGCCATCACCAGGATCAGCGTGCCGGCGTGCTTCACAAACCCGATCGTTCGCTGCCACACCAACAGACCGATCGTGCGTCCATTCGGTCGATGATACAGCGGCAGTTCCATGATGAACGCGTTGTGCCCGCCTTTCAACAGCGTGCGACTCAACACCGCGCCCACCGCGCCGAGCAGGATCAAATTCAGCAGCACCAATCCCAACGCCACCAACGGTGCAGCCACGCCGAAGAAGACGGGCGTCATGAAGGCCACCACCGCCAGCCGCGCCGTGCACGGCACCAGCGGCATCAACACGATCGTCAACAGGCGCGCCTGGGGCGCTTCGATCACGCGCGTGCCCGCCACCGAGGGCACATTGCAGCCAAAGCCTAAAAACAGCGGCAAAAACGATTTGCCGTGCAGGCCCATGGCGCGCATGAAGCCGTCCATCAAATACGCCGCGCGCGACATATAGCCCACGTCTTCCAGCACCGCCATCCCGGCGAAGAAGATCAACAGGATAGGCACAAAGGTCAGCACCAGGCCCACGCCGCCGATGACCCCATCGATGACCAGGCTTTGCAGCCACGCAGGTGCATTAGCTAATAGCGAGCTGGCCAAGCGCGCTAGGTTGTGTATCACAGTCACATCCAACCACGCTTGAAGCGGCTGGCCGATCGAGTAGGTTAGCATGAATAGCAAGCCTAGAATTCCGGCCAGCACGCCCAGACCCCATACCGGATGAGTGATCACGCGATCGAGCCGCGCCGTCAACGTGGCGGCGGTGGTCGTGCGCCGCGTCACCACTGTTTTCACCACGCGCGAAATCCACATGTAGCGCTCGCCCGCAATCGCGATCGGCGCATCGGGGTAGGTCAACAACACGCGATCGAACGCGTCATGCTCGATCGGGTTCAAGACGTTCCGCAGTTGATCGATTAGCGCCGCGTCGTGTTCCAGCACCTTCAGCGCGGCCCAATGCAGCGGATACACTTCCGGCAGCTTAGGGGCAATGATCTGCTCAATGTCGGCTTGAGCCTGCTCCAATTGAGCGGACCGGGCGGGCAGATCGATCGGGCGGTTGGCTGCGCACGCCGCCTGGATCGTCGCGGTCACCAGACGATCGACGCCCACGTTTTTGGCCGCGATAAGATCGACCACGGGCACGCCGAGCGTTTGACTCAACTTCGCCAGATCGATGCGCATGCCGTTCTGCTGCGCCACATCGAACATGTTGAGTCCCACGACCAGTGGCAGGCCCAGCTGCACCAACTCGGCGACCAGATACAAACTGCGTTCGAGGATGGCCGCATCGACGATAGCGACGATCACGTCGGGGTGCTGCGTGAGGAGGTATTCGCGGGCGATGAGCTCTTCAGGCGAGTTGGCGGTGAGACTGTACATGCCCGGCAGATCGACGATATTCAGCGTGACATCCGCCTGCGTAGACGAACCGATTTTTTGTTCGACCGTTTTGCCCGGCCAGTTGCCCACATGCTGATTGAGCCCCGTGAGCAAATTGAAAATCGTCGATTTGCCGGCGTTGGGTTGTCCGGCTAGCGCCACATGAATCCGCGTCGCGGGTCGGGTCTCCGTGACGCGGACTTCTTCTAAGGTCGTTGCACCGGTCGTTGCGCAGCCTGATCCGCTCATCATTCAATCCTGCGCGCGCGGATGCTGCCGGCTTCGCTGCGGCCCAACGCCACGCGCGTATGGATGACACTCACAATCACCGGCCCGCGCCCGCGATTGCGGATCATCGCTACACGCGAACCGGGTACGAAACCCAGCGCGGCCAACCGCCCCACGATGGCGCCCGCGCCGCTCAACGTTTCGATCTCGGCTTCATCGCCGGCCGGTAATTCATCTAAACCAATCGCCGTCATCCCTTGTTTCCTTTGCATTTTTCGCATAACCCGGTCAGGCACAAGCAGGCGCGCGCCACTTCCACGCCGGACTCGTTTTGCAGCTGGGCGCGCAGGGCCGACACGTGCTTCGATTGAAACTCGATGACTTTACCGCAGCGGGTGCAGGTGAAGTGATAATGCTCGGAGTTGGGAGTTGGCTCAAAAACTTCGCGGTGGTTATCCTGATCGTAATAGCGCGCTTTGATCAGTCCGCGTTCTTTTAGCAGCGCCAGGGTGCGGTACACCGTCGAGGGGTTGATGCTGCCATCGTGTCGCTGGGCGCGCGCCGTAATATCATCGGCGGTCAGATGATCGTGCGAGGCCGCGATGACGTCGAGGATGATGGCGCGCTGGCCCGTCATCCGCCCGCCTTCGGCCACAATCGCTTGTTTGGCTTGATCGATAAATTGACTCACGGCCTGTCCTTGTTGCAACCGACTTGCAATAAGGATACACCACGAGAAGTACTCCGGGGAGTGACAACCGTCCCGATAGAAGGGTACGGTTGTCACGGAAGTGGCTAAAAAGCGAAGTGCACCGCACGGTGGATCATTCCAACCACGTCGTTCGATCTTCAAACGACGGACGTTCATGCGGTGCCGCTATTTCCACCGGATAACCGACGTACACAAAGCCAATCAACTGCTGATCGGCTTCCCAACCGAAGAAGTGTTTGATGGCCGGGTCGGTAGCCGAAGGGCCGGTGCGCCACATCGCCGCCAACCCTAACGCGTGCGCGGCCAGGAGCATATTCTGTATCGCTGCCGCTGTCGCGCACACGTTCTCAATCTCTTTGGCTTTGGTCAACGCCGGTTTATCGACTGCCACGGCAATGACGACCGGGGCACGCAAGGGCTTGACGCGATCTTTTTGCACGTCTTCGTCTGTGGCGTCGGGTTTGTTCGCTTTAGTCGATTGCGCCATCGCCTCGCCTAACTTCTCACGACCTGCACCCGTCAGCACCACGAACCGCCACGGGCGCACTTTGTAGTGATTGGGCGCTTGCACGGCCGCCGCCAGTAACTGCTCGATCAATTCACGTGGTACTCGATCGAGCTTCACTTGCCCCACCGAGTGGCGCGTATGGATTGCCTTCAGTACGTCCATCTACTCCTCCACCAGATAAAAGATGTGCAACTGCTCAGTCGTCATTCCCGCATGTTGTCGGCGGGAATCCAGTGGCCTTACGAGTGCCAGCGCACTTGCCAACGGTCAATCGGGATGCCCGACACGCCCAGGGCGGCGGGCAAGGCGAAAGCACTCGGGCATGACGGTTGCGTCGCAGCAAAAATGGGGCGAAGTTCATTCGCCACAGTGATTCTATCATGACGCAGCTAGGCTGGACAACTTTTCGCCGTGAGGCCAGCAATTCTCATTTTGGAATCTGTCATCCTGAAGCGCATCTTCGCCTGGCGCGCCCCCGCCGCTGTGCGGCGGACAGGGTGTCGCGCTGAAGAATCTCGCACCACGGCTGAGATACTTCGTCGCAAAAAGCGCTCCTCACGCCCTGCCCGCGAAGCGGGGGCGCGCTAGGCGGCATGACGCCCGGTCAAATTGAGAACTGCTGGTAAGGCACTCTCACACTTCACTCACCTCCTCGTTTTTCGTCCGCAGCTTGACTTCGGCCAGTCTGAGCGTTGCCTGCCAGCGCGCCCAGAAGGGGTGCGAAGCGAAAAAGTTGGGTCAGGTTGGGCACAAGTGGGCGGTCAGAATTGAATCGCAGAAATGCTCCCACCTGCCGGCGACCCACTGGCAGCGCGCCTGTAGCATGATTTCAGCATGCTCGACCAACCAGAATTTGCCCGCGCCTTTGATGCGCAGATTCACCACCTGCCGAGTAAACTTTCGACCGCGCCGCTCCCAAGGGGTAGTTTCAAGGCGGCGACCTGTGCATACTGCAAGCGCGGCAGACGAGTTTGAAAGTAGTCGAGTTCCTGGATCAAGTGGGCTTTCTGCTTGGATGGGGCTTGATCGCACAGGGTTTGCATGTGCCGCGCCATACCCATCCGCCGATTCCCTGGCCGAGCTGCCGCCGAAGATCTCGACGTGATTGCTCTCTTCGTAAGCGTCTTCGACAAAGGCCAGACACAAAAACAGATAATCGGCTGCCCCAAGATGCTCCTGCGCACAGCGGATGGCGTTGGCGATGTAGGTTTCAAATTGTGTTTCCATTACATGCTCCGTAAAGCCAGACCGCCGATCAACAATCGGCGGCGATATATCTCAACTCGTTTTCTGGCAATGGCGGCATAACTGGGACGATTGGCTGCACGCCGTGTTGAGCGGCAATTTGCTTTGCAGCGGTTAATTTCGCAAAGCTTATGCTGCGCATCAACCTTGTTCTGAGTGAATTACGGCCACCAAGCAAGCCCGTTGTTCGTAGCCGCTTTGTAAGTTAGGCGCATTTTGTTAGCGCCATCTATTTTGACAATGTCAGATTCGTAAAAATCGGCTGATTTTTTGAGGGTGCGAATGCCGTAGAAAGCTGGTATGCCTATAGCATGAAGAAACCGAAACCCTCGCCACCGATTGATCCACTCGACGTG
>Ga0182021_10005105_pt1 | contig 15508 bp, 11 predicted proteins | sample 612E3MmetaG_FD_120493 | JGI IMG/M metagenome (GOLD analysis project Ga0182021, IMG submission 120493) | Permafrost microbial communities from Stordalen Mire, Sweden - 612E3M metaG (Illumina Assembly) | ecosystem: Environmental > Terrestrial > Soil > Wetlands > Permafrost | place: Sweden... | reverse complement strand
CGGGCCGTAATCTCGCCGATCGTGGCATAAAACTCCTGTGCGCCTTTTACAAGGAGAATGGAGATCGGAATATAGAGAATCAGGACAATGATAATTGATCGAGAGAATACTCTTCCAAAGAGCCTGAACGTCCGGTCAAATATGTCACCGAGGCTCATGGGAGCGACATAGGGTTCGTTCATTCCGGGCTTCGCTATGACGGCTGCGTCATTGAGATCCACGCTCCAATCCAGCAACGTGCCGCATTTTGGGCAGACCTTGTCCGCTTCATATACGGTGGTTCCACACTGTGGGCAGACGAATTGCTCTTCAGGATCATTCATGTCGGCTCATTCAGATCGTGAGACAAAAGGCCGCATCGGAAGAAATTGAACGTTACAGGGAAGATACCGCCCTCGGTGAGGAATAACAACAGCGCGCTCGTGTCCGGCGTCACGTTCACCCATGTGCGATCCGCCTGGCGCTATTCCTCACGAAGCCGGGGATAGAACACCCGAACCGCGATCGCAAAGCTGAATGCGATTGCAGCGTTGATCATCACCGCCGCGGGTTCTCCCAGCCGCGCCGCGATCGTCCCCGACCAGAGGGCCCCCAGTGGCATGAACCCGAAGAATATCCAGGTGTAGGCTCCCATCACGCGTCCCCGGAGTCGTTCAGGAGTGGAAGTCTGGACGATCGCGTTTGAGAGGTTGTTGACGAGTATGGTCCCCATGCCGGCTCCGGCGAGTATTAAGAGAGAAAGCGGGACCTGTCTCGAGAACGCGAGGGCGAACAGGAGGACCGGATAGGTGAACGAACCGATCATGAGCATGCGGCCGCGCATGATCCTCCCTCCCAGCGAGGCAATCGCGAGTGCCCCGATGAGAGCTCCGCAGCCGCGCGCGGAAAAGAGAAGCCCGCTGATCGAGGCACCCCCGCCGAGGACGTTCACGGACCACGCGGGGATCAGCGTGCTGAACGAGAGCCCGAACATGCTCGAGACGGCGATCATGCTGATAAGCACCCGGATTGTGGAGTGCGACCGCATATACTGTATCCCCTCCCTGAGCTCCTCGAGCGCGGGCCTGGACACTGGACGGACTTCACGCGGAGGGAATTTCATCGCGAGGAGTGCCGCAATGACGGCGATAAACGAGATGCCGTTCACCGTGAAGCACCAACCGGGCCCGAACAATGCGTATGTGACCCCCGCAATCGCCGGTCCCACGACAGTGGCCGACTGAAACATCATCGAGTTCATTGCGATCGCGTTTGTCAGATCTTCGGGAGCCACCATCTCGCTGACGAAGGACTGCCGCGCAGGTGCATCGAACGAGTTCGCGATGCCGAGGAGAGAGGCGAGAATCAACACGTGCCACGGCTGGACAAGGTGGAGAAACGTCAGGAACGCAAGTATGAACGCAAGCACCATCATGGCGGATTGCGTAACGACGATGAGCTTCCTCTTCGGGACGCGATCGGCGACAACCCCGCCGTAGAGCGTAAGGAGCCACGTCGGGACCCCGGAGGCAAATCCCACGAAACCCAGGTACGCCGGGGAATGGGTGAGCTCGAATATGAGGAATCCCTGCGCCGTTGTCTGCATCCAGGTCCCGAACAGGGATATCATCTGTCCGCAGAACCAGAGACGGTAGTTGGGGTGACGAAGGGCGGCGAATGTTCCCCGCCTGATCTGAGCCATTGGCGCTGTGCGAGCGAAATTCACTTATCCTACCGAAAGATCACCGGATTCGCAACATTACCGATTCTTTTTCGTATATTTAAGGTTGTTTCGACTGGAAGAAGGAGCGTGGAAATCCTCTGATTTGTTTCCCCCCTGTCTAAACCGGGGGGAAGCGGAAGGTGTCTAATACAGGTAGAAGGACTCTGCCTGAACATTTCTGCAGGATTGTTCCCGGTCGACTGGCTTACATATTATGGAGTGGATGATGAAAAGAACTGTTGTAATTTCCTCCGCTGTGTTGGTTATCCTTGTCGTTGTCGGATACGTCGTTTTTGTGGGTGGCAGCTCCAAAAAGTATGACTTCCGGCTTGACAAGGTGTCACGGGGAGACATCAACGTCACGGTCACTGCAACGGGAACAATCAATGCCGTCGTCTCTGTGGACGTCGGAACGCAGGTGTCGGGGATTGTCTCGTATCTCTACGCGGACTTCAATTCCGTCGTCAAAGAGGGGCAGGTGATCGCCAGGATCGACACAACGTTCCTCTGGCAAGCGGTGAAGGATGCTGATGCGGCGCTCGACCGCGCCAAGGCGCAGACAGCCGACAGCAAGAGGACGTTCGACCGCGAAACTGCGCTTCTTGCCAAGCAGCTCGATTCGCAGATGAACTATGACGCAGCGTTGACCGCGTACCAGTCGAACACCGCGGCGCAGAAACAGGCACAGGCGGCGCTCGACCGGGCGAAGATCAATCTCGCCTACGCGACGATAACGGCTCCCATCAACGGCGTCGTGATCAACCGCGCCGTGAACGTCGGCCAGACCGTTGCCGCCAGTTTCTCCTCTCCGACGCTCTACACGATCGCCAACGACCTTGCGAAGATGCAGGTCCTCACGACCGTCGACGAATCGGATATCGGGATGATAAGCATCGATCAGCAGGCGACGTTCTCCGTCGACGCGTATCCCGACGATAAATTCACCGGCATCGTTTCCCAGATCAGGCTTAACCCGGTGTCGATTCAGAACGTCGTGAACTACACCGTCGTCATCGACGTCAACAACGATAAACTTAAGCTGATGCCCGGGATGACGGCAAACGTCAAGATCGCCGCCGCCGATGCGCATGATGTCCTGAAGGTGTCAAACCTCGCGCTCAGGTTCCAGCCCCCGGCCGACCTCATAGATTCAACGGCCGTGAAGGCGATGCGTGATCAGTTTATGAATCGCACCCCCGGTGCGGACGAAAACGCGGGTGGTTCCGCATCGAATGCCGGCGGTCCCGCCGCAATTCCCCCGGGGGGTGATACTTCCGGAAGGGGGAGCGGGATGGCACGGGGCGGAGGACAGGGTCACGGCGGTCTGAAAAACATCGGCCAGATCCGCGATTCCATACTCGCCGCCAACGGCGGACAGATGAGTCCCGAGGACCTCAGGGCGGAGATGGGAAAAGTGTTTGAGAGGATGCGCCCTGCAAAAGAACCCGTCAAAAAGGCAAGCCAGCCCACGATTGTGAAACACCTCTCCCGCCCATCCGGCGGCGGGACCACATTCGGCATCACGCAGCTCTATGCGCAGTATCAGAAGAGCCCGTTCATAGCGAACCACCTGGCGGGACGTGCGCGGATCTGGATACTGAACGCACAGAACAAGCTCACACCGGTATTCGTGAAGACAGGCGTCACCGACGGCAGGTTCACCGAGATCACGACGGACTCGCTGAAACCGGGGGACCAGATAGTCCTCGGCGCAACATCGACGTCTGAAACGGCGTCCGCGAGCCCGCTCTCCGGCGCCCCGGCCGGCGGCGGCAGGGCACCCGGAGGGTTCCGATGACCGGCGCGGTGAAACCGGCCCCCATCGCAGCGACACCGCCCCCTGGCGCATCGGGCGACGGGCTCCTGATTCAGATCGATCACCTCTCGAGAACGTACATGCTGGGGGAGGTCGAGGTGCACGCGCTGCGGGGTATTTCTGTGAGTGTCCGGAGGGGGGAATTTGTCGCGATCATGGGCGCATCGGGGTCCGGGAAGTCGACGTTCATGAACATCCTCGGATGCCTCGACAAACCGACGAAGGGGACGTACATACTCGACGGGATCGACGTCAGCGGCCTGACACGCGATGAGCTCGCCCGGATCCGGAATAACAAGCTCGGTTTTGTCTTCCAGGGATTCAATCTCCTCTCGAGGACGTCGGCGATCGAAAACGTCGAGCTTCCTCTCCTGTACGGCACCGCGTCGCTCAAAGACCGCGAAGCGCGGGCAATCAAGGCGCTGAACATGGTGGGTCTCGGTGATCGGATCCATCATTTTCCCAATCAGCTCTCCGGAGGTCAGCAGCAGCGTGTTGCGATTGCGAGGGCGCTTGTCAACGACCCGAGCATCGTCCTTGCGGATGAGCCGACCGGGAATCTTGACAGCCGCACGAGCGTCGAGGTCATGGGGATTTTCCAGGATCTGAACGAGAAGGGGATAACGGTCATTCTCGTCACGCACGAGCCGGATATCGCGCAGTTTGCGAAGAGGCACATCATATTCCGCGACGGTCGGATACAGTCTGACAAGCCGAATCCTTCTCCGAAACTGGCAGCAGACGTGATACGTGATCTTCCCGCACTGGATCTGGAGGAGCCGGTATGAAAGTTCTGAACATCCTTATATCGGCGTTCCGCGCCCTGCAGCGGAACAAGATGCGCTCGTTCCTGACGATGCTCGGGATCATCATCGGCGTGGCGGCGGTCATCGCCATGCTTGCGATCGGGCAGGGTGCGCAGTACTCCGTCGAACAGCAGATCTCGTCGCTGGGGACGAACGTGCTCATCGTCTTCCCCGGATCCCAGAACGCGGGAGGTGTGAAGGGGGGCGCGGGGACAAATACGACTCTGACCGAGGACGACTGCATCGCGATTCAGAGGGAATGTCCTGCTGTGGCGCTCCTTTCGCCGGGCACTCAGGCCGGGGGTCAGATTATCGCCGGAAACATGAACTGGGCGACGGGGATACAGGGGACAGGCTCGGATTATCTTGAGATCCGCAAGTGGGGGATCGAGTACGGCGATTTTTACACCGATGCCGACATCAAGGCCGCTGCCAAAGTCTGCGTTCTCGGCAAGACCGTCGCCGACGCGCTTTTCCCCGACGGGAGCCCTGTCGGCCAGACGGTCCGGATCCGCAATGTCCCCTGCAAGGTCCTGGGCGTCCTGACCAAGAAAGGGCAGAACGCCATGGGGCAGGACCAGGACGACGTGGTCCTCGCGCCGTGGACGACGGTGAAAAGGAGGCTCACCTGGTTTCCGTATCTGAGGCAGATCCTCGTCTCTGCCGCGACCCCGGCGGCGATCCCCGTGGCGCAGCAGCAGATCACCGAGCTTCTCAGGATGCGGCACAAGATCGCCCCTTACGATCCGGATGATTTCACGATCCGGAACCAGGCGGATCTCGCCAACGCGGCCACGGCGACGACCCAGATCCTGACGATACTCCTTGCAAGCATCGCGTCGGTCTCACTCCTTGTCGGAGGGATCGGCATCATGAACATCATGCTCGTTTCCGTCACTGAGCGGACAAGGGAGATCGGGATCAGGATGTCCGTGGGCGCCCGCTCAAAGGACATACTGACGCAGTTTCTGATCGAAGCCCTTGTTCTCAGCCTCCTCGGGGGGATCACGGGGATCCTGCTCGGCGTGGGTGGATCCCAGGCAATCTCGACCCTCGCGAAATGGCCGACGATAATTACGTTCTTCTCGATTCTGCTTTCGTTCGGTTTCTCGATCGCGATCGGGATATTCTTCGGGTTCTACCCGGCGAGAAAGGCGGCGATGCTGAATCCCATCGACGCGCTCAGGTACGAGTAAGGAGGGCGTGTCAGTCGGTGATCACGACCGAGGCGTTCTCGCTGTCGAACGAGACGCCGCTGTCGAGGAAGAGCATCCTGAGGAGTTCACGGTAGAAGCCGTACAGGGGGAGACCCCGGGCGATCTCCCCGCGGACCGTGTCACGGAGAAGTTTGAACGACCGGTGTGACGGGCCTGACATGTGGTCCAGCTCGAGGTAGTAGTTCGCCAGTGGCTGGACCTGTATCTCCAGAAGCTGGTTCTGCCACCGCACGACGCTTTTCAGCGCTTTCCATCCCGTCTTCTTCATCTGCGACGGCTCGCAGGTGAGATAATCCTTCGTTTCGACAAAATCCAGGAACCGCGCATTGGGATCGGTCCGTGGCTCCACGCCGGACTCCGTCGCCGCGCCCCCCGCGGTCGACATGTCGCATTCCCCCGCCCGGAGCTCCTCGAGAAGACGGTGAACCCTCAGGCACGCGGCGTCGTCCTCGCAGACGATCTTCAGCCCGAATATGTCCTTGATGTACTTGCTGTACTGGCGCAGGTGCTTGTCCCGTTCCACGATCCCGTCGACCCCGAATATCTCATCCGCGACTTTATTCCAGAGCTCCTCCTCCGCCTTCACCCGGCTCGTGATCCTGTTGACCCCGCTCGTCGTCCGCCCGAGGGGTATGTACTCCACGAAGTTCGCCGAGAGTTCGAGCGGCGCCCATTCCTCACCCGCTCTATAGCGGAACTTCCCGAGCATCTGGTTCCCGAGATCCAGGTCGGTGTGCGAGAAAAGCGTCTCGCGTGTGATCCGCTCCCGGATCAGGAAGGGCCGCTTCTCCCCCCCCGGAAGGACCCCGATGACGTTGCTGTGAAGCTCGTACCCGCCGTCGAGAAGCCGCTTGCCAAGAACATGCGACATGATATGGAGGTGCCGCTCGCCGTCGATGATGTTCTGCTTGAACGTATCCCGCACCTGGTTCATGAACGTGCGTGAGAGTTCGATCCTGACATGAAGGTCAGGATGCGATTCCTGTTCGAGTCTCTTCTCCGCGAGATAGGAAATGAACTGGTGAAGCACGGGATCGTGCATCGCCATGTACAGGGGAGAGCCCGCGGGGTGGAATTTCTCGAATGAGTCCATCAGTTGGACGGGACCGCCTCGTTTCTCTTCATGGCGGCCTTGACGGTGTCGATCCTGCTCCGAATGGATGGATCGTCAGGCCGGAACTTCGAAACGTACTCCAGGAGATCGAGCTCCTCCGGGTACTGTTTGCTCATGTCGTAGAGCTCGAGCATCTGGCCGTAGATGTACGGATTCTGGGCAACCCCTCCGCGTGCCGTGTCGGCAGCGAATACCGGCTTGAGACGTTCCACGAGCGCGTGGAACCGATCCTGGCGGTTCAGACTGTAATACATGAGTGCAAAATCATACCCCTCGGCGAACAACATCGGGACACTCTTCCAGGGGAGCACCTGCTCCATCCGTTCGAGAGCTTCACCGCTCATTTTCATGTCTCTGAGGACGTCGGAGTCATACACGGAAAGTGCGCGGAATGCGGTGCGGAATGCGCTCATCATCCGGACCTCGTTTTCATCGAGCACGATCGTCGTATCGGCGGCGGACCGGAATATGTATCCGTACCGCGGCGTGCGTGAGTACCCCTTGGGTTCGTTGTACAGGTTCGCCCGCAGAACGACCGGGTCGATCCCCATGTCAACGTGCGACGCCTTGAACGGGACGAGCTTCCATGCGAGGCCGCAGAAGCGGAGGTAGTCGTCGATGCCGATCCGGCTGTCCTGCGAACACGTGATCGCAAAATAGATCGGCCGTTTCCAGCCGTTGGACTCGATGATGTGCTTCACCATGAAGTCCTGAATGCGGATCGCCTTCGTCCGCCCGTACTGCAGCGTATTCTTCATCATGAACGAAATTGATCCGCCCCGCTTCTCCGATGAGTCTCCTCCCGCGGCCTTTCCGAGGGCCTCGCGGTTGAAGATCGCCGTGTCGTTCAGGACCTCCCCCGAAACAGCCTCCGGGGGTACGGGGATCGTGACAGTCTGGGGATCCCACTGGATCAGTCCTTCCATCCCTGCGATGCGCCGGTCCGAGAGCGTGATCGGCACGGACTTCGCATCGGGATAATACGGCTTGTCCTTCATCTCCTGTATGTACCAGGGGGTGTTGACAAGGCTCAGGTTGACGATGCGCACGTCGCGCCTGATTCCTTCGACGTCCTGCAGAAACCAGAGGGGGAACGTGTCGTTGTCGCCGTTTGTGAAGAGTATGGCGTCCTGCTCGCACGTCTGGAGCATGTTATAGGAATATTCCCACGCCAGCCAGTTTTTCGAACGGTCGTGGGAGGCGTAGTTTGTCAGGGCCATCCTTCCCGGTATGAAGAACGCGCCCAGGACGAGTACCGCCGCCCCGCCCGCCGCGGCCTCCCGCGGTGCGTGGAGTGCGCCGGCGGCGAGATCGAAGAGCCCCCGCATCCCCAGTGCGATCCAGACCGCGAACAGGAAATATGCTCCCGCGTAGAAGTAATCCCGCTCGCGCGGCTGCGGCTCCTGCTGGTTCTGGTAGAACGCAATCAGGTATCCCATGATGACAAACAGCAGCAGGAGCGACGTTGCCATCCTCCAGTCCTTCCGGAACTGCCAGTAAAGCCCGAACAGGCCCACGAACAGGGGGATCCCGAAGAGCTGCCTCCAGTCGGCCGGGGCGTCCTGGTCCCGTGATGTCCTCCCCGCGAAATTGAAAAGCATGTACCTGTTGAACATATGCCCCATCTGGTACCGGAGGAAGAAATCGAGGTCGCTCGAATACCCCGTGTACGTCTTCTGCCTGTCCTCCTCGGGGGTCCAGCGCCTCTTGAATATGGGGAACTCGCCGTACTGTTCCCTGTTCAGGTACGTGAGGAGCCCGGCAAAATTGTTCGGGTTGTTTTCGTTCATGGGGGGATGGACGTTCGCCCGTGTGACGATGATCGTGTACGTCGAAAAGCCCATGATCACGAAAAGAACGGCGAGTATGGAGATGTGCAGCACCGTCATCTTTCGTTTCCCCGATGCGTACGCCGCCCAGGCCAGGAGCCCTGTCACGACGGCAAAAAGCGCAACGCCGAGGCTGCTGTCGTTCCCCGAGAGCCCATGGATCACGCTAGGGAGGAGCTTGACGATCCCGGGATACGTGATGAACAGGGCTGCCCCCGAAATCAGGAGCGGGATGTAGAATGAGTCTTTCCGGAATATTTTCTTGTAAAAAAGCGCCATGAATGCCACGCTGACCGCTCCCATCGTGAGCGCAAAGTTCCTGTCGTACGCGAAGAACTCACCCGATGAGGGGATCTGTCGGGATGTCATCCCGTTCCACCAGATGAATGTGATGGCAAGAAGAAGCCCCGCATGCCCCAGGAATATCATCGCGCTCTTTTTGCACACCGAGTCGTCCCGTATCGACCGGCGGAATACCACAACCATGACGACGGTGAATATCGTGGGGACGCTCATCAGGTGAACCCCGGCGGAGAGCCCGATGAGGTAGGCGATGAGGAGGAGATAGCGCCCGCTCCCCGGCTTATCGTAGTTCTCGTACCAGACGAGGAGGAGCCAGAGCATCGCCGAAAAGAGGAATGTCGCCGCGGCGAAGTAGTTCGATTCGACGCCGTTGAACCAGAACGTGTCGCAGAATGAAAGGGCAAGCGCGCCGATGGCGGCCGCGCCGAACGTCCCCGCCGCCTCGATGAGGCTTCCCGTCTGATCCCGCCGCGCGCTCTGTATGAGCCTGACGGCGATGAGATAGAGGAAGAGGACTGCGAATGCGCTTGAGACGACCGAAACGGCGTTCATCCGGAACCCCGTATCCCCCGGCATGGGGAGGAGATAAAAGAACCTCCCGACAAGCGAAAACAGAGGGCCGCCGGGAGGATGGGGGACCTGGAGCATATAGGCTGCGGCGGAGAGTTCCCCGGGGTCCCAGAAGGAGACCGTCGGCTGCGCGGTGATGAAGAACTGGATTGCGGAGATCGCGAAGACGGCGGCTGCGACTGAGCGGTGAAGGAGCCTGTGGGTCATCACTTCCTCGGGATATTGCCGGATTGTAAATTGTACCATAATGGGCCCCGAAATGCAATGAAGAACACCCTCCGCCTACTTGAAAATCCGGGAGGAGTTCCCTTTCTTGGTCAGGGGGAAACTGAGGAAAGGGGAAGACTGAAGAAGGGGGGAAACTGAAGAAGGGGGAACTAATGAAGGGGAGAGAATGAGCAACGAAGGTTCTCGTAAAGTCTCGCTCGTCGGCACCGGGCTCGTGGGGTCCTCGTTCGCGTATGCGTTGATGATCCGCGGCGTCGCCACGGAGCTTGTCCTTATCGACGTGAACGTGGAGAAGGCGACGGGGGAGATGATGGACTTCAACCACGGGCTCTCCTTCACGCGGCCGATGAAAATCACCGCGGGCACATACGCCGACTGCGCGGATTCTCAGGTCGTTGTGATCACCGCCGGCGCGTCACAGAAGCCCGGCGAAAGCCGCCTCGACCTGCTCGCCCGCAACGCGGCGATATTCCGTGAGATCGTCACTCAGGTGGTCCGCCACAATCCCGGCGGGATCATTCTCATTGCGACAAATCCCGTCGACATACTGACGTATGTTTCCGTCGGCGTCTCCGGGCTCCCCCCGGGACGTGTCATCGGCTCCGGGACCATACTGGACACGTCACGGTTCCGGTTTCTCCTCGGACAATACTACGGCGTTGACGCGCGGAGCGTGCACGCCTACATCATCGGCGAACATGGCGACAGCGAGATTCCTGTATGGAGCCAGGCCTCGATCGGCGGTGTCAGGCTCCAGGAGTTTGCCCCCCTGAAAAACAGGGCGTACGTCCAGGCCGATATGGACGCGCTGTTCACGCAGGTGCGTGACGCGGCGTACGAGATCATCCGGCGGAAAGGCTCCACCTATTACGCGATCGGTCTCGGGCTCCTGTCGATCGTCTCCGCGATCCTCGGCGACTACAGGCGCGTGGTGTCCGTCTCGACGCTTATGACCGGCCAGTACGGCGTGAAAGACATGTGCCTGAGCCTCCCCTGCGTCGTCGGGGCGCACGGCGTCGAGGAAATACTGACGCTCAACCTGGATCCCGAAGAGGAATCCGGTTTCAGAGCCTCGGCGGCAAAACTGAAATCCACGCTGGAGCTCCTTCGCCCGTCCTGATGACACAGGTTCCTCCATGTTGCGGGATCGGGTCGGTACTGTGAGCGGCGCGGCGGTGATTCATCTCCTCCCGATTCTCCTTTTGACAGCGCTGGCCGGCGGAACGGTGATCATTGCGATCCACGACGTCAATCTTCTTGCTGAAGTTGCAGGGAGGGTTGTCATACTCGCTGGCGGTACGATAGCCGCTGACGGTAGTGCGGAAAAGATCTTGACAGATGGAGCTCTGCTTCGGGCGCACGGCTATGGGTTGCCCGAAGTGGTTACAGTTGCTTCAGCTCTTCGTCTGGAGGGGAGGATCGATGCACGCCCCATCCGGCGTCTGAGCTTTCTTGATCCGCTGTTTGTCCCTTCACTTTCAGATGAACGGACTCAGCACAACTCTTAAAGCCTTTGCTTGAGAGGGTAGAATCAGGTGACGGCCTCGGTCGGCTATCGCTTCGTTGCGTAGATCACCTGTGCCACGGCTCCCGTGATGATCGCGGCCCCGACGACTACAGTGAATGTATCCCGGAATGCTGACCAGCCTGTCCTGTCGACCTGAATGATGTCCCCGGGTTGAAGCTTGAGCTCGTTGGATGTGAATCTGGAGATATCCTCCAGGTTCAGGTGGATTTCGTGCGTGCGGATTTGCCCCCCGGTTTCAGTCATCCTCAGGAGCTTCACATCGTTCATTGCCCCATCAGCCGTCGCGCCCCCTGCGAGCGCCATGAGATTAATCAGGTCAATGCTGCTGGAAATCTCGTAACGTCCCGGACGTTGAACAAAGCCCAAGACACTTACAGTCAATGTTATTTCGTTCGGCTTGGCGAAGTAGTAGTTTGTCGAGGACGGTGTGTTCCCCTGATTGAGCTGGGCAAACCCGGGGTCACAAACGAAAAGCGATAGAAAGAGAAGAACGAAGATATACCGGCACCAGTACGTTTTCATTGCTTGCGCTCCAGAAAGTGATGAGCAACTGCTAACCACGCGCTTCGTAGTTATCCCCATAAGAAAATATGGACCCTTTTCCGGAAAGTAAAGCTGGAATTGGCGATCTATTCTTCGAACACACGATTCCGTCCGGTGCACGTAGGAGGTCGAAAAGTGCTGAAACTGGCGCCAGACAGCTTCGACCGAACTGACGTGCTCCCAGTCAATTGGTGACTCGGGAGCTGCGTGTACAAAAGTACGGTCAAAGCCTACATGTCTGAATGGCAGCTAGGCGAGGTAGCGACGGTGATCTGCCTTAAGGACCTTGAGCGTCCATGCGTTCGCAATTTTACCTGCTTCAGGGTGGAAATCAGAATAGGAAAGATTCACCGTGGCTAGATCATGGTTCCCCTTTACCAATTTGGCACACCGCTCGCGCATGGGCGCCACACATTCGTTCGGATTCCCCCCATACCCGACAATGTCTCCCAGACAATAGATTTCGTCGACTTTCAGTTGGCCTATGAGTCTCAGAGCCTCTTCCAGGGCCTGAAGATTTGAATGAATATCGGAGATTATCGCTAATTTCATAATCGAAGGGTCATCATTGCTCTGAGGCTACGACGTGTGTTGCGACAGTCTAGCAAAGAATCAAGTTGCCTCAATTTTGCATCCGGATATCGTTCGCAGTCTTTCGCGTTCCGATTCCCCCCTACATCTACCCCTGGCAGGAGCCCGTCTGTCGGAGAAGGGTTCTTCAGAAAAGTCCTTAAGTAGATGGATTCTGTGACACGCATTCTATCATTAGAAGTAGTATATTTAAGAAACTGAGGGAAGGTAATTTGGCAGAGCTTTTCTCAACTTTCTTTTGCCGCATTATTTTCACCTGCTGGTCTCATCTGCGTTTAGATACAAGATGGAATAACGCGGCAATTCTCGTCTAATTACAGCCTGTAAGTTCTCTCCGGGTGACAATCTGGCGCGAGTTCGTTTCCCCCGATAAGGATTTGTCACTTTGTTCTTTTCGCTCACCACTTTTCAATGGTGTTATCGGATACTTCCTGGATCCCAGGGATGGACCGCGTTTCGGTTCGATCATTGCCTGCGTCCAGTGATCAGCCCGCCGATCTAACGCGCGATAGAACGAAGAATCAAATCAAGGCAGCAACAACATCAAGGTCTTACCGATGACACCCGCCACACCAATGAAGAGACCCGGATCCAATCGCAGCACCGGCAAACTCCGTAGGAATGAGCCTGTATTGACAGACTATATTACTATGATGCTCCGTGGTAAGTGGATCATCCTGCTCTGCCTGACAGTAGTCCTCGCAGCAGCCGCGGTCTATACATTCACCAGGAATCCGTTGTATGAATCGAGCGCGCTGGTTCTGATCGACATGAAGGGGACAAATGGCTCATTGCCATTCTCCCTCGATATCAACGGGGCGGCCACGCTCAACAAGCTCACCAACGAACTTGAGATTCTTAAATCCGGCTCTATGGCCCTGGCAGCAGCACAGAAACTCCTGGAAAAAGGGACTTTGCCCCCTGATAACACAACCCCTATAGCTATTATCGAGGCCGAAGGAGATCACGATTCCTTGAGGACCTGCACTCCAGAGCAGATCATGGAACGCCTCGACAAGGTGATCGACTTCACGCCACTCCGGGAAACAGATATCATAAAAATCAGCGCACGAAGCACAAATCGGCGCGAAGCAGCCCTCTTGGCCAATGTCTATGCAGAATCGTACGTCGAGAGGAACATGAATACCAGCCGGTCCCGGTCACGTTCCGTCCGCGAATTTCTTCAGGCCCAGCGTGAGTCCAAGAAACAGACTCTCGACACGACTGAGTCAGCACTGCAAGCCTATATGCACAGCTCCGGGACGGTTTCGCTTGACGAAGAGACAAAAAAAGTAGTTGAGCAGCTTTCGCAGCTCGAGGCCAGCCGTGACGCAATTCGTGTGGATATGAGCTCACGGGAGAAGACGCTCACTTCATACAAGGAAGAACTCGCCCGTCAGGAGCCGGCTGTAGCACGCTCCATCGGAGAGTCGAACGATAGTTACCTCCGCCTCCTTCAGGAGGAGCTTGCAAAGCTGGAGGTCCAACGTGATGTGATAGTGGCCCAGAATCCCGGGATGGCAGGAGAAAAGATCTATTTTGACAAAGTCGGAGAGATCGATAAGCAGATAGTCTCTCTCAAAGAGAAGCTGCAGAGCCGTACGTCCGAATTCATGAAGTCCCTTGTTCCCTCCTTGCCCGGCGAAGGCAGCGGCGCGTTCCTTGCCCAGACCAGGCAGAAGATCATCGAGCAACAGATCGAACTGGAAGGACTCTCGGCCCGGGAGCGGGCGCTGAGCAGCGTGATCGCGGACTACGAGAACCAGTTTGGGCGTATCCCCCAGAAGAGTATGGACCTTGCCAGGCTGCAGCGTTCCCGGTTGAGCGCGGAGAAGCTTTACCTTTTGATAGAGGAGAAGTTTAACGAATCTGCAATCACGGAGAAATCGGAGTTCGGCTATGTCGATATAATCGACCCAGCCCTTGTCCCCATTAGACCGGTAAGCCCTAAGGTGGCATTCAATCTGATCTTCGGGGTCTTGGCAGGACTGAGCTTGGGTGTGGCCATTGTTCTCATCCGAGAGCGTCTTGAACTCAGGATAAGGACCCCTGAGGACCTGAAACGATTCGGATTCAGGACAATCTCCACAGTTAACAGGATGGTGGGAGAGAACGGAAGCTACGGGAAGTCGTCAATCGAACCTGCCGCCGCCAGACCTTTCGACCCGCTCCTGATTTCATCCCTTGGCCCGCTCTCACCCGTGGCGGAATCCTACCGGAATCTTAGGACAAATGTGCAGTTCGGAGATCCCGAACGGTCGCCGAGAAGCATAATGGTGACCAGTGCAAATCCTTCGGAAGGAAAATCTACCACCGTTGTTAACCTTGCTATAATATTTGCACAGTCCGGCAAGAGGGTCCTCCTGGTGGACGCCGATGTGCACCGCCCTATTCTCCATAAATTCTTCAATAACCACAGAATCCCTGGCCTCTCCGACTACATCCTTGGCAATTCCACCTATGATGCGGTAATTCAGAAAAGCATTCTGGACAATCTGGACGTTATCTGCTCGGGGACGATGCCTCCCAACCCTGCCGAACTCCCGGGTTCACAGAACATGAAGGCACTAATCAAATTGGCGATGAAGACCTATGACGTTGTGCTTCTCGATAGTCCGCCCGTTCTCTCCGCAACTGGCGCATCCGTTCTCGCTACAGAAGTGGATGGCACAGTCCTTGTGGTCTCCTTCGACAACACCCGAGCGCCAGACATCGAAAGTGCAATGGAATCTCTGGTGAGCGTTGGCGCGACTGTGCTTGGGGTGCTCCTCAACAATTTCGACGCCCGCAAAGCTTACGGAGGGTACACTCCCACTTCGCGCTATGGCTATGGATACGCGGGATATGGGCAGGACGCCGGGGGGAATGGCTGACCTTTGCCGATAAAGAAAAAAGCGCTCACAGACAACCGCCACTGTCTTTGATTCGCCGCCACCTACTGCATTTGGAGAGAAGGCTAAGCACTATGGTCGGAAAGTTTTGCCCTCAGGCCGCTTTCGTTCTACCTTGAACTTCTCTCGCCTGTGAAGGCGATTGTCGCCTGAGCAAATTGCCTTGGTGTCCTCTGTCACGTGTACACAGTTTGGAAAGACTTAAATTCGCCTATTGAGCTAATACGGGCAAATTGAGAGATTCTTCAGCAAAAGTCGGCCTTCCACCGGCTGTATCTGATTCCTCTTGTATTCTTAGCGTCTTCGCCATTTACTCTTCCAGCCGGACTTAATTTGGCTGATATTAGCATAACCAACCGCACCGAGCAAT
>Ga0182021_10005103_pt1 | contig 15509 bp, 19 predicted proteins | sample 612E3MmetaG_FD_120493 | JGI IMG/M metagenome (GOLD analysis project Ga0182021, IMG submission 120493) | Permafrost microbial communities from Stordalen Mire, Sweden - 612E3M metaG (Illumina Assembly) | ecosystem: Environmental > Terrestrial > Soil > Wetlands > Permafrost | place: Sweden... | reverse complement strand
AGTCTAACAAAGTCTAACAAAGTCTAACAAAGTCTAACAAAGTCTAAAAATATCGCAGAAAGTCTAAAAAGGCCAAAAGCGTCAAAGAAGTAACAAGAAAATAAGAATTAAGCTACCAACAAAATGATTAAGTTAATACGATAATAATGCACTTATGAAAGTCGACAGCACCAAATGGAGACCCTAAAGAAATGGTTAAGGAAACTGAAAGCCAAAAAGCAGTAAAGTTACCATGTGGTTGCATCTATCAAGATAAAGGTTGGATTCTTGCCAGAATTAACGAATGCGATTATCATAAACGGAGAAGAACAACGAAGCGTCCCTTCAAGCCTAAAGCTGAATGCGTAAGACCATAAAACATCAGCAAACGAGCCATAAAAGGGCCCAAATAAACATTTTATTAGATCTGAACACAAAAAAAGATATCGCAGCTTCAAACTTCTAACAACATAAATCAGTTTTTTCCACAACAGATTTAATACCCTAATCATATGGTTGATGAATTATGGCATCAGTGGACATTCCAAGTCAGCAGAAGAAATCCTCCCGTTCACGGCAAATTTTAAAGTATTCGCTTGAAGTTGCCTTTATGGTGGCTATTTTAGCAGGACTCCTGTACTATATTGGAACAACAGTTCCATCTACGCTGACTAAATACAATAACGTTCCAACTATTCTTAAAGGGGTAGAATACATCTATGACACGATTCTTACCGTTAAAATTGAATATTTGCTCCTCGCTTTTCTAATGTACTTTGGAATAAACGTTCTTTTTGCAGTACGGCTAAGACGAGTGCTTAGTAAAAACGGGGTAAAAACATCCTTTGGTAAAACATTGCTTGCCCAGTATGCTGGCATGTTAACCAGTGATGTCACGCCAGGGCGCTCAGGATATATTCTTACGCCAGTTTACTTAAGAGACCAAGATGTACCGACATCGAAAAGTCTCTCAAGCGTTCTTGGAATTCAAACATTTGAATTTTTAATCAAAGTCGCTGGCGGAATCGGCGCAGTAATTTTATTGGTAACCACAGTCCCAGCAAGCACATGGGACGATGTTTTCCATCATGTGCAAATAGCTGGAGTGAATGCAGGTCTGCTGATCGCCATTCTTGGCATAAGTTTGATGATGGTTGGCGCAATTATCCTTGCCGCCTTCACATGGTCACAACGAGCTATCTCTCTATTTGACCGAATCGCCAACTCGAGATTCCTCAAAAGATTCACAGGCGGCATAATGGGAAAACTTGAGGAATACAAAGAAAGCTCTGGCAGCACAAGTAAAGCAATTCCCGAAATAATTGGTATAACCTTCTCATGCTGGGTCTTAAAAGGTTTTGAATGGTGGTTTTTAGGCTACGCCTTAGGAATTTCACAATTGTCGTGGTCGTGGTGGCTAGCCTTCTTCTTGATTCACCCGTTGGTAACTGCCCTCGCGTTCATACCTATTACTCCAGCAGGTATAGGTGTGCAGGAATTCGGAATAGTTGGAATCCTTGGACTGTTAGGCGTTGCCGCTCCAATTGCAGGCGTATTCGCGTTGATGGCCCGCGGCTTGCTAATCTTTGAAGACCTTGCTGGTGTGCCCCAAATTGTAAAGTCCACAAGCCTAATCTTTTCGCGGAAAAAACCTGAGGCTGCACCTGTAGGAACCCCACCGCTCACTCCTCTTTAGCAAGCCTATTCGCCTAAATCGTTTAAATAAACCTTCTTTTCAACTTCTTTTAGGTAGGCGTTATCTTTTGGACATCGACTTAGTTATGAGGCAAATGTCGGAAACTGACAGAGAACAGATTAAACAGGTTATAGATTTGTCTTTTCCGAGACTCTACGGTTTCTTTGCAATTCACAGCCTATACGAAGAAGGACAAGTGCTGGTGGCTGAGACTTCAAAAAAGGTTGTTGGTTTCGCTAAACTCATTGACTTCCATATTGAAGACAAAAAGTACGGTTGCATACTTTGGATTGCTGTTCACCCAAGTTACCGACGAAAACGCATTGCTGCCTCATTAACAAACAATGGCGTCAAGAAGTTCAAGCAAGACGGCGCAAACGCAGTTTTTGCTTCAACACAAAGAAGAAATGTTGCTGCTTTATCGGTTCTTAGCCTGGAATGTTTCAGGAGAATGAGTTTCTTCGATTTGTGGCATTTTTTCGGTTGGCGAGTTTTCCAATTTTACATGGCTATTTGATTCGCTCCAGGAGAAATCGTGTTAATGCATGATTAGTTAATCAAACATTTTGTTTTCCCTTTTGATGAGGGACTTTTTCATGAACCTTCTCGTGAACTTTCTCGTGTTAACAAGATTTATATCCCTTGATTGGTTGAAAGACAAAGGTGAAATTTTATGACATTAATGAAAGCAATACAAGTCAAAGCGCAAGGTGCTGATTTTGAGCTTATTCAAAAAGAAAGTCCAGAGCCAAAAGAACACGAAGTGCTTCTTAAGGTACATGCTTGTGGAGTCTGTCATGGAGATGCAATTGTTAAGCAAGGATATTTTCCTGGCTTGCAATATCCTCGGACGCCTGGTCATGAAGTTGTCGGCACCATCGCCAAATTAGGTTCTGAATCGCACTATTGGAAGGTTGGACAGAGAGTTGGTGTAGGATGGCGCGGCGGGCACTGTTATCACTGCAATTCCTGCTTAAAAGGGGAGTTTTGGGCTTGTGAGAGTCCTTTGGCTACAGGTATCTCAACTGACGGGGGATACGCGGAGTATATGGTTGCTCGGATGGAAGTACTTACTGCTATCCCAGACGAGCTTAGCTCAGTGGAAGCTGCACCTCTTCTTTGTGCAGGCGCGACCACACTCGGCGCACTGAAAAGCAGTTCAGCGAAAGGGGGTGACTTAATTGCAATTCAGGGTTTTGGAGGATTAGGCCACTTAGCCTTACAGTTTGCAGTTAAACTTGGCTTAAAAGTTGCAGTGATATCTCGTGGCAACGAAAAAGAAGCATTAGCGCGAAAGCTTGGCGCTCAAATCTATATCGATGCCAATAAAGTAGATGCTGCTGAAGAATTAATGAGGCTTGGCGGCGCACGCGCCATTTTTTGTACCGCGCCAAACAGCAAAGCTATCTCGGATCTTGTGGAAGGACTTTCCCGAAACGGCCAAATGATAATTATTACATTCGTGAATGACCCAATGCAGATATCGCCTGTCCAGCTAATGCGTGCTGTGCGTTCCATCAGTGGTTGGGTGGGAGGAAACACCGCTGACACTTTGAAATTCAGTGTTCTCACACATGTCGTTCCAATGGTAGAGGTGTTCCCGCTTGAGCAAGCCCAAATTGCTTTCGATCGAATGATGACGGCGAAGGTTCATTTTAGAGCAGTATTAAAAATCAGTGAGGGCTAAGAATGAATGAAATCTTAAAAATTATCCAGGAAAGACAATCAGCAAGGGTACCTTTTGACCCTAATCGACCAGTGTCAAAAAATGATTTGAAGCAGATTTTGGAAGCGGCAAGATGGACACCAACCGCGCACAATATGCAAAACTTCGATGCGATAATAATTGATGACAAAACGGTTCTGGAAAAAATAGGAAACATCAAATCACGAATTTCAGAGGAGTTTTTGCGGGAAAACTATGATCAACTTTCCTTTTCCAAAGAGGAACTTTTGAAAAAGAAAACGGGAATTTTAGGCGCCATGTTCCCTCCTGATTGGGTTGACCCTAAGAAAATGGCAGAAGTAGCCCAAAAAACAGAGCCCATTCCCTTAACCCAGTCCATCCGTGGTAGCGCAACATTGCTCATTGTTATCTATGATTCGAGGAAGAGGGCGCCTGCTTCACGCGGAGATATTTTAGGATTTATAAGTTTAGGCTGCTTAATGGAAAACATTTGGCTAATGGCACAGTCTTTAGGCATTAGTCTTCAGATTCTGAGCTCATTCTCCGCACCTCCAGTCGAAAACGAGATAAAAAATCTTCTGAGCATTCCAGAATACATGAAAATAGCTTACACATGCCGCTTAGGATATCCTGTAGGCGCCAGCAAGTACCTCAGAGTGCGCCGGGACATAGAAGACTTCACGCACCATAACCAGTATGGGAATAAAGGAATTTAATTCAAACATTTTCCAAATATTCCTTTTTTTGATCCTTGTGTTCTCATTTTGAAAATTGAGAATTAGATAGCTGAATTCTGAGGGAAACTTGTTTAGGACATGAAAAGTTAGATGGTCGGGAGAGCAGGATTTGAACCTGCGACGGCTCGGTATCTGTGGCCTGTGCAGGCTAGAATAAAGCCTACCATGGGTAGACCTCTACAGCGTCTCCACCGACTAAGCGTGTTAGCCAGCTCGAGAGCTCTGCCAGGCTGAGCTACCTCCCGACAAAGCCCATAAGGATAAGAGCAAAGAATTTATGTTTTTTGGCACGGCCACTGTTGTCTAGCCATTCTAAACATTTTGTTTGTTTGAAATGCGTTTAGATAGGTTTTTATGTTCAAGCCTGCAAGGCATTGTAAGCTGAAACAGAGGATTATTTGATGACGAAAACTATCGGAATTGTTACTTCTGGTGGAGATGCTCCAGGCATGAACGCTGCCATCCGCGCTGTAACACGAATTGGGCATGCGAAAGGTTTTCAAGTTCTAGGATTCGAAAGAGGATGGGATGGATTATTAAATAACTCATTTAGAAGGCTAACTCCCCGTAGTGTCGGCGGCATTATTCAGTTAGGCGGAACCATACTTCATACGTTGCGGTGCCCGGGTTTTGAGGATAAGGGCGCTGTCGAAAAAGCTGTAGAAAACTTGTCGACAAATAACGTTGACGGGTTAGTTGTCATAGGCGGCGACGGCTCCTTTAGAGGCGCCTTAGACTTAGGTTGCAAAAGTGATGCATTGGTTGTTGGAATCCCTGCTACAATCGATAACGACGTTTTCGGCACAGATGAAACAATCGGTTTCGACACGGCAGTTAACACGGCTGTAGATACCATTGACAAAATCCGCGATACAGCGATATCTCATGAAAGAATATTCATAGTTGAAGTCATGGGAAGAAAAAGAGGCTTCCTCGCTTTAGAAGTCGGGATATGCGTTGGTGCAGAAGTTATTTTGATTCCCGAGAAACCTGTGAGCCTTGCGGATATTGTGAAGTTATTAGATGAAAGCGCGAAAAAAGGCAAAAGGACGGGAATAATTGTTGCGGCAGAAGGCTGCGGTAACTCAAGCAAACTTGCTTTAGATATGCAACAGCAAACTGAATCTGAAGTTAGACTGTCCATTATTGGCTATGCTCAACGTGGAGGAAGTCCGACTACACGCAGCAGGCTACTTGCTAGCTTATTTGCGGAGAAAGCTGTTGATTTGATTTGTCAGGGAAAAGGCAATATGGCGATTGGACTGCAGAATGGCGCAATCACGGGTTATGATTTAGAGAAAGCTGCAAACGGTAAAAAGCCAATTGATTTGAGATTGCTACAAGTTGCCGATATGCTTGCAACGTAATCTCTAATTCATTTTTCAGTTATCCCTTTTCATAATTAGTCTATAATGAAGATTATAAATTTGGATTTTACTGCAAATTTTTTTCTTTGCGTTTTGGGTTGCTTTTTTGAAGCAAAGCCTGAATCCTTTGCAGGTTGCGGAATTAAAAGGAAATAAACGGAAGTTCAAGGAAGATTTCGCAAGAAAAAGGAAAAAGACGAAAAAGCATAAAAAGATTAAAAGAAAATATGGATAGTTGAGGAAAGACTAGGGTTTGAATTCAATTTTGATTTAGAGTAGAGATTCATAGATTTTGCTGGTTTCTTCCGCGGCTTTTCGCCAAGTAAAATATTCCAGCACCCTTCGCCGGCCATTTTCACCCCAGTTTCTAGCACGCATTGGATCACGCAGCACTTCATTTATGCCCCATGCAATATCTGCAGGGTCTTCACCGTTAATGTGCACGCCATTTTGATCTGGTCCACCATTAATCACTTGCTCTTTGAAGCCTACTACGCCTCTTGCGCCAACTACCACTGGTTTCTCCATAGCCATAGCCTCTAAACTAACAATTCCAAACGGCTCATAAATCGATGGAAAAACACAAACATCAGAAGCAGCGTAGTGGAGAATGCGTTCTTGTTCGGATACAAAGTCAAATCGATAAACAATTTTATCCTTGACGTTTAAACGTTCGGCGGTTTCTTGAATATGACTTTGTTCTTCACCTTTACCTAAAATAACCAGTTTACTATTTGGATTCTCTCTCAAAATTGATGGCATCGCCTGTAACAAATTATTTACACCCTTCACCCAAGCAAGTCTACCGACAAAAAGCAGCATGTTCCAACCGTCCGGTACGCCATATTTCGCCCTGATGGCAACTATGTCTTGTTTTTGTACCCTAACAGGATCATAAGTTTCAGGGTCCACGCCGTTCCAGACGACGCTGATTTTTGAAGGCGACCATCCGTGTTTTACAAGATCTTCCTGCATAGCGTAACTTACAGTTATTATTTTATCTGCATTTTGACTCATAGCCCACTCTAAATGAGACACTACTTCGGAACCTGGTCCACCACTTCTCCCCCACTCAGTACTGTGCGTGTGGAAAACCACTGGAATCTTAGTTTCGTTCTTAATTACTAAACCGGATATACTGCTTAGCCAGTCATGGACACAGACAACGTCAAAATTATATTTTTCTTTTTTAATTAAACCGTTAATAAATTTCGTGGCGCTTAGAATGTTGTAGATGAAAATGTCATTGAAGAATTTAATGTTGGTTCCCCGTTTTTTTAGGTCATCAACCACGAAGAAAGGCCAGATATTGCTAGCATCAGCTATCAGAGGCCTATGCACTTCAACTCCCCTAAGAATTTCTCTTGTTTTCAACCCATTGTTGTTAAGTGTAAAAACAGACACGTCATGTCCGATATCAATGTATTCATGGGCGATGTTTTCCGCGTAAGTACCTAAGCCACCAACGATTTCTGGAGGATATTCATAAACGAAGAAGCCTATTCTCAATAGTATCACCTAAAATTTGATTTTAACTATGGCTTGATTGCTATTTATACTTTAAATAGCTCTCACAAAGGTTCTGTTACTTCTCCGTCAGTTGCTTCTCCATGTTACTTTTCGTCTGCCATACTTTGTTTCGTTAAGGCTTTAGGTATAATTTGCCTGTATTAAAATTCCATTCCCAATTAGAAAAAGAACACAGAACATCCATCCCTAAGAGGTTTAGGCTTGCTTTAATCTTCTTTCTCCCCTTTGGATTAGGCATTACTAAGACATGACGAGGATTAAAGGTCTCCTGTTTCTGTTTGTTTCCATCCTCAACATTAAACTTGAGTTCTGGGAAATCAAGAACTCTTGGGTAGATTTTTCCACCACCTGCAATTATGCAAGGTTTGACAGCTACAGGTAGCTCATCTACATTAATGCCAATCAATTTAGCAAAGAATAATGAGAGTGTTGTTGTGGTAGCTCCAGAATCGATAATAAATGGTATTTCTTTCAATTCTTTTACTTTTTCAGGATGACAAATTGAGCCTAAAATAATCGCATTTATTATACTTTCGTTTGTTAATTCATCTTGGTCAGTTATTATATCTGCAATTAGTTGCACATACTTGCTCCTTAGAGAAGGTAGCAAGCAGAATGTTGACTAATGAAGTCAATGGCAAACATGTTGGGGTTCTCACCTGATGCTATTATAGCATTAACTAGACGTTCGATGTCTCTCTCAACGAACATAACTTTTTTGTCTTTAACAGCTACAAATTTGTTCAGAGTTTTGGGGTTCTGTGAAAGTATCTTTTTCTGTTCAATCAACCACTTATAGTCTGCCTGTAGTCGCTCTCTTCGGTTAAAAAGTGCACTTGGGCTAGTGGTTATTCTCGGTCTTGCCACTAATACTGACATTTGTTTTTCCCCTACTTGTTTGTTCTTCATTTTCCGTGCACCTGATATTAAAGCTTATGGTAAACTTAAGTTACCTAATACGCTTTAAGTAATTCTCACTTATGAAATTTAACTCAATATTTAAGGTTCACTGACAAGAACTAAATAATCTATGTGATTGTATAGATGCAGTCACAAATTAGAACTAGCGTTCTCTATCAGAGTTTTCCACTTATTTTTACCTTGAATCTGAATACCACACATCTCAGCGGGAGTTTTACCGTTTAATGCCATGTGAGGTCTAATGTAATTGTGATAAAGTTGGTAACCTTGCAGAATCGGAGTTTCATTAATTTTTAGTCCTCTCATTGTCTTTTCTCTGTCTCGGATTTCTCCTTCATACGTTCCATTTTGTTATTATGAACTGAACCTTTCAGCATGATTTCTTTTGTATGCTTTGCATTCGGAAACATCTGTCTAGCTGAAACCGCATAAGTCGCCAATCCATCAGTTATAATATTTTGCGGTTGCTTTTTCATTAGCCTTCTAGCTTGAATGAAGAGTTTTCGTGCATCATGCTTATCCTTTGTTTCAGCGACTTCTTGAGCAATCCAAAAACGGGTTTCATCATCCATCATAGCGAAAAGATATTTCATGTTACCGTTGACTTTTATCCATAATTCATCTGCTCTCCACGTATCTGAAACATTTGGAATCATAGTTTCCGTGTAGTTTTTCATTAGTGTGATGTATTTTTTTATCCACATGAAAACGGTTTTATGCGAAACTTCAACACCTAACAGTCTAAGGGATTTCTGAGTATTTCTTAGGGATTCTCCGCTAAAGTATAGTTGCATGGCGCTTGTGATTGCTTGAGGATTATGTTTCATACGTTCAAAACCGATATTTACGGTGAAGTATTTGTGGCAATCTCGACAAAAGAATTTCTGAATGTCTCCACATTTGTTTTTTCTTATTCCATCTTTCTTAAGGTTGTTTGAACCACAATATTGACAATTGCTAACGTTTACTTCTTGGATAACTCGGTTAGTTTGAACTTCTTTTCGTAGCGAAACGGAGAAGTCAACGGCGTAGATGTGTTTGCAGATCAGGTGTCTGTATGTGTTGTCTGGACAACTACAAACCCATCCATCGTTAACTTTGCTAACTATGTATTCTCTATTGTGAGATTGAGATTTAACGCTGTATGTAGTTTCGTCTATCCGTTTTACTTGACCGCTTAAGTTTGCGATTGCTTGACCACGTTCTTCTCTTGTTGTTATCGTTGTAATTTTACTACACCACTATTCAGTAGTATAGTATTACAATTATTTAAAGTTTACTACCACACTATTTATGATTGATAAACTATTAATACATCTTGGTAGTATATAGTTAATGGTGATAAACGAATATGTCAAAAAATGAAAAAGAACAAATTGTAACTTCTCTTAAGGTTGACCCAAACTTATGGAAACGAGCTAAAATGAAGGCATTAGAACATGACATAACTCTAGGGCAACTTGTAGATGAAGCAGTAAAAGATTGGATAGAAAAGAAGGAGTGTGTCAAAAAGAAAGATGAGTAAATCAGAACATAGTGACTCATGGACAGATTATATCAAAAATAAAAAACAGCATTATCATGATGAATCTATAAGACTTAAAACATTGGCACAAACGGTAACGGCAAAAACTAATGCTCTCACTCAAGCAGACTTCTGTAATTGGATGGGCACATTTTTTCATGAATTTGAGGAATTATACGAAGCCCTTGAAATGTTAATGCAATCTGATGAATACGCTATTAATTTGACTGCAGGTATCGTTGGGTGTGATGTCAAAACTTCAACAGAAGAAGAGGTTACTAAGAAAATACATGAACTTGGCGATTTTTCCAATATTCTTATTCAGAAAAAGAAGGATTGGGAAGCAGAAGAGAAAGAACGGGAAAGGTTGAGGTAAGTATGGACGAAATAGCTCGACGGAAAGAAACGTATGAGCAATCCGTAGAGCTTACTGATACTCTTTTTACCTTATTGGATTTGTTAATTGATTATTGCAAAAGTCATAATATACCAATGTATCAAGAGCAAGGAATATGGAATATGTTCAACCGAGCACAAAACATAATGAAACAAATAGAATACGCAAACTCTGCTACTCTTCCCAACATCAACAGACGAAAAGTAACAGACTTCGACAACAGCCAACAAGGTAAGAGAACCCTCACAAATGTTTTGAAGTTAAGGTTCCAGAACCGCTTGACCCGGATATAGGAGAAAAGGGGGAAATGCAAAACCCCTTGGAAGTAGTTGCGCGGGTCTAAGCTGGTTCTGAGCGGTGTGGCTATTCGCCGCCACAATTGAAATAAGTAGTTCTTGAGGATAATCGTTTGTATGTATTCTTAAGATATGCACAATTTGAAGCAAATTCTAAACTGTTTTATAACTCAATAAAATATTGATTTGGTAGTGATGAATTTGAAGTCAGCGTTAATAATTTCCTGGTCAAACACAGGAAATACCCAAAAAGTCGCCTTTGCAATTAAAGAGGGCTTAGAAGAAGCAGGGTTAAAGGTAGATTTGAAAAAGCCTCAAGAAGCCGCTGAAGTGGACTTTTTCGGTTATGATTTAGTTTGTATTGGTTCGCCGTCAATCGAGTGGCAACCAGCAAAACCAATAGCTGACCTACTAAAAGCTAAACTGAATCTGCATCGAAGTCAAGGAAAAATCAAGCCCTGTGCGCCCAAAGTGGAAGGCAAAAACGCATTAATCTTCTGCACTTACTCAGGACCGCATACAGGAATTGAGGAAGCCACTCCAGCCGGGAAAACTATGCGGCAATACTTTGAGCATTTTGGCTTTAACGTGGTCGCTGAATGGTATATCCCAAGCGAGTTTCATGGAAGAGAAGATTTAAGCACGCTAGGCATGCTTGGCGACATTAGAGGAAAGCCTACTGCAAAAGATTTAGTCAAGATTAAGAAGAAGGCGTGTCAATTAGTAAAAGCATTTGGTGAATAACATGAAAACTGTTAATTTACCCGAAAAAATCAGTGATGAGTTAGCTAAGACTGCTGAAGAGTTAACAATGATGGCAAAAAAGCCAATTTCTCAATCCATGGCAATAAACCTTCTAATCGAAGTCTACCATGCGCACCTCAATAACCCATGTGCACTTGATGCTTTCAGCCAACAACTAAGAAGCCTGAACGTCATGACCCCAGAAGAATTTGACAAATATTGGGACGACCCCGTAAAATCTCAAAAAGTAAAACCTAAAAAGAAAACGAAAAAAGTTTGAAAACAAAATAAACGACTGCGGAAAAAAAGAAGGATTAGATAAACTTGGAAAAAACCAATAATTCAGATTAATTTTCTTTTTGTTCCAAGCTAAATAGTTTCCAAGGTTCTTTTTTTCAGTTCCTTAGTTAAGCTGTCACGGTTATCTAAGGTCACTGTAAATATTTCCGCGTCATCCCTTTGTTTTGCCGCGTATATCAGCGGATCTCGAGCTTTTGCATGTACGACGGCTAACACCACCTTGCTGCTTGCTAAGGCTTTTTTCACAGCTTCTTTGAATTTTTCCGAGAAAAGCTCCATGGGGCCAATCTCATCAATAGCAACAACTGCACATTTTTCGACGGCTTCTGTTATGGCAGTTACGCCTACATTTTCGAGATCTTCAACGTTAACGTGGTACTTTCCGATTTGGGGACCACCTTTCTGTTTTACATGCGCCATCCACCCATGTTGGCCATTGGTTAAGTCAATGATTTCAAAGCCAACCCGCACGTTGCCTTCCAGCGCTTCACGGCTTATCATGCCGCCTACATTGACACCCTTCGCTTTAAGCGCCTCTACCGTCTTAATGAGCACGGTTGTTTTTCCAATACCAGGGGCACCTGTAAGTAACAAAACCCGTTTCAATCGCTTCGCACCAGTTTAACCAGAAGTCTAATAGGTGATAAAATTCTTTTCATAGACAAACTTTGGAGCAGCCATGCATGGTTGATGACGGATATAAAGCAGATTTTCCAAGCGAAATAATCAAAGAAGGCAAAGTGCAAGTTTTAGTGCCAAAACTCGAGGCCTACGGTGTTGTTCCGTCTGATTATGCGCCATCTCGAGCGCCAGTGTTCTACAACCCCGTCATGGAATTTAATCGAGACCTAACCGTTTTAGCGTTCCAATCCTACCAACACATAGTTAATCACGATATTTCGATCTGCGACCCCTTAACTAGCCAAGGTATCCGAGGTATCCGCTTCGCAGCTGAAATCGAAGGCGTAAAAAAAGTCTTAATCAGCGACATTAACGAACATGCATACAAACTTGCCAAACATAATGTGCAGCTTAACGGGTTGGAAGACAAAATTGCGGTTAAACATAAAGATGCAAACGCCGTTTTAAGCTGCAACGCTTCACCTAAAAAAAGATTCGACATTATTGATATCGATCCGTTTGGCACTCCAGCACCATTTTTAGATTCAGCTTTTAGAGCTATTCGTAATAATGGTTTAGTTGCTTCAACAGCAACCGACCTCGCACCCCTTTGTGGAGTCCACGCCAAAGCTTGCCTTCGAAAGTACGGTGGCAGACCAATGCGAACAGAGTATTGTCATGAGCTTGCCGTTCGGCTTTTAGCAGGATGCACCACCACATTAGCCACCAAACATGACATCGGAATAAAAGTACTCTTTAGCCACAGCATCGAGCACTACATTCGACTGTACACACAAATCGCTTATGGCGCCAAGAAAGCAGATGAAAGCGTCAAAACCCTCGGTTATATACTGCATTGCTTTAATTGCCTTCATCGAGAAACCACTCATCAACCCTTCGGCACCCTACAGTGTCCTGAGTGCGGCTCAAAAATGGATTATGCAGGTCCATTATGGCTTGGACCCCTCTTCGATTCAAACTTCATTGACTTAATGATAAAAGAAAATAAGTCAGTGGCTTTCAAAAACAGCGCTAAAATTTCGAAGCTTCTCAGCCAAACCAAAGACGAAGCCTCAGCACCCATAACTTATTATGTAGTTGACAAGTTAAGCGGAAAACTCGGCTTGCCATCACCATCTATACAGGCATTCATAAATGGGATTCGTAATGAGGGTTTTCAAGCTATTCAAACCCACTTTAATAGTCGAGGAGTAAGGACTAACGCGCCGATGGCAACGATAGAAAAAGTTCTTAAGGGTTTTGGAAACTGAAAGTTCAAAAGCAATGTGCTTGAGCAACAAAGTTTAAAGAGCAAAAACAACAGTGCTTAAAGCTAGTGAGCAGCCATGAACGACAAAATCACAATCATCGGCGCAGGCATGATGGGCGGCGCCATAATCAAAAGTCTAATTAAAGGCGGCTACCAAGGCAAAATAACAGCCGTTGATATCCAAGTTGAAAAGCTAAAGGAATTTGAAGCCCTTGGAGTAAAAACAACATCTGACAACAAAAAAGCTGCCTGTGACGCAAACATCGTTTTCATCATCGTTAAACCAGGTGATGTGGAAAAAGTTCTCAAAGAAATCAGCAAAGAAATCAAGGGTAAACTGTTGGTTTCCGTTGCTGCCACAGTGCCGTTGAGCTTTTTGAAGAAAAATGCTCCTGACGCAAAGATAGTTCGCATAATGCCTAATCTTGGCGCTATGGTACAGGCAGCCTACACAGCATATGTTTGCGAAACAAAGGTCACGGCTGAAGATAAAGAAAAAGTTAAAACAATTTTGAATATGATGGGCATATGCGAAGAAATGGATGAGAAATATATGGATGCAATTACCGCGGTTAGTGGCAGTGGACCAGGTTATATGTCAATTATTATTGAGGCTTTAACTTATGCGGGCTTGAAAGTTGGGTTACCCCGTAACATAGCGTTAAAGTGTGCAGCACAAACCGTGATGGGTACAGGAAAACTCGTTCTTGACCTGCCTGAGGACCCTGCAAAAATCAGGGACATGACCACAACGCCAGGCGGAACAACTATCGAAGCAATATACCAAATTGAACAAAGCCAGATCAGACCGGCAATGATACGTGCAATCGAGGAAGCAACAAAGAAAAGCCAAGCCATCAGAGAAAAACTAAACCTAACATAGCAGATAACCATGTTTAAAGCAGTCATTTTCGATTGGGATGGCACATTAGCCGACACACGGCAAGCAATTGTTATCTCATTTCAAAAAACGCTAAGCGAAATTAATTGCGAAGTAAGCGCCGAGTATATTGAACGGCGAATTGGAATTGGCGCAGCGGAAACCTTTCGAGACGTACTGCGAACGGCAAAAGCGCCCTTTGAAGAAGAATTAATTCAGCAGTTAGTTACACGCAAAAGTCAGCTTGAAATCGAATTATCAAGCCAGGTGAAGCTATTCTCGGGCGTAAAAGAGTTGCTTGAAGCTTTACAGGGTAAGATCAAAATGGGTTTGGCATCAATGAATAATCAGTCAGTGATCGCACATATGGTAAATGCAAATGGTCTGGAAAAGTATTTTGACATTATCTTAACTGCTGAATCAATTTCACATTCGAAACCTGATCCAGAAATTTTCCTAAAAACCGCATTCAAGCTAAAGACGAACCCTGCAGAATGTGTAGTTTTTGAGGATTCAATTTTCGGCGTTAAAGCCGCCAAGTCCGCAAACATGGGATGCATTGCCGTTACGACAGGCGTTTACGTTAAGCAAGAGCTTGAAGTGGAAAGGCCTGATTTAGTTGTAAAAACGTTGAATGATAGTCGAATTCTGCCGTTTATTTTGCGGTAATTTGACCTTGTGATTGCGTGTTGACAGTCACATAGCTTTAAGAATTTTTTCAATTAATAATATCTTATTCTCAAACTGCAGGAAAGGACAATATTTTGCGAAACCTGATTCTAAACAAAAAACTGAAGTCACCGGTATTTCAGGTTCTACTTCTTGACAACAATGCTGGCAAAGACGTTGAAGTTCAAGAGGCAACCCAGGTAAACTTTCTTCAAGTTAAAGAGCACTTGAGAAACGGCGGATCAGTCTACATAACAAGCAAAGATACCCAGAAAATAGTTTATCCTAAAGCCAAAGCGCACATTAACTATAACCGGTCTAGAAGAATTTATGGAGCCCTCTTCCGACAGCACCTGAGAAGTTCATAAACGTGTGACGTGCATCCGATTAGGTTTTCCTTACCCCCTCTCTCTTCCTTAAGTTTTTGGGTGCACGCCACTCCCACTAACAAATCTAAAGTAAAATAATTGTCTTGATAGAACAACAACAGATGGAATTGCCATTTTTGAACTGGCTGTTTTAGATTGTTTTTTTGTTTTAGGGCTTCTAATGTCTGCAGGCTGCGTCACTATTCGTCACTATTCGTCACTATCCGTCACTGTTCGTCAACAGTCGTCACTATTCGTCAAAGCACGTCAAAGGACGTCAACAAACCTGAACAAAGGAGAAAGCTGGCATAAAAACCTGGATAAGATAAACAGTATTTGGAGCGCGCTTGTAGTTGTGGTTCAACAGTCACAAATCGTTAAGTAGAATTGAAAAGACAATAAGTCAGTTATACAAGAGGTGATTGTACAAATGAGGTTTTTGCATAATAACAAAGGTGGTTTAGGTAGTTGGCTCTGGTCCGCTATTGTAGTAGTAGTATTAATAATAGTTCTTATCGTTGT
>Ga0182021_10005102_pt1 | contig 15509 bp, 8 predicted proteins | sample 612E3MmetaG_FD_120493 | JGI IMG/M metagenome (GOLD analysis project Ga0182021, IMG submission 120493) | Permafrost microbial communities from Stordalen Mire, Sweden - 612E3M metaG (Illumina Assembly) | ecosystem: Environmental > Terrestrial > Soil > Wetlands > Permafrost | place: Sweden... | reverse complement strand
TCGGCGAGGTACCAGGTGGAGGAGGCTGAGATGGGTTGAGTGACGGCAAAGGCATTCGTCCTGGTGGCGTTCTGCTCGTCAGGGTTTTGGACATACACGTTCCAGGCTCCGACAGCCGCCCCTGCGAGGTTGAAGTCGCATGTTATCTTGCTGGACGAGGAGACCGCAACGTTAGTTGCGACGATGTCCGTCGAGCCACTCTTCTTGAGCTTGACGACAGCCCCTGATTGAAAGCCGGTTCCCGCCAAGTTGGTAATATGCATTGGGTTCGTACCTGTTACGCCGCTGCCGGGGGATACGCCCGAGACAGTCGGGGCAGCACGTTCGACGGTGAACCCGCCGAACAGAGTATCCGCGATTTCGGCTCCGGTCGTGACTGTCACATCACGAGCACCAAGCACGGCGTCGTCCGCCAGCCTGACACGTGCTGTCGCATGCGTCCCGTTGCTGACGGTGGTCGAGAGCACGGTGATGCCGCTCCCTGAGAACGTTGCCTGGCTGGTCCCGTTTACAAAGGCGGTGTTGCTGCCAGTGATCTCCACATCAACAGTCTGCCCACGGCCGGCATTCTCCGGGCTGCACGATACAACCCCCGGGACCGGCGCCTGCCAGGCACCCATCTGGCTTATCCCGCCACAGAGGTTGCTGCCGGGTCCATCGGTGGCAAGCACGCCCCACTGGTACTGGCCCTCGGTCTTGTCGTAAACGTTCGTCCACGCCGTCACCCCATCGGGAGCCGCTCCACGGAATACTCCGTAGTGGGGGGTCGAGACGTAGACCAGGTCGTGCATGCTGTCACAGACGATGTCATTGTAGTAACTGATAGTTATCCCTGACAGGGGCTCCCAGGTATGGGACCCGTCAGGGGCCACACACCTGTGAATTCCGTCGTAGGCCTTGCCCGGAGAGTCGTAAAGCGCCGCGTACAGCAGGTTGCGCTTCTGGTCGAAAGCTATCGTGTAGGTCTCTCCGTCAGCCATGTATGGGTCTGGGTTGATCTTGACCCAGCTGAAGGTCCCATCCGGAGTGTCACATCGCCAGATCCCTGCCTTTGTCCCGCCACTTGTGAAGCAGGTTGTATAGATCTTGTTGCGGGTTCCGTCATAAGCCATGTCATTTACGCTCAGGTTGCCAACGTCTTCGCTCGCGCTGATCTTCGACCAGGACCAGGAGGAGGAGCTCCTCGGGTTCCCGCAGCACCAGACCCCGGTGGGACGGGGACTCCCTCCATACATGCCTGTGTACAGTATGTCGCGGTTCGGATCGTATGCAATGCCTCCGACCAGCGCGTCTGCGGTCCCCTCAAAAGCGCTTATCTTGGTCCATGAGGCCGAGGTGGCTGAGTCCGGGTCTGTGCAGCGCCAGACACCCGAGCCCCAGGTCCCCACATAGATGATGTTGTGGATGCTGTCGTAGGTTATACGCCCGGAGGGGCTACCCGTCTGCTCCCATGTTTGTGTCGGGCCCGGGTTGAGGCATCGCCAGAAGCCGCTGTTCGAAGTTGCATAGAGGATATTGTGAGTTGAGTCGGAGTAGAAATCCGAGATGTTGTCGTTGCTCAACCCCCCACCCGTATTGGCCCACTGCGGGCTAGCGGTGGCCGGGTCGGTGCACTTGTACACCCCGTAGCTGGCTGTCCCCACCCACATCTCGTTGCTGTTGTAGTCGAACGCCATGGAGGTGCAGACCCTCCTGTGGTTCCAGTCCCACGGGCTGATCTTGGTCCACGAGTTGGTCGGTCCCAGGGCGTCGGGGTTAGAGCAGCGCCAGGCGCCGTCCCCGCACACGGTGTAAAGGTAGTCACTCGTCCCGTCGTAGTAGTAGAGCGAATAGCTGTCCACTTCTCCGATGTTGCTCTGGCCTGATATCTTATCCCAGGCATACGCGTCTCCAGGGTTGTCGCACCGCCAGACACCTTTTCCGCTGAGGGCCCCGTAGAGCTTGCCGTGGTTGAAACAGAGCGCTTCAGTCTCATCTCTCATGTCTGCAGATGAGCTTATCTTGGTCCAGGTATATGCGCCGTCCGGGTTGTCGCACCGCCAGACACCTCCATTGTAGTCCGGTGACGGGAAACCCGTATTTGCGCCAACGTACAACCGGTGCGTAGTGCCCCCGTCGTATGCGAACGAGCGGATATTGCGGTCGCCGACATCGGCGCTTGAGCTTATCTTGGTCCAGGTTGGAGTGCCGTCAGGAGTGGTGCACCGCCACACGCCCGCTCCGCCGTCGATCCCGACGTACAGAATGTTCGTAACGCTTTCGTAACAGAGGGACTGTATCTTCATTTGGCCGACGTCGAGGTCGGAGCTGATCTTTGTCCAGGTGGGAGTGCCGTCAGGGGTAGCGCAGCGCCATACTCCGTAGCCCGGGCCGGTACCAAAGCCGTAGGTGCCGACGTACAGGTTGGTCGAGGCGGGATTGCGCTCGTCCAGCGCGAGTGACCTGATGGTCTTATCGCTGGTGTCTCCGCCAAGAGACGTCCACTGGCCGCCGTAATACTTGAAGACGCCGCGCATCTGCGTTGCGCGATACAGGGTGGTGTGGGCCTCGTCCCAGATTACCCTGGGCGCGTCACCCTCGTTCGGCCCTTGCATGTCATTCCACTTGTTGGCGGCCAACGCGGTAGAAGGCCACGCAAATAAGGTAAAGATTAGAAAGAACAATGCGGACGCGCCGATAAGTCGATTCACCGACCCGTTCGGAAATCTCTTCATGAACCCTCCAACTGCGGACTTTCCGCTCGCCCGGGATGCCCCCATCTATCGCCGTCAACGCTTCCATTCTATAACTAATCACTCGATTCCAGCTTGAATTATAGAGGTAAAGACCTGGTGGCGGAGAGGGTGGGATTCGAGGACGGCTTCGAGCGAGTCAAGCTTGCTCGATAGTTACTCCCCGGGACGGCAAAGAACATGGAGAAGCACAGGGTAAAGCGGATCGGTCGAGCCGGCCTCATCTTCGTCTGCTGCGTGGTCCTGCTCTTCCTGCTCGCCCTGGCCGCCTTCGCCGGATTTCCGAGAGAGAACACGGGCAGGCAAGTCGTATATTTTGACAACAAGCCGAAGGCCGCTGGTTATCTCGTCATTATGCCCTGCCCGGAGCCCCGCCGATCGGAGCTCTCATGGATTACCTCGGAGCCTTCTGGGGATACGCGCTCGTCACACTGTCCCTCGTCGCTTTCACAATTGTATGGATAAGGCGCGGCGCGGACTGACGCATATTCCGGGTCAGACCGTATGATATGCATTTATATGGAAAGCAACGGAGGTCCGACTCGTCTTAACCCCCATAGGATAGAGGGTTGGATTCTGTTGTAACAAACACGGACAGGTTTCAGAGCTACTCTGGCTTGAGTTTGAATTCAAACGGCTCCGACATCACCAAGCTGGGGCCGTTCACCGGATCTGCCTCCCCATCTTTGAGGTAGAACCTCATGTTGAATGAGCGATCATGGCAATCGGACAGGACCGGCCATAGCGTCCTGCAGGGCAGGTCGAACGCCGCGCCCTCCGAGCTGTCGTCCGTGTTTGCATAGACCAGTGATATGGCATAGAAGGCGTCTTCAGGCGTGAACTTGCCCTCGTGCCCCTTTAGGTATCTGTCAAGCACGCGGTACCTGTTGAAGGTGTTGTATCTGGCGTCGGCAGGGGCGTCAGGGAACGTGCTGACATCAGGGTACTCCCACACAGAGTGGTTCGTCATGATCTGCGGCTTGCCGTCGTTGTCGGTAAAGTGGATGGAGAAGTCCTTCTCCGAGAGCTCGGCGACGAACGAGCGCCCGCTCGCATCGGAGACCAGCAGGTGGCTCGCATCGAACATCATGTAGAACTTGTTCCTGAGGATCGCCACCTTCGCCTCCTCTACGGTGGCGCAGGTGTCGAGCAGGAGCCGCGCGAGCTGCTGGTCCAGGAGCCCCGCGGGCCTGGTGAGGTCGACGCTCGTCACCGTCTGCAGGTTGTTGTCGGACAGGAGAGAGACGGTGAGGCCTTCCGAGTTGATGCCGTCCGTGATGCCGCTCAGCAGCTCGAGGGAACCTGCGACCAGCGAGGCGTATCCCCCGTCGGGATACAACTCCATGATGTAGTTCCGAGAGAAGAGGTACGGGCTGTTCGGTTGCTCTCCCGCCCCGATGAACTCGCTGAAGGTCGCCGTATAGAACTCTGTCGTCCTCGAGACCAGAGGGTGGCCCGTGGTGGTGAACTCGGGCGGGAAGAACACCACCGAGCAGCCGGGCTTCGTCAGAAAGTAAAGGAGGCAGCTCGTGTTGTGGCTCTCGTCGTCCTCGGCCAGGCCGTACGACCGCGCGACCCCTCTCATCCGCTCGAACAGTATCGGGTAGTTGTCCTTGATATATTCTCTATGTGCCCTGGCATATATAGCATCTGCATACGGAAAAGGCTCCGAGACCCTGTACTCGAGCCTCGCGATGTCACCGAGCGCCTTCCCGATCTCCACGTCGGAACCCTTCAGCACTATGTGCCGAACCTCCTGGTATGTGTCATCATGCTTGGGGAGGATGACCTCGTTCTTCACAGTTGTCTTGTTTGTCATCTCTGACCCTTTCGATTCAGCAATCCTGTGTGAAGTCTACTACTGGCAGCACGTCCGGTACAGAACTCAAGCTCTAGAACATCAGACAATCACGGGCTTGAATGAGAAAAGGCCGGGTTCGACTTCGCGTACGGGATTTGTTGGTGTCGGAGGGGGGACTCAAACCTCCACAGGTTGTCCGGAACTTCGTATTTATAGCAAGTACTTGTGAATTGCACGCTGATTATCAAGGAAAGATCGCATTGGACCGAAGATTCCCTATATGTGAACCTTGTCCCCACAGGATTGAAGGGCGGATTCAGCTCTAAGAACGTTCGTCAAGAGAAGCGCCCGCCGCAAGGGCGGGCGCGTTTTCGTGCTTGAAAGCACTCATCCTCAGTCGGCGAATCCCCCGATGGTGTCGGTCCCCGCACCACGGGAGTTCATGTACATGGCTCGCTCCACCATGACGGGGCGTGCTCCGTCCAGGGACTGTACCAGGATGGATGCCTTTCCTGAGGGCAGCCTGTCGGCCATGTTATAGGTGCTGCGGGTGCCTGCCGGTATCTCGCTGGTGAAGGTGACGGTTTTCCCTCCCCCCTGGGGGAAGTACGTTATGCGCACAGTGACCGCTCCAGGGTTGGGGTTCTGGATGAGCGTCCAGGTCTCGAAACCGCCGGAGGTCTGCCCGTCCGGCAGCATGAAGGTCATATGAGGATCTGACAGTCCTATGGAGGCATGGAACGCCTCTCCGCTGCCGTTGTTCCAGTACATAGCGCGCTCGGCAATCAGGGGCTTTGAGCCATGTACATGTGTGGAGATGTTGGTGTTGGTGGGAAACTGGTCGTTGACCTTCACCGTCTTTCGGGAGTTGGGCTGCATGGTGAAGGTGGTGCCAGGCATAGTCCCGATGCCGGTCTGGTAGGTGAGGGTCACCTTGTTCGTGGCGTTGTTGGGGTTCTGCACCAGTACGTAGGTGATGAAGCCCACGTCGTAGCCGGTGGCACCCTCTGCCAGGTAGTAGTCATTAGCGGGGGTGGTGGCCCCGATGGAGCAGGAACCCTCGCGGCGGTTGTTGCGGTACACAGAGCGTTCGGCTACCACCGTCTGGTCGCTTTTGACCTGGATGGAGGCGTCGGCTGTCCCGATATCGGATGCCATGTTGTAGGTGGCGCGCGAGTTGGCCGGTATGGTCTTGTTCACCGCAATGGGGCCGGCTTCCGTCATGTACGTGAGGGTGACGCTGGCCTGACTCGGGTTGGGGTTCAGCACCGCGGTCCAGGTCTCGAAGCCCCAGTCTGACGAGCCCTCCGGGAGATACCAGGTCTTTGAGGGGGAGGTAGTCCCGATGGAGGAATGGTAACCGGACTGGCTGGGGGAGTAGTCGGGGCCGGTCCAGAACATCGTGCGGTCTACGGCTATCGTCTTGCCTTCAAGACACTCTACCTTGGTCGAGAAATCCACCTGGCCTATGTCTGAAACCGAGGAGATGGTGGTCTGGGAGAGCGGCGGGAGCGAAACCGTTCGTGTCCCTACTGTACCCCTGCCGCTCGCTGTGGGGTTCGGGTCCATGTAGGTGAGCTTCGCATGGAGAGCCTCGCCATTCGGGTTCTCTATCGTTATGTAGGTGTTGAATCCCCACGCGTTGGTGCCTTCGGCCAGGTACCAGGTCGAGAGCGCCACGGTGAAGTCCTTGTCGGTGTTTGAGCCGCCCTGGGCCGTGGTCACGACCACCGCTCCACCCCGGGTTCCCTCAGGGATGATGATCACTATCTTCGTGTCACTCCAGGAGACCACGTCGGCCTCTACTCCGCCGACTGTGACCGTGGATGACCCCTGGTTGGCGCCGAAGTTATCTCCCGATACCGTGACCTGGGTCCCCGGGGGTCCAGAGGATGGGGAAACGGAGTCGACGGCAGGCTTTGGTGATGGTGAGGTCTTGAGTTTAACTGTGCTCCCATATCCCCATCCCACCGGGTTATGGGCACGCGCCTGGTACTCATAGTCGGTAGCGGGGTCCAGCCCCTTGATCGCATGGTTGAAGGCACCCGTCCCAAAGGTGCCCGCTTCCGTCCAATCCGTCCAGGAGCTCGCTCCAGACTTTCGGTAGCGGAAGCCCTGGCTGTCGGCGTTCTCCCCTCCCGTATCGTTTATGTTTCCGTTAAAGGTGGCGCCCGTACTGGTGATTGCCGTTGCAGAATTAGTAGTGATGGTAGGTGGTACCGTGAGGTTGCCCCTGTAGGAACCGACGTCACTTCCCGTCCACATGTAGGTTCCTGTCCAGGCGAGCGCCTCGACAGGAGAGCTTCCCGCCGATCCGCTCACGTTCCAGGTAGTTCCGCCCATGTACCTGAGTACCTGCCCGTTCTCAACGCCGGCGAAAACGGTGCCGCCGTTAGCGGCCAGGGAGTGTACAGCCCAGGATCCGTACGGGTCTATATCGGACCAGCTTGAACCGTCATAGCTGTAAATGTGGCCGGCATCGGTTCCGGCGTAGAGGTTCGATCCGCTCGAGCAGAGGGCCAGGGTACTACTGGCACCAGTGTCCAGTCCTGTCGATTGGACGTCGGTAGGACTATTACACTGAAAGACCTGGCCGGTGTTCGTCCCTGCATACATCTTGGTGCCTGACCAGGCCAGGCAGTTGATCCACCCGCTGCCGAGGTTCGCCCCGGTCTGCCAGCCGCCCCCGGACACGTTGTAATAATGTATGTAGCCGTCGACGCACCCTGCATAAAGCACCGTGCCGTCGAAAGCGAGCGCATTTGCCACCGTACCCGGGCCGGAAGTGCTGGTCCAGTTGCCTGAACCGGAGTCGTAGTAATAAATATAGCCGTCGTCTGCGCCGGCGTAGATGCGAGCGTTTGCGGCTGCCAGGGAGTGGATGGTCGAGCCCATGTTGTTCCCGAACGCGATCCAGTTGCTGCCGTCGTAGTCGTACACCTGGCCATTCTGGCACCCGGCGTAGACGTCACCGTTCCAGAGGAGGGCGTTGACCGACGCGCCGTAGTCAGGCCAGATGTTACTCCAGGTGCCCGAGCTATACTTGGCGGTGTAGCCATTCGCGCAGCAGACGTAGAGACTGGAGCCGTCCGTTGCGAAGGCTCTCACCCCGTTAACGGCTGAGTTGGGCAGCCCGGTGTTGCTCCAGGAGGTGCCACCAGCGTACAACCATACCGTGCCGTAGCCGTCCCCCGCGTAGAGCGAGGTTCCCACGCTCCAGAGTGCAGGCACATTCCAGCCGCTTGGAAACCCATAAGACTCCCAGTTGTTCGGAGAGATGAGATGATAGACGCGGGTGTTGTCGCAAGACGCCAGGATACCGATACTGCTGTTGTAGTCGACATGAGCATTGGTGCTCCCAACATACCCCAGGTCGGTCCAGTTGTCGACGCCGGTGCCGTAGCCGTTCCAGACGTGACCGTTTGCGCACCCCGCCTTCACGTGGTCGCCTCCATAAGCGAGGGAAATCACACCGGATCCCGTGCCGATGGCATCATCCCATGTGGTGCCCCCATGACACCTGTAGACGTGTCCGCTGGTCGATCCCGCGTACACGTTCCAGGTAGTGCCACCGGTATCCACGAGGGATGTGACCGAATACCCGTACCCGGCGTACCCCGCCCAGCCCCATACTCCACCGTCGTAGACGTACACCTGGCCGCTCGCGGTCCCCGCATAGACAGTGGTGAGGTATGTATGGTCGGTCCTCTCGTAGGAACCCCAGCAGAGCGCATTGACAGCGCTGCCCTGAGGGTCCGCTCTTCCTATATCGGTCCACGCTGTGCCGCCGTCGTTGCGCCACACGTGGCCGTTGGACATCCCTTCGTACAAGTTGCCGCCGCCCCACGCGAGCGACAAGGGTACATCCCCGCCGCCGAGCCCGGTGTAGGTGTACGTATCCGCCAGAGCCTGGATGGGTATCCCAACCGCCAAGGCGCAGACAAGAAGAGCCACGATCGCAGCCAGAGTCAATCTCTTCATTTCAACCCCCCGATGAGGTTTTGTAATGAGGCCGGTGAATCACGTTCTGTCAGGATTCTTTCTCAGGTATCGGCTCGCCTGGATAAGAAGTTAAGTGGACAGAAGATTAACATTCGTACGCTACGTGGTGTCGGAGGGGGGACTCAACTTAACCCCCATAGGATCGAGGGGGTTATCAACAGGCGGGAGTAGCGGGAGTTCTTTGACCCGCTCCGCATCAGTCCGGGCCGTGAAAGAGGGACGCGACCGACGATTCGGCCTCCTTGAGCGTCTCGAGGTCAGGGAGGCTGAGGACATCGATCTCGTTCGCCTCCAGGACGTAAAACGCACCGCCGGACGGGACGTCGCCCCGGACGAGGAGCCTGTCCGTCCCGTGCTTTGCCAGCGCCACCGCGAGCTTGATGGCGCGGCCCGGGTCGCTTTCCGCGATAGGGTTCTCGAGGACTGAGGTGTCGTCGAGCGTGCCCTTGTCGGGGTCGAGGGCCAGGAGCGCATAGGACCCGGCCGAGGTCAGGTCGGCAGCGATAGAGGCGCCATCGGCTTCGAGCGGCACCGCGACGCTGAACTTGTCCGCCTCATCCGGAACGAACTCGACCTGGATCGACTCCACGTTCTGCACAGCCGACTTGATAGATTCCCTGATGCTGTCGGCGGAAGCCTCCGCGTCCCTCAAATCGAAGGCCTCGGGGACTAACGTCACATGGAGGAACCGATAGCTGCCGGAGTTGCGGCCATCGACGCGCACCACGCGTCTGACCGTCGGATCAGCCTCGGCCGTCGTAGTCGCTTTGTCAATGATGTCTTTCTCGATAGATGCGTCGAGGAGCACCTTGAAGGCGTCCAGAGCGACCTGCCCTCCGGACCACGCCAGGATGACCACAATTACCAGCGCCATTATCGAGTCGACGTAGGGGACGCCTGCTGCATTCAGCCCGACTCCGAGTATGACACCGGCGCTCGCGATCGTGTCGGTCCATGAATGCCGCGAGTCAGCCATGAGGCTGGGAGAGTTCTCGGCCTTGCCGATGCGGCCCTTGTTCCATGCCAACAGGCCGGTGATCGTTACAACGACCGCCATCGTCGATATCGCCACCCAGGGGTTGCTGATCGTCGTCTGTTTGCCCATGAGCTTGTGGATGGATTCCTTTGCGAGCTCATAGGCGCTGAAGAGGATAAGGACCGCGATACCGACCGCCACGATGTTCTCCAGCTTGTACAGGCCGTCAGGGAAGTCCTTGCTGTGGCGCTTTGACAGCTTCAGGCCGATCATCACGGCGACGGAAGCGACGATGTCAACGCACGTGTCGATGCCTTCGGCCAGCACCGATACGCTGCCGGAGGCGAGGGCCACGGCTATCATCCCGGCCGCCTCGAACACCGAGGCGAAGGCGGCAATAGCCTCAGCCTTTTCAGCCGGTTCCATGTGCTTGAAGAACTTCATGGCGTACCTATCCCCCCGCCTGCTCCGAAACGGCGTCCCCGGCCGCAGGCGCCCGGGTGCGGGCCCTCGCAAGGGTTGCCAGTTCGGCTCCAGTGCTCTCCAGGTCATTGAGCGACGGCATTACCGTGACGTCAATCGCGTATGCCTGCAAGGTCTGCACAACGTCCTCGTCGGCTATGTCTTTCTTCAAAAGGAGAACGTCCACCGAGCGGCTTCCCAGGAATACCGCGAGGTGCACCCCTTGCCCCTCGGACCGTCCGACGGCGGGGTTGTTCACCACGTCCGGCTTTCCAGTCACCGTTCCCTTGTCCATCTCGAGGATCCCCACCATCGGAGCGGACTCGAAACCCTCGGCTATGCTGCTCCCGTCCGAGCCCAGGGGAACAGCAGCGGTGAACGCGTCTGTCGGGGCGCTGAATTCGATGCTGACGCTGTCAATGTTCTCGATAGCCGCCTTCAGCCGGCGCTCGAGATCGCGCGAGATTTCGCCGGCCTGCACCAGGTCATATGCGGCCGGCTCGACCACCAGGTCGAGGAAGATGAAGCTCCCGGAATTCCTTCCGTCGACGCTGAGTACCTTCCTGATGCCGGGGTCTGCTTCCGCGATCTCCCTGACCTTAGCCAGGACGTCACGGCTGACCGAGGCGTCGAGCAGGACCTTCAGGCCGCCGAGGAAGATCTGGACGCCGACCACCGCCAGGAAGCAGGCGACGATGAGGCCGGCAACCGCGTCCACCCTGTGGAGCCCCGCGATGTCGAGGGCGAGAGCGGCTCCGATGATAACGAGCGCGACAGCGTCGGCGAACGAGAAGTACGCATCGGCTTTGAGGCTCGGGCACCCTTCAGCCCTGGCTACCCGCCGCTTGTAGAAGCCCATCCCACCGGCCAGGAGGGCGGCCCCGAGGAAGAAGGGAAGCGCATACTTGGGGTCGTTCGTGAAGAGGTATGTCCTGTTCAGATGCGTTATCGATACCTTCGCGAGCTCGTACGTGACGACGAGCACGATGACGCCCACCACCGCGGCGATGATGTTCTCGAGCTTGTAGAGACCGTACGAGAACGTCGAAGTGTGCCGTCTGGACAGCCTTATCCCGGCGAGGATGAAGGCGGCCATCACGCCCCTGGTCGCGGTAAGGATGCCGCCTGCCGTCATGGCTACACTGTGGAGCGAGACCCCCCAGACTATCAGGGCGGCGCCAAAGATCGACGAGACGACCCCGGCGATTGCGGCCGCTCTCTGGCTCCCGGCTAGCGGGTTTGTCGAGGGCTGCGGGGCTTCCAAAGTACCTCCTGGTTAACCAGAGCGTCCTTCTCAGACGGCTTCTTGCGTTTCGACTCCGGGCTCGCCACGCTTCTTCCTGAATACCAGCCGCTCGAGCAGCGGTGTTGCGAAGAGGACTATCCAGAAGAACTGCGCCGCCGTCGGACTGGCGAAGGCGATGCCGATCGAGATGGCGAAAACAACAGACATCACCACGGAGTTCCTCAAGTATTCGCCAGCATATCTCATGTCGAATTCATCGTCCACCAGCCGGTGGCCACGCGTGGCGTAGAAGCCCATGGCGGCTTGGAGAAGCCCAGCCGCCCCCAGCACCGCCGCGTAAATCACCGTGGCGACCGTCGTCTGGCCGAAAAGGCTGAGAAGGTTGGTCGGGTAGGGCATAAACACTATCAGCAGGAGGTAGAACATATTTATCCAGATGAGCGTCTTGTCAACCCTGCGGATGACGCTGAAGAGGGCGTGATGAGAGATCCAGAACATCCCTATGATCACGAAGCTGAGGACGTAGGAGAAGAAGTGCGGCCATATCTGAGCGAGCCCGTGCACGAGCTTCGAGTTCGTCACCGTCCCCCTGATCGTGGGTACGGCTATCGACACCACCAGCAGGGTGATGGCGACCGCGAAGACGCCGTCGCTCAGCGCACTCACCCGCTCGACTGTGAAGCCCATCGCCGTGGACTTGGACCTGTCTTTATCCTTCTCCATACCTACTGGCTCCTTTCCCCGGTACATTCTACCCGATATCTCCCCCGACGAACCTCAATTAATATCACGATCACAGCTGCTAACCGGCATATTGACCCCAGCTGACCACGATGGATAGGAGCGGTTCAAGATTGCATCCCGCATCTTAAGACACTAGACTCTTACCCAACGCTTCGGCAAAGGAATCTCAGCAGCAGATAGCGGTAGCGCTAGAGGAAGGTGCTGAATCATGAAGAAGTTCGGGATTGCTGTCACGTTGGTCGCCATCGTCTGCATGGTCGGAGTCATGGCCGGCTGTGGAAGCAGCTCGAACAGCGGCAAGTCCTCGGCGTCGTCATCGCCGTCGTCGGCAAGCTCTTCGACGAGCCAGAACCCCGATTATTCGAACAAGGCTAACTGGCTGGCGTTGCCATCCTCAAAAGCGACCACTAAGAAAGTGGACGTCTTTTTCCTCTATCCGACTGTCTACCAGCAGTCCAGCTCGAGCGCACCGATGGTCTGTGCGATAAACAACCCCCAGATGCAGTCCGGAGCCAAAGCCGCCTTCTCAAGGACCGCCACCGCGTTTTCACCCCTGGCTAACATCTATGCGCCCTATTACCAGCAGGCGGCCATTCAAGTGTTGACCCTGCCGCAAGACCAGCAGCAGTCGATCGTGGGAGGCACCCCCACAACAGATGCGCTCGCGGCTTTCGACTACTACATCAAGCACTACAACAAGGGACGGCCGTTCATCCTGGCGGGACATTCGCAGGGATCGAACATAATGATCAACCTCATGGCCCAGTACATGAAGAAGAACCCCGACGTTTACAAGCGGATGATCGCCTCGTATGTCCCGGGTTATTCGATAACCCCGCAGTACCTAGCGCAGAACAAGGAGTTGAAGTTCGCTACGGGTGCGTACGACACCGGAGTCATCGTCTCCTACAACACCACTTCCCCCGCCCCACAGATGGCCGATCCCGTCGTTCTTCCCGGTGCCATGGTCATAAACCCGATCACCTGGACCAGGTCGGAAACGCCGGCGACGGCCGCGCAGAACCTTGGCGGCATCGCCGTGGGCAGCAACGGTTACGCGGTGCTTGACACGCAGGGCAATCCCCAGAAAGTGTTGAACTATGCGGACGCCCAGATCAACACCGCCAAAGGTACATTGATCTGCAGCACTGCAAATCCAACCACCCTGGACCCGGGTAATTCTCTCGTTGCCGCGGGGATCTACCATAACTTTGATTACCCGTTCTACTACTTCGATATCAGGGCAAATGCCGCCGCTCGGATTGCTCATTACTTCGCGAAGAAGTAGAAGATTCTGTAGAAATCACTCCCTGGACGTGAACTACCCCATATGTGAACCTTGTCCCCATAGAATCGAAGGAACGATACCGTTGCGCACAACGGATTATCGCTATTGAATCACTGACCACAACGGTTTCCGGGTTCTCAGGGCTAGTGGCCCAGAATCTGTTTCTTGATCGCATTCTGCATCGTCTGGTCGATTCCGATCCCCGCGAGGTATTTGTTGATGCCACCCTCGGCAGTGACCTCGTTCAACGCGGCATCGATCCAATCTGTTTGTACTTCCGCCGAGCTGGCCGACAGTAGATAATCCTCCACTATCTGCTGTTGAGGCACCCCGAGTAGGTCGAAAAGCAGGGCGGTCACTATGCCGGTACGGTCCTTGCCGCCAACACAGTGGATATCGACTGGATAAGCCGAGCCTTCGGCCAACGCGCGAAAAGCGATGGCGATTGAAGGCTTCTGATTCTTGACCACATCACTGTAGCTGGTCGCAGAAATGCTGCTGCCCACTAACGGAGCGCTTGTTACATGCGACAACGCCTGCGGGCCGACAGGGTCTTCCCCATATTTGGTCACTTCCGCGGGGCTCCGGAGGTCGATGCTGGTCCGTATGCCAAGCTTTCGCAATTGGGCCAGGTCAGCATTGCTTGCCTGTGCGAGCATGCCCGAGCGAAATACGCGGTCGTAGGGTATTTCCGTTCCGTTAGAGAGGGTCCAGCCTCCGAGGCTTCTCGCGTTTACGATCTTCTGGAAATCGATGATCTCGACCTTGTGGACTCCTGACGTCGGCGCCGGCGCCGTGCCACAGCCTGCCATCAGAGCAAGCACGGTAGCCGTCAGCACCAGGCTGAGGATCACGGTTCGGGGGAATCTCTTCATGACTGACGCTCACGTCCACCATTTGTATCAAATCGACAATCTAAGGATAGCACCCGTTTCCTGGAGTTGCCATGTGGGAAATCATGCGCGCACCAAATGAAGCTTCGAGCCTGGCGGAGAAGGTGGGATCCTCACCCACCCCACGCTCCTTCGTCGCGCGGTGACCCCGTGGACTAACGCCCACAACGGTTTTCGAGTTCTATGGAGTTCATGTTATCTGGTCCGTCGTCCTGTGTTATCTGGTTTTGCCAACAACGTGTCTACAAATGAGAAGAGGGGCAGCCATTACGACTGCCCCTCACGTTGAGTCTTGATTTGTCCTCAGTCCGAGTACACCCCCACAGTGTTGGTACCCGCTCCCCTGTGGTTCCAGTACATGGAGCGCTCCACCATGATGGGACGGGCTCCATCGAGTGACTGGACTATGACCGAGGCACGGCCGGTCTTGATCTTGTCTCCCATGTTGTACGTCTTGCGGGAGCCCTTGGGGATCTCGTCTGTGAAGGTGATGCTCTTCCCTCCACCCTGGGGCAGGTAGGAGACCTGAACTCTCACGGCGCCCGGGTTGGGGTTCTGCACGCAGGTGTAGGTCTCGTGGCCGTTTGAGGTCTGTCCGTCGGGCAGGTAGAAGGTCATGTGGGGGCCTTCGAGGCCTACCGAGGCGTGGCAGGCCTCTCCCAGGGCGGTCCCCGCTCCCCAGTACATGGAGCGCTCCGCGATTATGGGCTTGGTGGCATGGACCTGGATGGACAGATCGGTGTCGGGGAGCCAGTGGTTGATGAGGGTGGTCTCGCGCGAGTTCGCATCCATCCTGAAGGCCGGCAGGGCCACCGGGCCTGTCGGTGTCATGCAGGTTATGGTGACATCAGTGGGCGTGGGGTTGGGGTTCTGAACGAGCACGTAGGTGTCAAAGCCCCAGGCGGTGGTGCCTTCTGCCAGGAAGTAGTCCTTTGTAGGTGTGTTGGCCCCTATCGAGCAGGAGCCCTCACGCCGGTTGTTGCGGTACATGCTCTGCTCAGCTATGACGGCTATGTCGGATGTGACCTTGACCGAGGCGTCGGCCTGGGCTCCCAGGTCAGAGAGCATGTTATAGGTGGCACGCGAGTAGGGGGGGATCGTCTTGGTAAGGGTCTTTGGGCCACCTCCCTGCGCCATGTAGGTGAGGGTGATGTGGGCGTCAGTGGAGCCCGGGTTCTCGACCAAGGTCCAGGTCTCGAAGTTCCAGGCGGAGGAGCCTTCGGGCAGGTACCAGGTCTTGGCGGGAGAGCTCGTCCCAACGGAGCAGTGCCCCTCCGGGGAGGGTGCTCCCTTGCCCGTCCAGTACATGGTGCGGTCTACCGCTATGGTCTTACCCTGCAGGCAGTCTATCCTGGTGGAGAAGTC